>Ga0209345_10002955_pt1 | contig 17976 bp, 13 predicted proteins | sample Cruoilmetagenom7_FD_187294 | JGI IMG/M metagenome (GOLD analysis project Ga0209345, IMG submission 187294) | Oil polluted marine microbial communities from Coal Oil Point, Santa Barbara, California, USA - Sample 7 (SPAdes) (version 2) | ecosystem: Environmental > Aquatic > Marine > Oil seeps ...
TTATCATGCGGTAGTTTAATTTTTTTATTTACCTTAACATGTATTGATTTATTATTAAGGAGTTATATTTATGAAAAAAGTTGTTAAAAGTCTTTTGGTTATATTTATGTTTGTTGGTTTTTTTTCCCACGCTGCTTTAGCATTAGACGAGTCGAAACTGCCATATACTGTGGAAAAGCTACAGGCTTTAGCTGCAGAGATCGGATGTGTGCATGACCTGGCTGGAATTGAAACTGAGTATGCCATATACGGTAGCACAACTGTTTATAGCGCTGTCTATGATTTATTTCTGGTGGATGCTGACGGTATTATTCAAAATACCGTAGCAAAAGAAGATGATTTGTACACAAGTTTAATTGATGGCAAGTATGCTGATACAGCTATTGGTATAGCCTACAGGGCACTTGTTGAAGAAGCAGACGTTGAAGTTGGCATAGCCTGCACCAAAGCATATGCCCCTTCATCTGGAGTACCAGCTAAATTTATAGCTGTTCCACTTGTTAACTATAAAGGAACTTTGATGGTACAGGTAAATATAGAGGCAAATGAATGTCTATAAATGGCGATGCTGCTTTTATAGTATAAATGCGATAAGTTTTGATATATTTTTATCATTAAGCATTTACATTTGAAATCAAAAATAAAATTTTAATATTGCGTGCTAAATAATTTGTTAGTAAAGAATAGCCATAAGATAATGATAAATATTGTTTTATGGCTATTTTATTTCCCATGGAGATTTTTTTCTTATTCCCAAAGCTTTTGTAAATGATTTTTCACATCCTTAAAAGTATTCCAGTAAATATACTCTTTTTTTCTTTTTTTAAGATATGTGGCAAGATTGCTCCGTGCAAAGACATGTGTGGCATTTAGCGCCATTTTGTGATCTGTAATGCCATCTCCTATGGCCACTGATTCATCAAAATCAAACAGCTCCATAATATCAACTTTTGCTATCAGTTCATTATCTTTTTCAAAATCCGATATAACTTTTAAATATTTATCAGATGCATCCACTTTAGCAGCAAAAATCGAGTGAATACTGCTACGCCATTTTGTTAATCTGTTTTCCACTATATCTTGCAGCCCTCCAGAAACCACTACAAACGGAACATTTTCCTCTGAAAGGAAATCAAGAAGTTTAGAAAATCCAGGCCGGATTTTTTTGGTGTTGATAAAAGCTACAACATCTTTATATTTACTTGATGGAATGGATTCCACCATATCACGAACAGCTTCTTTCAAGGTTAACTTGTTTGAAATCAGCTCTTTTTCTTTTTTGGAAAAAAGTTCAGGCGAAAAATATTTCAGCATACTTACAAAAGTCTCTTCTGAAGTTATGGTTCCATCAAAGTCACTAAACACTATACGTTTAATTTTTGTATCCATATTTTTTTTTAAACAGCTACATTCCCAAACAGTTATTTTTGTTAACAAAAAAATCTTATAATAAAATCACAATATATGATAGTTACTGATTCTTTTTTCATTTTAATTGTTTTATACCACAACCATTTTTTCCAACTCTTTTATATAATCCCGGATTTCAGCTGCTTTTTCAAATTCCAGCTCTCTGGCTGCCTTTTTCATCTCTTTTTCCAAAGCTGCAAGTTTTTTATCCAAATCTTCTAATGAGTTATATTTAAATATTGTTTCCTCTATTTTTTTAGATTGGTCATGATCAGCATCTTTGAAAAGTGATGCAAATATATCATTTATATTTTTTGAAATAGTTTTCGGGGTGATATTATTTGCAAGATTATAAGCTTTTTGTATTTTTCTGCGCCTTTTTGTTTCGTCTATTGCCTTCTGCATCGATTTTGTAACAGTATCAGCATACATTATTACCTTGCCATTAACATTTCTTGAAGCACGCCCACATGTCTGAATAAGTGATTTTACAGAACGCAAAAAGCCCTCTTTGTCAGCATCAAGTATTGCAACAAGTGATACTTCAGGCAAATCAAGACCTTCTCTAAGCAGATTAATACCAATAAGAACATCGAATTTGCCCATTCGAAGATCATGTAAAATACTGACTCTTTCAAAAGTGTTTATATCTGAATGCAGATATTGCACCTTAATCCCTATCTCAGCGTAATAGTCAGTTAAATTTTCTGCCATTTTTTTTGTCAGGGTAGTTACAAGAATTCTTTCATTTTGCTCCTGACGTATTAAAATTTCTTCAAGGAGATCATCAACCTGATTTGTTGCTTTTTTAACCTCAACAGCAGGATCCAGAAGACCTGTAGGTCTTGCTATCAGTTCAACAATATTTTCTTTTCCTTTTCCAAGTTCATATTCAGCAGGAGTTGCAGAAATATAAATCACCTGAGATATTTTTGCTGCAAATTCTTCAAACTTAAAAGGTCTGTTATCCAAAGCCGAAGGAAGCCTGAAACCAAAATTGACAAGAGTTGTCTTTCTTGCCCTGTCACCATTGTACATTGCCCGAATCTGGGGAATTGCAATATGACTTTCGTCAATACAAATTAATAGATCATCCGGAAAATAATCCAATAGATTAGGTGGCGCTTCACCTGGCAATCTGTTAGTAAAATGGCGTGAATAATTTTCAATTCCTTTGCAGTAACCAATTTCCAAAATCATCTCAATGTCATAATTTGTTCTTTCTTCGATTCTTTGAGCTTCCACAAGTTTGTTTTCTGATCTGAAAAAATCAATTCGTTCCTTTAATTCTTCTTTTATCGATTCAATCGCCATTTTTGTAGTATGCTTTTTATTAACATAATGGCTTGCAGGAAATATTGTAATGTTTTGAAGATGTTTTATAATATCTCCTTTGAGTGAATCAATTTTACAAATATTTTCTACCTGATCTCCGAAGAAATCTATGCGTATTGCACTGTTTTCCGCATAAGCTGGAAATATTTCAACCCTGTCACCTCTAACTCTGAATACACCCCTGGAAAAATCAATATCATTACGAACATAACGTATGGAAACAAGATCAGAAAGCAGCTTGTCTCTGTCCAATTCCATATCTTTTTTAATCTCAATACGCAGTGCAAGATAATCTTCAGGAGCACCCAAACCAAAGATGCAAGACACACTTGCAACTGCTATGACATCTCTGCGGGAAAGGACAGATCTTGTTGCAGAATGCCTCAGCTTGTCTATCATGTCGTTAATTGAAGAATCTTTTTGTATATACGTGTCACTTGAGGGGATATATGCCTCAGGCTGGTAGTAATCATAGTAGCTTACAAAATATTCAACAGCATTTTCAGGATAAAATGTGTGAAAGTCATGATAAAGTTGAGCAGCAAGAGTTTTGTTTGGTGCTATAACCAATGTTGGTTTTTGAACAGATGCAATTACCTGGGCTATAGTATAAGTTTTTCCGGATCCTGTGACTCCCAGAAGAACTTGATGCTTTTCTCCTGATAAAATTTTATTACTTAAAGCTTTTATTGCATTTGGCTGATCACCTTTGGGTATAAGATCTGATATCAGTGTAAAAGACGACATGTCATTTTTTCTTAAGTTATTTTTTAAAAATTAATAATAAAACTGTGTTATAGCTTTAATTTAAAAATACTTTTTATAGCTTTTAGTTGACTTATGACTATTTTTTAATTTTCCATACAGAACCTTCCGGTTTATCTTCAACAACAACATTCATCTTCTCCAGCTGCATTCTAATATTGTCTGCTTTTTCCCAGTTTTTTTCTTTTCTGGCTTTATTTCTGTTTTGCACCATTTTGTCTATAAAAGCAGGATCAATTGACTGCTTTTCAATATCTTTTATTTTTTTTTCAGAAAAATATTTTTCAGGTAAATCAAATAATATACCAAGAGTATTGCCTATCTTAATGATATCCTTTTTATGAGAAATCATTTTTTCATGTTTTTCCCAGGGCATAGAAGATTCTTTGGCTTTGTCAAGCATACGATTTACATTGCGCACAGCATCATAAAGCACTCCAATACCTCGTGCTGTATTAAAATCATCATCCATTGCTTCACAAAAAAGCTTCCAGTACATACCGTCTGTCAACTCTTTTGTATTACTATCCATATTGCCCTGCATGGCTGATGCTTCATCTGTATTTTCTTTAACACGAAGCAAAAGAGCATAAAGTTTGTCTAAACCTGCATTTGCTTCTTTCATTGCCTTATCTGAATAATCAATGGGACTTCTGTAATGATTAGAAAGAAGAAAAAGGCGTACAGCTTCGCTGTGACAAGCTTTTATTACATCTTTTATCATCAAAAAATTTCCTAAAGACTTTGACATTTTTTCATTGTCAATATTTACAAAACCGTTGTGAATCCAGTATTTCACAAAAGGTTTTCCTAATAGTCCTTCAGACTGTGCGATTTCATTTTCATGATGCGGGAAAATAAGGTCTTTGCCTCCTCCGTGTATGTCAAACAACTCTCCAAGATACTTGTAGCTCATCGCAGAACACTCAATGTGCCACCCTGGTCTTCCATTGCCCCATGGACTTTCCCAGTGCGGTTCACCTGGCTTTGCCTTTTTCCATAAAACAAAGTCAAAAGGATTGCGTTTTTTCTCATTAACATCAACTCTTGCGCCTGCTATCATATCTTCAATTTTTCGGCCTGAAAGCTTTCCATATTCTTTAAACGAGATAACATCAAAAAAAACGTCACCATTTTTATGATATGCCATATTTTTTTGAATTAATTGTTCAATAACCGTAATTATTTGATCAATGTTATCTGTTGCTTTTGGCTCAAATGTTGCTCTTTCAACATTCAAGGCATTCATATCTGTGTAAAATTCTTTGATATATTTATCCGAAACCTTGACTGTATCTGTGCCAAGCTGGTTAGCTTTATTGATGATTTTGTCATCAATATCTGTAAAATTTCTGACATAAGTTATTTCATAACCTGTTGCCTTAAAATATCTGGCTATAACATCAAAAGCGATAAGAGATCTCGCATGACCTATGTGGCATGAGTCATATACAGTAGGGCCGCACACATACATGCTGACCCTGCCAGACTTTACAGGTTCAAATTTCTCTTTTTTTCTGCTTAATGTATTATAAATATAAAGAGTCATTATGTATATCCAAATCTAAAATCTTTGTTTTTAAAATAACTTACGTGAGTTAATTTAAAAACATTTTTATGTTAATTAATAAGTGCAACGCACATAGCTCCAATGGCATTTTTTCCCCCAATTACTCCAACTCCTTCAGTAGTTGTAGCTTTAACATTTACATTTGCATTATCAATCTTTAAAGTTTTTGCTATATTGATTTCCATTTCTTTTTTATAGGGTGCAAGTTTTGGTGCTTGTGCAAAAATTGTTGAATCTATGTTAATTATATAAAATCCTTTTTTATTAACTTTTTCATAGGTCCATTCAAGAAGTTTTATGCTGCAAATATCTTTAAACTTTGAATCTGTGTCTGGAAAATGCAAACCGATATCGCCTAATGCGGATGCCCCCAAAAGTGAATCACAAACAGCATGAATCAAAACGTCTGCATCGGAATGACCGAGCAGCCCTTTTTCATAAGGAATTGTAACTCCTCCAAGAATAAGGTTTCTGCCTGCAACCAGCCTATGAATATCATATCCCATTCCAATTCGCATTATAATATTTCTTTAAAAAGATGTAATTTTTTAAAGTTTAAAAAGTATTTAAATAACATAAAAAAAATATTTCGTAAAGATAACAGGAAAAACTCATTATTGTATTAACTGACTATAAATAGGCTTTAATAACAGCTTCCCGTAATTGCCTAACCTTACGGATCCATGGAGATGCTTTTTTCAAATTTTTGGGCAGCTTTTCCATGGCGTTTTTAGCTTCAGCCATGCTTTCATAATTCCCGTATACAAGAACATACCAGCTTTTTCCTTTGTAAATTGTCCGGTAATAACTTACCTTGTTTATTAATCCATATGTTTTAATAAAGCTGATTAGTTTTGTTTCACTTCTTGTTCCAAATAATTGAACAACATAACAAAACGTATTTTTATCATACAACCAGTTTTCTCTTTTATAGGCATTGCCAGAAGTCGCTAATGTATAGTCTTTAAAATATTTATATAACACTTTTATCGGATTATCTACAGGTATCTGCCGGGCTTCTTCCCCTATTATTTTCCAAGTATGCATTTTTTTTGTAAAATATAACCTTTTTAGGCACTCAGATGTAAAGTAATTATTCATATATTTTTGTTTAAATGTGACTATAACATAATTGTCATGCCTGAAAATATTAATATTTTTTATTGCAATTTTTATAAATGAATATTTTTTGTTAAAACGCATTTTGTTTTTTTTCCATTTGCTGCGATTCATACCAGATGCTGAAAAAAAATTTTTAGAATAAAATGATATATATTGTTCAATATTTTTATTTGCCCAGGCATTTTTCCATTTTAGTATTAATTCAAGCATATTCTTGCGCACGATCTTAAGCGTTTTGGCAGAAACATACCTTATTTTATCTACAATAATAATTGGAGTAAGCTCTAAATTCACATTAATTGCTATAAGGAAAATATTTTTATTGCTTGCAACAACACATCCTCGTGTTTCATACGGGTTTAAAAGACGCGCAGGCTGGTTTGTTCCATGAAGCCAAATACCTCCTCCACTTTTTTTGTGGGCAATATCAATTAAATTAGGATAATTCGTGGTAAGTGCCATTACTCCATACTTGGGTAACAATTCTGATTTATCTTTGACATTTGTGAAAAAATATATACCTTCAGGAGTTTTGTAGTCACCTACTCTGTTTTTGTTTCCTTTAGATTTTCCTAATATTATGGGAAAGGATTTATAAATATTGAAATTATTGTCATAAATAAATAGCCTTAGCGATTTTTTTTCGACAAGAATTGTAAAATTGTCTTTTTTACTGTCAAGGCTTATTATGTTTTCCGGAGAACGCCTTTCATCAGCACATAACGTTGTATTTTTAACAACAGGTTCAATGGATAATAAAACAAATATGCTAAAAAAAACAGATAAATATTTTGATTTGCCTTTCATAAAGCAGGTAAAGATATGCGAATATGACATATTTCCCTAAAGATAATACAATAAAATATATTATTATTAATAAATAAAAATCAACGTATGTATCTGTTAATAAAAAATATAAAATAAATATTATTATAAAATAAATAGTGTAGAAATAATTTGCCGGAAGGGAATATTTGACTTTTTGTGTGAATATTATACGATAAATAAAAATCTTCTTCTAACCAAAACAATTAAACAAATACAGTAAGTTGTTTTTAAGTTAACCATGTGCTTTATTATTCATAAAAAACAAACTCCACGATTTCATACAACCACATTTTTTTGCTATCTTAAATAGCAAAAAAATTAAAAAATATGGTTAATAAACTAATGCATATATTATAACTTTTTTTATTTATTTATCAATAAAAAATAAAATGTAATAACCTTGAGTTTTATTAAACCTTCATATTGATATCAGATAGTTACCATTTTATAAAACACTTTGTGGTAAGGAGATTTTAATGGTATTTTACAATAATACCCATGGGCAGTTTGACCCTCTGCAAACTGTGAAACAGTTTAAATCAGTTATCTTAGACAATTTTACGATAAAGAAAATAACAGCCGTTATAATTACACTTTTACTGATTTTGTTCGCATATCCTGCTTTTGCTGTGGAAAATGCAGTCAAACAAGAACCTAACCTGCTTGCATCATGCAATAAAATAATGTTTGGTATTCTATTTTTTGATGTTGCTTTCGGAAATATAAAGATTAAGCAAGTGGACAACAAAAGCAATCCTGTAGTGGATAAAGAAGGTCTGCAAAAGGAAACAACAGTGAAAATACCTTTTTTGGTTGTGGTTCTTTTTACAGGAGCTGTTTTTTTTACTTTTTGGTATAGATGGATAAATTTAAGGTTATTCAAACATTCAATAGATGTAATCAGAGGAAAATTTGATAATATCAATGATAAGGGAGAAATATCGCATTTCCGTGCATTAACAAGCGCCTTATCAGCAACAGTAGGCCTTGGTAACATTGCAGGCGTTGCCATTGCGATTCAAACAGGCGGTCCAGGGGCTGTATTCTGGATGCTTATCGCTGCTGTGTTCGGTATGAGTTCAAAATTCAGCAGCTGCACATTATCCCAGCTTTACAGAAAAGTAAATATTGACGGTTCAATATCTGGAGGCCCTATGTATTATCTTGATCTGGGACTTAAACAAAAGGGTCATAACTGGGCTTTATTGGGAAAAATTCTTGCAGTTCTTTTTGCAGTTATGGTCATGGGTGGAGCTATTGGTGGAGGATGTATGTTCCAGGCTAATCAGACAGCAGAAGCATTTGTCAGCAATTTTAATCTGTCAGATGATGCGAACCTGTTTATTGGGATTACTTTGGCAATTTTGGTTGGTCTAGTAATATTAGGCGGAATAAAAAGAATTGGTCTTGCCACATCAAGAATCGTTCCAGTAATGTGTGGTATCTATATAATAGCTTCGCTTTTTGTCATATTGACAAATATTTCCAAAATTCCTGAGACAATCAGCATAATTCTTACCATGGCGTTTACACAGAATGCTTTTTTTGGGGGTATGGCAGGTGTAATTGTAAAAGGTATTACAAGAGCATCGTTTTCTAATGAAGCAGGACTTGGAAGTGCAGCCATTGCCCATGCTGCTGCAAAAACAGACGAGCCTGTGCGTGAAGGCATAGTTGCTATGATTGGACCTTTTATAGATACAATTGTCATATGTTTAATGACAGCTATGGTTGTTATAATAACAGGCGCATGGAATGACCCTGTTATTGCAGCAAAGGGAGGCAATCTTGGTGTAACTTTAACAACAGAAGCATTTGGCAGTGTTATACCCTGGTTCCCATCTGTTTTAACAATATGTATTGGCTTATTTGCATACTCAACAATGATATCGTGGTGCTATTATGGAGAACGGGGATGGATATATCTGATGGATCATTTTTCAGAAAGTGGACTTAAAACAGTTGTTATCTTCAGAATAATATTTGTTATATCTATAATCATTGGGGCTGTTAATCAACTGCAAGATGTTTTAGACTTTGCAGATGTCATGATTTTGAGTATGGCTTTTCCTAATATTACAGGAAGTATTATCCTTGCGCCAAAGGTTTTTGAAAAGGCTAAAGATTATTGTACAAGATACAAATCAGGTCAAATGGCTCCTGCACAATAATTAAAAACAGATAAAACATTTTTATTGACAATAATTTTTTTTTATAGATAATAAAAAATTACCTGATTATGTGTAATATATTTTTGGGGGATCGTCCAGCGGCAGGACTACGGACTCTGACTCCGTCAACCAAGGTTCGAATCCTTGTCCTCCAACCAAAAAATAATAGGGCAAGCTTGCAAAAAAACTTGCCCCCCACTATGTTCAAGGTCTTCAAGAATAATACGTTTATGTTCCAGGAAACACAGCTTGTCCCAATGTAAAAGAAACGCCGGTTTCCTTTGATTTAAATTATCTTAAAGGAATCTCATTCAAAATCAGATCGTTTTGTCAGGAAACAAAAATAACTTAGAATTATTTATCAATATAAATATATGGCAGTTAGTGTTGCTGCATAAATGCAAAATACTATTCATATTACAACAAAATTGTGCAAAAATATAATCCAATTATAAGCTGCCTTGCAAGGGCTGCTTAGATAATACCTTCTCTTACAAGCCTCTCATATTTTTTTTTAGAAAACCTGAGCAGATTGTTATAAACAAACTTGTTATGCTCACCAAGCAAAGGTGCTCGTTTAAAAACAAAGTTGCCATTATCACTTTTCCAGGGAATTCCCAGTATCTCTTTTTTTTCTCCAAATAAATCAACCCTTGGAAAAAATCCTCTTGCTTTTACATGGGGATCATTTGCCAGCCCTTTGGATGAATCTATTACAGGGCCTGCACAAATTTTGTTTTTCTGCAAAATAGCTGTTATTTCCTCAGGCGTGTGTTTGATTGTCCATTTTTGAATATTTTTATCCAGCTCATCATGATTTACATATCTTTTCTGCATAGTCAGATATCTGTTATCTGTTATCCAGTCCGGTTTTTTAATTATCTTGCAGAAAACTTCCCAGTTTCGCTGTGAGGATATGGAAATTGCAACCCACCTGTCATTGCCTCTGCACCTGTAACATCCTTGGGGAGCTGATAAAACACTGCGGTTTGCACCGCAATCACTGATTTTTTTATTCATTACATAATCCATTATTGGCTCTCCTATCAATGCTGCTGTTGCCTCTACCATTGCAACATCAATATATTGCCCTTTTCCTGTTTTTGCTTTGTGATATAAAGCTGCACAAATGGCATAAACAACTGCCAGAGGAGATACTGTATCACTCCACTGCCCTGACAACCCAAGGGGTTTTTGCTTAGAATAACCAATAATTGTGCTAAGCCCTGAAGCAGCATGAAGATTACGCCCATATGCAATATAATTTCTTTCTGGTCCTGTTTTTCCAAATCCTGTGCATGATGCTGCAATAATATCTGGTTTTATCTTTTTTAAACTTTCATAATCAAGTCCATATTTTTTGGCCACTTTTCCCGGGAAATTGTCAATGACCACATCTGAGACCATAACAAGTTTTTTTATAAGATTAGAACTTTCAGAATGCAGCAAATTAATTGTTACAGATTTTTTGCCGCCATTGCAAAAATTAAAAGCAGAATCATCAGAAATAAGTCTTCTCAGCATATCTTTTTTATCACGACTTTCACACTTTATAACTTCAGCTCCAATTGCAGCCATATAAAAAGCTGCCAAAGGGCCTGCCAGCACCGAGGTAAAATCTAACACTCTAATCTGTTTTATGTCTGTATTTAAAAGATCCAACTTATCTTTTTCTATATTTGATTTTTTCCATTTTTTTAGAATATCTTCAGCATTTTTCTCACCTAACATTGGAGCTGTTTTTACCATTTGTATCGGAGTTTCTGAAAATTTTGCAATAACTGCCGGATACATGAGCTTTCCAGCTGCTTTATGATCTTTTTCAATAAAAAAACCACGCTCGTTAAACTGCTTTGAGTCAAATAAATCCTTTATTGTATTTAATGGAGTACAAGGAACTTTATGACTTTGTAAAACAGATGTGAGCTCCTTTTTTGTGTGGTTTGAAAATGTATTTTCAATCTTAAGTTGTAATTCATTCCAGTTTTCAAATCGATTCTGACCGTTTATGAACTTTTCATCATTTCCCCATGCAGGTTTTTTCATTGCCTTTAAAAAATTCTGCCACTGATATTCTTCCAGACACTGCAAATGAACATAGCCGTTTTTACAGGGAATAATATGTGCAGGCCCTGGAACCAGGGCACTTTGAACCCGTGCAAGCTCCTTGTCTAAATAAAAATAACTCACAAGATCTACCATGCTGGTACTAATAGCTGATTCCATTGCTGAAACATCTAAATGACAGCCTTTTTTTGATGCCAGACTGTCAACAAGCGCACTTACAGAAGCTACTGCACCAGCAAGGCCAGCTCTGAATTCAACAACAGAAGCCTGTGCCCATAGTGGATATTCAACCTCAGGTTGTGATACATTGCATGGAGTGCCAAAACCAAGTCCGCTCATATGGTATAAAATAAATTCATTGGCCAGATAATCCCTGTAGGGTCCAAACTGACCAAATGGAGAAATAGAAGTCATGATAAGCTTTGGATTAATTTTAGAAAGCACATTATAGTCTGCGCCAAAAGTTTTCATAGTGCCAGGAGGTCTGTTTTCTATAAAAATATCACAAAACCTTATAAGCTCTTTGAATTTATTCAAATCATTTTTTTTCTTTAAATCCAGCACCACCCCATTTTTATTGGCATTGGCAAGGAGAAAAAGTCCGCTTTTTTCCATATGGGAAATATTATCTGGAAAAGGGCCTTTTTTTCGTGCAACATCGCCTGTTTCATCTTCAATTTTAACAACATCTGCTCCAAGATCGCCAAGAAGTTTAGCGCAAAACGGTCCTGAAACAGATTGACCATATTCTATAACTTTCAGACCAGACAAAGCTTTTTCCGGCATAGACTTTCTTTTTAACCCCCTAAAATAAAAAAATACATTCACATAAGCTTTTCAGATAATTTTTAAAATTTATCTTGAAAGAAAACAGCCTTTTGGATCAAAACTTTTAAGCAGCATCAACTCCTCATGTGAAGGCGGTAAGACCTCATTAAGCTCAGGGGCTATTTTAAGCTCCCAGCCACAGTTTTTACGAATTTTTTCAACAGTATCATTAACTGATGTAAATGATGGATTAACAAAATAATCTGTCAGCACAAATTCCTGATCTGTTTTTTGATAAATTCCCATATCAGTAACAAGTGTTGTGATATTTGTTCCAGGACATGTAACATAATATAAATCTTCAACCAAACGATGAGAAGATTGCGGAAGTATCAATAAAACCTCATTGGCATTTACAGCATCGTTTCCTCCTCCTGAACCAATAATATAAGAATCTGATGATACCTTTGTTGAATTAAGATTACCATATTTGTCTACCTGAGCAGATGACAATACACTTATACAGCTTTTCTGCCTGCCTCCTATAAATATTCCATAACTGCTTATAACATCACTTATCATTTTTGAAGTCTGCATTGTTGGAGCATCTGCATATGCAGGATAAACCGTATTGCTCGGACGAGGTGCAAAACCATAGTATCCTGACCCACCCAGCCAGAGTTCAACATCATTATCCATTGATTTTAACTTATAATAGGCAAGATATCCGGCAAGACATGATGTGCCTATGCCAAACAATATGGTTTTATAATCTTTTTTCAGAACTAATTGTGCAAGTCTTCTGGAAGCTGCAACCACCATATGTTCCCTGGAATTATATTCAGAATCTTCCAGGGAGATGTCAGGAGCTGGACTGTTTTTCCATGAATTACCTGCTGCTTTATCTTTCAAAGCTGAGAGTTTCCTGCTGCCAAGCATAGACAGATAATCCTTATGATCACGACAATCAAGTATCCATTTTTTAACCCATTTATCCAGTTCATTGTTGTTTTGTGAAGCCTTTCTTCTTTGAACTGAAAATTCATAATCTTCTGAATAGGTTTCAAATTCTGGTATACCAAAATTTACAGGCATGCTTTGCGGATGCGCGCCAAAAGGTAGTAAAATAACGCAATTAACCATATAATCAGGAATTGAGACAGATATTGAGTTTTCCCTTATAAAACTGGTGGGTACAATATTTTCAACAGTTACTATGACTCCTTTTTTACTCGCCTTTGCTCCCCATACATCTCCCCCTGAAAAAAGATATGGCGCAGCAATTACATTGCCTTTAGGATCAGCAGCCCATGCATGAATAAGCGAAATATCAGGAGTTATTGCTTTTACAACACCCACTTTGGATTCATCATTAAAAGGGTCATAAATCTCTGCGTAAAGATCCATGTTATCTTTTGCCATACTAGTGCCTGCTATTGATTTTGTAGGCATAAAAGGCAACCCTAACGCACCTGCCATTAATCTTTGGGTTAAAGAGAGCAAAGACCAGTTTTCAATATCAATGGTTTTATTTTTATATGCCTTTTGAACTACTTTGCTAGGCCCTGGAGTGGGATGTATCTCTGTTGCGCTGCTTGTAATCAACTTATTACAAATCCTGCAATAAATAAGATTTAGTATCTGATTTGTTGCAACAAGTGAAATAAGACTAAAATCAGCTCTTTGGCCATAATACTGCCTGATAAGCTCGCATGCAAGGGCATTTGCTCTGTCACTTATAAAAATATGCATGCCAGGTTTAACATAGCGTGAGACAGCCTCTTTTAAATCCAGAACCTTGCTTTCACCCTCATAGTCATCCAACTTAAAAGTCTGATCTAAAAAATTACTGAATTTATCTGGTTTATTCAAAACGGTTTCCTATTCAATTCGCAGTTCATGATTTGTAAAAACAGACGAAAATAAACAGCAGAATACTAATACCAAAATTGCTTTTATTATATCTTTATTACCTGTTTTTTAACAAGATCATCAATTTCCTGATCTGAATAATTTAATTCCTGCAAAATTTCTCTGGTATGTTCTCCGATCAGCGGAGGAGGTGTATTTATTTTTTTTTCAGTATTGTGCAGTTTAACAGGACTGCTTATACTTTTTATATCTCCTCTTACCGGATGTTTAATGGTGGTTATAATCTCGTTTTCATGTACCTGGGAATGTGCAAAAAGTTCTTCATAGTTTAAACATGGATCACAACGCATTCTTGCCTTTTTGAACAACTCCTGCCATTTGGCCCTTGTTTTTTTGAGAAACGCCTTATCCAAAATTAAATACAACTCGTCTCGATTTTCGATTCTTTTTGCATCGGTTGCAAATTTTTCGTCATTTTCCAGCTCTTCAACGCCAAGAACTTTGCAAAACTTCAGCCATTGTGATCCAACTCCGAAAATTGTGAGCACATCCCCATCTTCAGCCGTATATACACCAGCAGGAGGAGGTGTAACATGTGGAGGCATTCCTCTGCCGATCTTTGTTACCAGCCTTCCATCCACAAGGTATTCTGATATTTCAGTAGACTCCATATGAAGAAGTCCATGGAGAAGACTGATAGTCAAATATTGTCCCTTGCCTTGTTGCTGTCTTCCAAAAAGAGCAACCATTATTCCAAAGGCCATTAATCCTGCTGTGCCCTGATCAACAAACATCACACTACTTAAAGATGGCGCCCCCCCAACGCTACCCTGGCGGCTCACAACACCACCCATTGCCTGGGCCCACATATCTCCTCCTATTTTGTGAGCTAAAGGGCCTTTATCACCCCATCCTGTTAAAGAGGCATATACGATTTGCGAATTATTCCTTGAAACTTCTTCATATCCAAGCCCCAGTCTATCCATAACACCTGGACGAAAATTTTCAATAAGAACATCTGCATCTTTAACCAGTTTTCTGGTTATTTCTATTCCTTCTTTCTGTCTGATATCAACAGCTATCCCTTTTTTATTTCTATTTAAGGCAAGAAACACTGAAGAATCAGCTTCACTCCCGTTTGTTTTATCCATTTCATCCATACCTGCCGGGCGACCGCGTCTTACAGATTCGCCCTGTAATCTTTCAACCTTTATTACCTTAGCTCCCATATCACCCAACATCATTGCACATAATGGAGCAGAATATGCCTGGCTGAAATCAAGAATCTTTATTTTTTCAAGAGGTAACATAATTTAAAATTTCCTAGTGTGAAATATTGTTTGCATAACTTGACAAAAAAATAATTAATCTGCTAATAAAGGGTTATTCATAGTTATGACTGCTTAATAAAACGAAATTAAAAAAATGAAAATAGGTCTTATTTCAGATACTCATATTTCAAAAAAAGAAGAAAAACTACCTTATCAGATCAAGGATATTTTTTCAGAAATTGACCTTATCCTCCATGCTGGTGATATTTATCTTACTTCTGTATTAGACGAACTTGAAACCTGTGCTCCGGTACTGGCTGTACAGGGAAACGGTGATATTACACTGCCAGATGATCCCAGGATTCAAAACAATCTTGTGCTGAATTGTCATGGCTATAGTATAGGGCTTACCCATGGAATAGATTATCCCGAGCCTCCATGGAGAAGCCTTGAAAAAGCCATGCAATATGAGTTTGGCAGAAAAGTTGACATATTAATTTTTGGTGACAGCCATGTGCCTGTTCTTGATATTTACAAAAATGTTTTGCATATAAATTCCGGAAGCCCGACTTTCCCCAGACAAATCAAGGAACTTGGAACTGTGGCCACACTTGAGATTATGCCTCAAAATAAAATTTATGCCCAAATCATATCATTGAAAAACAGAGAAATTATTAAATCAATCAATTATTATTGAATTTCAATCATCGCTAAACCAGTTAATCGGGCATTTATATTTCTGGCACCTGAGGTCTTTTGCTTTATATCTTCCGCTTTTCAGCTCATCTGTAAGCTCTTGTTCATTTGTTATTATGTTTTCAAATACTGTAACACAGCTTCCTATCTGTTTAGGGATATGGGCATCACTACCTCCTGTGCCATGCAGCCCAAGTTTTTTGCACACCTTTTCGCACATCAAGGACTCTTGTTCTGTTGAACAGCCATTAAATACTTCCATTGTATTTACAAGCTGCAGAAATTGCGACTGGCAAGCGGCTTTAAAAGTTAACTTTTTCCCTGAATAAGATTTATAAAATTGTCTTCTAAATGGATGAGCAGCAATTATTACACCACCATTTTCCTCAACATACTGCTTAATATCCTGAATTTTATAAATATTTCTTGGATAGCTGTCTATTCCAAAAATTAAAATATCGCCTATGGCCGTGCTGGCTTCCATTCCTCCAAAAACCGGGAAGTTATATCTTTCAGAAAGAGCTTTAGCAATTTTCGACTTTTTAACACCATGTTCTGTAATACATAACCCGTCAAGCCCTGCATTTTTAGCTGTCATTATAAGTATTTCAGGAGTAATTATGCTGTCACCTGAAATTGTTGTATGAATATGTAAATCTATAATCATGATTTTTTTTTGACAATAAAATTTTAGGGTGATCCTTAGTATTTGCGATATAAATGCGGCCACAAAAGGATTACCCATAGATATAACTTATCTTAATTCATAGCCTTCCGGAAATATAGTATCTCTTTTCATTGTAGCGCCTTTTACACCTTTATCTCTTCTTTCTTTCAAAAGGTTAAATTCACCGGGCTCATATTGTATTGCTGTTTGCATTGCATGCCCCAGGTAGCCAATATATTCGCCGGTTCCTACTCCTGCTGCATCGATAACCCCTTTAAGAAAAGTTTTTCCCATGGCAATTCCATCAAAAGGCAGGGAACTGGCAGCCTTGGCAAGTTTAGCTGTCTCTTCTTCAAGTTTTTCTTCAGGCACAACATTGTTAACAAGTCCGTATTGCAATGCCTCAGCCGAATCAAATGGCCTGCCTGTCAGAACCATTTCCTTAAGTCTTCTAACGCCCATAATCTGCAGCCATAAAGCAAGATCTAATGTGGGCCCTATATATCTGAATCCTGGATGAGTAAAACGCGCATCTTCAGAACAAACAACAAGATCACATGCCATGGCCAGTTGAAAATGATAACCATAGCAATAGCTGTGTACCTGGGCAATTGTTGTTTTTATGCTGTTATGAATAGGATCAAAAATCTGGTCTTTAAGACCCATATCAACAAGGATTCTTTTTCTCTGACTTGGACGTCTTGCCTTACCCACAGTGTCATGACCATGCATTGTTCCCAGTTCAGCCACATCATGTCCTGTTCCAAAACATCTTCCAGCTCCTTTAAAAATAATCACCTTAACATCGTCGTCCCAGTCAAGCTGTTTCATGACTTTACTGATATATATATAATGACTTCTCATTGTTGAATTTAATTTTTCAGGCCTGTTAAAGGTGATTGTTGCAATTTTTTTATCAGGCTGTTTCTCAACCAATATTTCTTCCATTACCCAACTTTTATCACGTTCAAACTGCTCATCTGGCGAAAGAGGCGGAGCATAAATTTTTTCTTCCATATTTTTTCTCCTTTGCTGCTTAAATGTAACTACTGGTTAGCGTTTTTTAAAAAACAAGGCAATTTTATTTAAGAAAACAAAATGATACAATTTTTATATGAAAAACTTCAATACAGATACTTTAAACGTTCAAAAGCTTATATAAGCCAAGGTGCTGATACCAAAAGTACTAATAGATGCTATTTAATTAAGATCCCTTATTAACTACTCAGTTAAAGTAAAATTTGTCAACTATTTTTCCCAAAAATATTGAAAGTTGAAACATAGTTTTGCCCTTAAAATATTATTTTAAAATGTAACTACAGATAAAAGTGGAAGACGCATTACGATTAATTCAGCTTACAATTCATTTGAAGAAAACATTAAAGGATTCATTGAAGCAGGTAAACTTGCAGACATTGTAGTTTTTTCTAAAAA
>Ga0209345_10002956_pt1 | contig 17971 bp, 11 predicted proteins | sample Cruoilmetagenom7_FD_187294 | JGI IMG/M metagenome (GOLD analysis project Ga0209345, IMG submission 187294) | Oil polluted marine microbial communities from Coal Oil Point, Santa Barbara, California, USA - Sample 7 (SPAdes) (version 2) | ecosystem: Environmental > Aquatic > Marine > Oil seeps ...
GAACGAAATGGCAGAGGCGGTGCATACGTCGGTCGTGGAGGCGCTTTCCGATGTGTACAAATTCACGGACGAACCGGGCCCGGGGGTCATGGTTCTTCGGATTGCCATAACAGACATGGTCCCGAACAAAGCTGGTATTGGTACTGTAACGACCATTATTCCGGTGGGCCTGGTCTTCAGTGGTGTAAAAAAACTGGCTACAGGCACCCATATCGGTATGGGCGGGGTATCCTTTGAAGGGGAACTCCTCGATTCCCAAACCAGTGAAGTGCTTATGGCGATAGTCACTTCAGAAACAGGGAAAAAATACAAAATTGGAAAAAGCGTCTCAAAGTGGGGACAAGTCAAAGAAATATTTAAATCATACGCAAAAACGTTCAGGAAGCGTTTAGACAGTCTCAGCGGCAGGGAACAGTGACAGAGGTTTGTTAACTTTTTACGTAGACCTGTTTATTTTTGACTCCCAGGGCACTGGGAAGATCAACACCGCCATCATATTAACAAGGGCAGATAACCATTAAAAAATATCGGGCTTCTTATGAACGATTTTGCAAAGGAAAAATACGATGCATCACAAAATCCTTGTTTTTAAGATCAGTGCTATGGCGGCCGCCCTGTTTGTCCTTGTCTGGGGGCTCCCTGCAGCGGCGGAACTATATCCGGCCTTGCAGGAGCCACCCATTATCTTTCAGGCTTCAGACATCTTACCGAAAAATCTGCGGGTCGGACCCGGTTTTCGGCTGGATGAACCTGTCAGGAACGACGGTATTGTCAACACTTACCAGCTGAAGTCTTTGTATGGAGCGATGACATTAGAAAGCACTGCACTGTTGAAGATACGCGTTAATGAATTATGGGCACTTGATCGCATGGAAGATCTGAAGAAGACGAAAATCTTTACAGATGCCCTCAAAGCAGGGGCTAAAGGACCGCTTAATACTGCTAAAGGGCTTGTTACCGAGCCTGTGGACACGGTGAAAGATGTTGGCAGCGGGATCGGAAAATGGTTCAGCGATATCGGCCGGTCTGTGGTCAGCGATGATCCTTATCAGGAAAACACCTTAAGTACGGTTATCGGGTATGCTGCTGCAAAGCGGAAATTTGCCTATGAGTTCGGTATCGACCCGTACACAAACTATGAACCGCTTGAAAAAGCCCTGGCGGAAATCGCGAGGGTCAGTGTTGCGGGTGGGCTGACGCCCAAGATGGCTTTCAAGGCTATCGAAGGAGCTGCGGGCAAAGTGCTTTCGATGACGGCTACATCGAACACCATGAGAAAACTGGTGCGCGACAAATCACCGGCTGAACTGGAGAAAATAAACAAGGAGAAATTAAAATCCATGGGCGTCCGGGACGCTTTGGCAGAAGCACTTCTTGCAAGCCCTGTTTACAACCCATATGAGACGACGCTGCTTGTGGGCGAGCTGCACAGCATGAATCATGTAATGGAACGGGAAAATATCATTGGCGCGGCATTAATGGCAGATGAAAAAACAGTAGCAGTGTTCATTCGTTTGTCGGTCCAGATGATGGGTAGCTATAATGACAACGTCATCCCAATACTGCGGATGGTCAATATTGATGGAATCCCTTTTGTTCAGAACAAGGCGGGTGTCATCGTCGGGCTTTTCCCTATGGACCATATCGGTTCAACAGTAGCTTTCTGGCGCAGAATGAACACTATTTCAGGATCCACCAAGAAAATGTCAGGCATTACAGGCAAAGAAATGTGGATTACCGGGACCTTCGATCCTGTTATGGTAAAGGCCCTTGAGTCCAGAGAGTGGAAAGCTGTGGATAGGGCTGAAGATAAACTGAAAGCAGACAAATGATAACGGTTCAAAAGGCATCCAATCGAACTTATAAGAAAAGAGGAAGAAATGTGACCGATGAAGGTCGGCGGGAAAACCGAAAAGTTCAATGGAAACGGATTCTTTAGCTTTTAAGGAGATTATCCATGAAACATGCCGTCAAAGTAATCTTTATTATTTTCTTAAAACGTCCTGTTCTTTTCGCAATGGGATGTCTGGCTTGCAGTCTTTTTTTGGCCGGCATTCCGCTATGGGCTTCCGGGAATGAACCGGCACATCATGATACTGAAATTCAGGAGACAACATCTCATGGAAATGCTCACAGCGGCAACGGCCTTGGCATCAGTCTGGATGTCACTGTTGCCTCGAAGTATATCTGGCATGGGTTTGATGAATATGATGACGACGGGGGATTTCACCCCAAGCTGGAAATCGATCTGTTTGGAAGCGGATTTATGGTTGAGATTGCCAGATGGTCAGCCTTGACATCCGGCCATGTGGACCATGCGGAAATGGAATATGGTCTTGCATATCATAACCACTTTTTTCACGGTCCTTTAACCACTGCTTTTCATACCCATTATATCTATTATCACTACCACAGACTCGACTCATATCAGTTAGATAAAGAGGAAATTGCAGTCGGTCTCTCATGGCCCCATCTTTTGCCCCTTGGTGAAAGTGCCCTTATACCCTCTTATACTGTATATCGCGTCTCTCCGGGTGCCAGCGGATCGGATGTCAGTGAAATCCGCGGATTTTTGCACCGCATTGCAGTGGAGTATGATTTGAAAATACCAGGGTTTCCATCTGACATAAACGCTTTTGCCGATATAAATTACAATGATGGCATGGGCGGTCACGCACACCTTGTTGAGCACCATCATGAATATGAATATCATCTGGAGCCTGCGGATCATTGTTGGTCTCACGCAACCATAGGGATAAGCAGCGAATTTAAAATCGGCCTGATGACAATAAAACCGGCCGTAAATTATCAGATATCCATGGATGATTCGGTTAACGATGAAGATGAGTTCTGGGGCAGTTTGACTGTGGGAATACATTTTTAAAATTCAAGTAGATAAGGTGGGCATTAGGAAAGTTCGCATTGCTTGACTTCCCGGGTGTACTGTCCCCTGGGTCGATGAAGAGAAACGATTTGCCTGCCCCTGTCATGCCTCGGCATTCGATATCCGTGGGGAAGTGATCGGGCAGTCTGCGCCGCGTGCTATGGATATCTACCCTTTATATGTAGAGAACAATATCGTGAAGGTGGATACTGGGAAGCAGATCAAACGCAGCGGTTTTCAGGCTGAACAGGTGGTTTATGTTAAATGAGCTGAAAATGTGAACACGGGACGGAAGGAAAAGATGAACGTCGAACGAAGGGCAAGGACAAAAAAGGTCAAACAGAGGATAAGTGAAACCAAGGGAGACTAAAATAATCAAAATGACAAGACTTCGTGTTCCCTTCACAATATTGGCAATCTTTTATCTGACCGGATGTGCAACCATCGGGCCGGGATCCGTGACGCGCGATCGATCCGCTTACACAGATGCCATCTCAGAATCCTGAAAGAAACAGATGCTCCTTAATATGGTAAAGATTCGCTACTCAGACGCCCCTGTTTTCCTGGAAGTGGCATCTATTATCAATCAATATGGTCTGGAGACCGAACTCAATGCAGGTTTTTCCTGGGATGACTTTTTACCCGGAAATACCCAGAAGATTGGGGGGTAGGGGCAGATATGTCTAGCGTCCAACCGTTACCTACCAGCCGCTCAATGCTGGAAATCCTCATTGAACTGAGTTCTCGTATTGAGTTGCCCGAAACGCATGTGAATGAAGGGCGCGCAGCACCTACTTTTTCAGGAGACGAAGCAAAAACCCATGGTCTCCCCCTATCTTATTCGGGTTCAAAGCGGCAGGGAAGAACCTGAGGATGCTTTTGTTTCAGTAAGCTATCGAGACCACTGGTTCTGGATTAATGATACGGACTACAGATCAAAGCGAATGTTCAGTTTTCTGATGTATCTCTTTAGGCTGGCAGAGAGGGGCAAACCCCAGCAGGTTCCGGTACTTACGATCCCGACCGGATGAGAAAAGGGAAAGAAAGTATAGAAGTAATCAGTGGTCAGTGATGATCTCTATAAGGCATCCTGATAAGGAGTTCGGGTCCTATGACGGTTCATAGACGAGCTATGGGGTACATGACCAGGAAAATTTTATTTTTCTTAATCGTTACAGTCACAGCTTCAGGTCTTTTCTCTTTGCCTGCTACAAGTCCGGCACAAACGCCATCCGGCTCCTCAACTGATATAGTCAAAGAAAGTCCGGAGGCAGTACAGCAGAAAACCGGAAAGCCATTGCCGGAAATTCCGGCCGACGAGTTTGACCGGGGCGCTCCCCGCAACACCCTGGTAGGCTTTCTCGAGGCAGCAGGTGCCGGCGATTACGAGAGGGCTGCCGAATACCTGGATCCTCGATATCTGCCCGAAGAAATAAAAGAGATATCCGGACCGGAGCTGGCAAGGCAGCTTAAAATTGTCCTGGATCGTAAGCTCTGGATAGACTTCGCTGTTTTGAGCAGCCACCCAAAAGGACACCTTGACGATGGCCTCCCAGCATATCGGGATATTTTAGGCAAAATTGAAACACCTGAAAAAACTGTTGAGGTCCTTTTACAGCGGGTTCCGCGCAAGGACAGCGTTTTCATATGGAAATTTTCAAACAGAACCGTGGCCGAAATTCCCCACTTATACAAACATTTCGGCTACAGACCCTTAGAGGAGACCCTGTCCAGGGTCTTTCCGGACGTGCAATTTCTTGGGTGGCAGGTGTGGCAGTGGTTTTTCTTTTTGGTTTTGATGCTTATGGCCTTTGTTGGTGCCTTCCTGCCCACATGGTCTGCCGGGATATTGATAAGAAGGAAAGGTACGGAACGCAGTCATCATATAAGTCTGTTTGTTACGGGTCCCATACGAATCTTGACATGGATGTTTTTGGTCCGTGCCGGAGTCTCTTTCATCCGTCCTTCCAGTGAGATCCAGAACCTTTTTCATGCGGGCACATTGATTATCATTGCGTTTGCATGGTGCTTAATGAAGCTGGTGGGTATGTTTTCCGACCTGGCAGGAGAACGTCTAGCCCGCGAAGAGCGGGAATCTGCAATAGTCCTCTTGAAACCGGCCAGGACTGGTGCCAAGACTGTCATCGTTATTGTGGCTCTCCTTGTCTGGCTGGATAATATTGGGGTTAAAGTGGGCGCGCTTGTTACCGGGCTTGGCATAGGGGGTGTTGCCATAGCACTGGCGATTCAGGACCCGATCAAGAACCTTCTGGGAAGCATTATGATCCTTTTGGACAAGCCGTACCAGGTTGGTCAGCGGATATTAGTAAAAGGATATGATGGTTTTGTGGAGGAGATAGGACTGCGTTCGACAAAGATAAGGCTTCTCACCGGGCACCAGGTAGCGATCCCGAACAATGAAATGGCCAAAGTTGACATCGAGAATATAGAACGTCGCCTCCATATCCGGAGGCGTGATAATATTGCCCTTCCATATGATACACCGCTGAGTAAAGTAGATCGTGCCGTAGAGATTATCAGGGATATCCTTGATAACCATGAGGGAAAGGATACTGATTTACCTCCCCGGGTATACTTTGATAAATTCAACCGCGACTCACTTAATATCCTGATGATATACTGGTACAAACCGGCGGATTACTGGTCATTCGTTGATTTCAGCCAACGGGTGAACAAACAGATTATAGAGGAGTTTGAAAGGGAAGGGATAAGTCTTGCCTTACCGACTTCTGCAACCTACTTGGCAGGTGATGACAATAGGCCATTGAAAGTAACCAGAATTGAGTGCGAAGAACAAGGGAGAAGAGTCGAAAGACCAGGGGTCTAAAAGGGGCGTAAGCATGCATCAGAGGATAACTAAGCGTTTATATAAAATTAATTCCGGAATCTGTTTGTCTATGATCATCGTATGGATGGTTCTGCTGACAGGCTGTGCGACTAAGATCGGCGTACGCCAGGTGGATCTTGACGATCGGTTCGAGAACATGGACCGGAGCGCTTTGACGTCAGACTCGCTCAGCGAACGGACCACCCTGTTTCTCCGGCAGCGGGACCTGACCGAAGCCTGGGAAGATGAACCCATGGCTACGCTGGAAAAACTGGATCAGGACGTTCAGAAGCAACCTGACCGGGACATGCTTTTTACCCTGACAGAGCTTTGCTTTTATCAGGCGAAAAACGCCCCCAAGCTGTCGGATGAGGCTGCCGAGCTGTACCTGACATGTGCTTATTACGCCTATACCTATCTTTTTGACGAAAAGGCCGGGCATGTATTGAGCCCTTACAATCCTTATTCACGACTGGCATGCGACTTCTATAACCGCTCATTTGCAGGATATCTGCTGTATTTTCGAAAGGGAGATGTCCGCTTTAAAGAAAATATGCGGCTGCCGTTTCTGAGGGGCCAGGTGAAAGTGACAAGCGGACGCTTTGAAATGAAGTGGAGGCCCAAAGATTTTGATCGTATCTATATCGCATACGAGTTTGAACCCGAAGGACTGGACAACCATATCAAAACCTATGGTGTGGGCGTGCCCATCATTGCGGTGCGGATTCCTGAGGCCGTTGAAAAACGTAAAGGGCAGGACCGTTTTTTGCCTGAAGTGCAACAGACCTATGCGGCAACCGCTCTCATGCGTTTTATCACACATGAAGATGAAGATCAGAGCTCTGATAGGCTCTATACGGCGGAATTGGATCTTTACGATCCAATGAAAACCCATGAAATCCGTATCGGAGACAGCCCGGTACCACTGGAAACCGATTTTACCACACCACTGGCATACATGGTTGGGCATTCGAAAATGCCCGGAGGTATTTCCGGCCTGTTCAAGGTGGAGTCATGGGAGAAACAGAAGGGTCTGCATCTGCTTCAACCCTACGAACCGAACAAAATCCCGGTGGTCTTTGTACACGGGCTCATGTCCTCGCCACAAACCTGGCTCAAGATGTTCAACAACCTTCTGGCAGACACCCGGATTCGGGAAAAATATCAATTCTGGTTCTTTATGTACCCCACAGGGAATCCTATCCTCTATTCCGCAAGTATTCTGCGCGAGTCATTAAAAGAGGCACGGCAGGTTTTTGATCCGGATGGCAATGATCCCGCATTTGATGAGATGGTCCTGGTGAGCCACAGCATGGGCGGGTTGCTGTCGAAGTACATGGTCCTGACCAGCGGGGATGAGATATGGGAAGAGATATCAGATGTACCGTTCAGCGATATGGACTTTACCCCCGATCAGCACAGGCTTGCCGAACGGGTGTTCTTTTTCGAGCAGCTCCCGTTCGTATCCAGAGTTGTTTTCATTTCAACTCCTCACCGTGGTTCGGAATGGGCCAGTGGTCGCATCGCCCGATGGGGCATATCACTTGTCAAGCTGCCCTTTAGGTTAGTTAACAATGGGTATGGTATGTTAGAAGCTATCGGCCAGGGTGAGCAGGGCCGGTTAAAAATGAAACTCGAAAGAATGCCTACAGGTGTGGACGGTCTGAAGCCTGACAGCCTGTTTGTCAGAATATCGGAGCAGCTTCCTCTTCCGGATGACATCCCTTATCACTCTATTATCGGCAATAATGAGGCCGGGGATGTGCCGGGCGGTACAGACGGCATCGTGCCTTACACAAGCTCACACCTGGACGGGGCTGTGTCTGAAAAAATTGTTCGATCCGGTCACAGCGCACATAACCACCCTCTGGCCATACAGGAGGTCCGCCGTATTCTGCATGAGCATTTGGATGCTGTCAACAAAGCTAACGCGTTGTAATAAAGAGCCATAATGTCTTTCTCGTTTCCAAGGTGCCCCTCTGTTGAGGCATTGATATTGACGACTAAAATTGTAAATTTTCGAGCATTTCATTACAATCATTCACTTTTTCGAAACTGACGATCGCTGGCATGAACTATTTAAACTTTTGACTGGAGGAAAAAACCGAAGTCTTGTTTTTTACTCTTCGACTTTTAAACCAAAAGCATTTTCAAAAATGACAACTAAATTGAAAGAGGAACAGGAGGGATTTGAGGTGACAAAATACTCACGTGGCATTTTTAGTAGCTTTGCAAACTATCCTTTTCGCTTTGCAGTCTTTTTCTGTATGGCGTTTGTGACGCATTCCAGTTCGCTCTGGGCGGGCGGACTCTACCTGGAGGAATTTGCAACACCCAGCATGGGCGTGGCCAGTGCCGGCGCTGAAGCGGTCTGCATGGATGCGTCCTCGTCTTTTCACAATCCTGCCGGAATGACCCGTTTGAAAGGCAATGAGTTTATGCTCACCGGCGGCCTGCTTGGGGGCACTGCCGAATTCAACCCTGATTCCAGTACGACAATTTCCGGTGGAGATGGCGGTGATGCTCTCGGCTACGCGCCTCTCCTGGGTGCTTTCTACGTCCGCAGCCTGTCAGAGGATTGGAAATTGGGGATAAGTCTACTTTCACTATCCGGTGCTGCATTGGATTATGGCGACAACTGGGCCGGCCGATACCAGTGTCAGAATGTGAGCCTTACGACTTTATCTTTGACCCCGACCATTGCCTATCGGGTCAATGACTGGTTGTCCGTTGGCGGTGGTGTTACCGCAATGTACGGAATGTTGGACTTGGAGCTTGACATATCCTTTCCTAGACTTCCGGAGGATGGCCATGCTGAGCTTGACGGAGACGACTTTGCGGCTGGCTATAACTTAGCCGTTCTGCTTGAACCAAGTAAGCGGACACGGCTCGGCGTCACGTACTGGTCGAAAGTCGAGCCCGAATTTTCAGGCGATCTTGAAACTAAAGGGGGGCCTTTGGGGGGTTTCTCATTAGGGTCTGATACGGATTTGACGTTTCCGCAGTTTATCAGGGGCGGCGTTTATCATGAGCTCGATGACAAATGGGCCTTACTTGGAACAGTCGCCTGGGAGGATTGGAGCGAGATGGAAAACCTTCTCATCTCCATTAATTCAGAAACGGGCAAAGTCCCCCGGAACTGGGATGACACCTGGCATTTTGCTGTTGGTGCCCACTATCGCATCGATGATCAGTGGTTACTGCAGGGAGGCATCGCCCACGACACCAATCCGGTCGACTCCAAGGATCGTACTTCTGATATGCCCATAGATCGGCAGCATCGCGTTACCCTGGGAATTCAACAAAAGCGTGATGATAAAAAAACCTATGGCCTGGTTCTGGAATACATTGATTTCGGTGAAGCCAAGATCAAAAGCTCGTCTGTTAGATCCGGAGACTTCAATGGAAAATTCGACAAGAATTGGGCCTTGATACTGGCCTTCAATGTCAACTGGAAGTGATGTTTTTCATGCGAACCCTAAGGTGAAAACAGTATAACGCTGATCACGAATATAAGGAGGCAAAACATTTTTGTAGGGAATGCCGTGGCAGGACATTCCATCCTTTTCCGTGCCGGAGTATAAACATGAGCCCTGTATCTTACTATTTCTGTCAACACATCATCCGACATCAATTTCGAGTTAGCTTCATTGTTTTTCAGATCGCTATCCTTCTGATCTTGGCCGCCTTCAGCCCCGTAAAAGCCGCTTCCCCGGTATCTGAAAACGAAAAACCAAATTACTTTGATGAGTTGCAGGAAGAACTGAAAGAGGGAAAAGTCGACAAACTCGACACCCACTACTATTGGGATCAGGGACTGCATGTTGTGAGTCGAAAGAATAATTTCAGATTAAAAATTGGCGGGCACATGGGAATTGACATGGGATACATTCACGCGGGCGGTGATTTAGAAGATGCCTTTTCCAGCCTGGATGGTTTTGAACCGGATTTTCGTAGGTTGCATGTGTCGACATTATTAACGATCTATGATGCTCTGGAATTCAAGTTCGAGATAGACTTTGCCAATGTACGATCCGTTAAGGACATTTGGCTCCGATACAAAAAAAGTCCCTTTCTCAGACACTTCAAATTCGGTCATGTGAAGGAGCCGTTTTCGCTCGAAAAACTGGCATCTTTGAAAAATATGACCTTCATGGAAAGGGCTTTGCCGGTCTATGCATTGGCGCCGGGTCGGAACATAGGAATCATGTTCAGCAACGCGGAATTAGAAGAACGGATTACTTATGCAGCGGGTTTTTTTTGGAATACACACTCCATCAATGAGACATCTGATCCTCAAGACAGTATTTCCGAAGCCAATGGGTCTGATATTACGATACGTATAACCGGCCTTCCACGGTATGAGGATGAAGGCCGGGATCTTCTGCACTTGGGCGTTTGTTACACCAGAGGGCCTCGCCAAAGTGGTGAGAACGATGCATTGAGAGTAAGTTCGCTTCCGGAATCGTACATTGCAGACCGTACGCTTGTTGATACCGATGAATTCAATGCAGACAAGCTGACTCGTATCAACATAGAGCTGGCCACTGTTTTAGGCCCTGTATCCTTCCAAAGTGAGTTTATTTATTATTCTGCAGATTCCGATACGGCGAAGGACCCCGATTTCTGGGGATACTATCTGTACGGCAGTTTCTTTTTTACACGCGAGCATCGTGAGTATGACAAATCAAATGGCGTTTTTTCAATGGTGCACCCGAATCGTAATTTTAGTTTCCGAGATAAGAGATGGGGGGCCTGGGAACTTGCATTACGTCACTCCTTTTTAGACTTGAACGATGGGGATATAAATGGTGGCAAAGAAAGAAACTTCACGTTAGCCATAAACTGGTATCTCAAGTCGAACATGAGGGTGATGTTCAACTACGTCCGGGCTGATGTTGAAGACCGTGATAACAGTCGCGTTATTGATGATGGAAGTGCAAACATCTTCCAGACCCGCTTTCAGATTAGGTACTAATTAACCATTCATCTTAAATACCTAAGGCCTCGTGCTAAGGAGTTTAGGACCTATGAAGACTCATAAGCAGAATATATCGTGCATCGCTAACGTGCTCTTATTTTTCTTAATTATCGCAATCACAGCTTCAGGCCTTTTTTCTTTTCCTGATACAAGCTTTGCCCAAACGCCATCCGGCACCTCAACTGATATTGCCAAGGAAAGTCCGGAGGCAGTACAGCAGAAACCCGGAACGTCATTGCCGGAAATTCCGGCAGACGACTTTGACCGGGGCGCGCCCCGCAACAGCCTGATAAGCTTTTTCAAGGCAGGAGGTGATAGCGATTACGAGAGGGCTGCCGAATATCTGGATTTTCGATATCTGCCCAAAGAAATGAAAGGGATACCCGGACCGGAGCTGGCAAGGCAGCTTAAAATTGTCCTGGACCGCACGCTCTGGATAGACCTCGCTATTGTAAGCCGCCACCCAAAAGGACACCTTGACGATCGTCTCCCAACATATCGGGATACTTTAGGCAAAATTGAAACACCTGATAAAACTGTTGAGGTTCTTTTACAGCGGGTTCCGCGCAAGGACGGCGTGTTCATATGGAAATTTTCAAACAGAACAGTGGCCGAAATCCCCCACTTATACAAACATTTCGGCTACAGACCCTTGGAGGAGACCCTGTCCAGGGTCTTCCCGGACGTGCAATTTCTTGGGTGGCAGGTGTGGCAGTGGTTTTTCTTTTTGGTCTTGATGGTCATGGCCTTTATTGTCGCTTTCGTGCCCACATGGGCCGCTGGAATATTGATAAGGCGGAAAGGTACGGAACGCAGTCATCGTATTAGCCTGTTTGTTACAGGTCCTATACGAATCTTAACATGGATGTTTTTGGTTCGTGCCGGAGTCTCTTTCATCCGTCCTTCCAGTGACATCCGGGCCCTTTTCCATGCGGGCACATTGATGACCATCGCGATTGCATGGTGCTTAATGAAGCTGGTGGATATGTTTTCCGACCTGGCGGGAGAACGTCTAGAACGCGAAGGGCGGGAATCTGCAATAGTCCTCTTGAAACCGGCCAGGACTGGTATCAAGGCTGTCATCGTTATTGTGGCCCTCGTTGTCTGGCTGGATAATATTGGTTTTAAAGTGGGGGCGCTACTTACCGGACTTGGCATAGGTGGTGTTGCCATAGCACTGGCGATCCAGGACCCCATCAAGAACCTTCTGGGAAGCATTATGATCCTTTTTGACAAGCCGTACCAGGTTGGCCAGCGGATATTAATAAAAGGATATGACGGTTTTGTGGAGGAGATCGGACTGCGTTCGACAAAGATGAGGCTTCTCACCGGGCACCAGGTAACGATCCCGAACGATGAAATGGCCAGAGTTGACATCGAGAATATAGGACGTCGCCTCCATATCCGGAGGCGCGATAATATCGCCCTTCCCTATGATACGCCGCTGAAGAAAGTAGATCGTGCTGTAGAGATTATCAGGGATATCCTTGATAACCATGAGGGAATGGCTTCGGATCTGCCGCCGCGGGTATACTTTGATAAATTCAACCGCGATTCGATTAATATCCTGATGATATACTGGTACCAACCGGCGGATTACTGGGCATTCGTGGATTTCAACCAGCGGGTGAACAAACAGATTATGGAGGAGTTTGAATGGGAAGGGATAAGTTTTGCCTTACCGACTTCCGCAACCTACGTGGCAGGTGATGACAATAGGCCTTTGAAAGTGACCAGTATTCAGCAAACAGTAATCAGAGAGAAGAACGAAGTGGAAGAGTCGAAGGGTCGAAAAGAATGAAAAAGATGAACGTCGAACCCGCCTTCGCCCAATGGCTACGGCGCGGCAAGCATCGAACGTCGAACAGAAAAACCCCTGAACCTTTGAACCCAGAACCTTGAAAAGATGAACATCCAATGTCCAACATTGAACAAAGTAAAAGGCGAATAGACTCAAGAATAGAAATCGAAAGTCCAGGGGGACTAAAAGGAGCGTAAGCATGGATCAGAGGTTAATTAAATGCTTAGATGAAATTCATCCAGGGATCTGTTTGCCTGCTCCTAATTTGAAGGGGAAAGATAAAGATATGGCGTCAAGGTCCAAATAAACCCTTACCAGGAAAATATGTTTGTCTTGGTATAGGCTTTTTTGCTTTCGGGCAACTGGGGAAATTCCTGATGGTCAAAAAATCGAAAAATGAAAAACTGGAACAAAGGATTAAGGAGCTAGAAGAGGTGCCGCAGCGGGCGGTGTTGTTGGCGGCGCAAGACGACAGAGTCAAAAGAGGGACCATCAGTATAAAGAAAAGCAGTGGGCTCAGTACTCCCAGAAGCGCAATACTTACAACCGTTCCTACGCCGCATGCCTTGAAGGTAAAGGATGCGCTGTGAAGTAAACCCTGATAAAATTACACGCGGGGCATTAATCTCCATGTGGTCAGATATGCCATATCCCGGTTAAATAGACATTGATCTTTGGAAGGAAGTAGCGCTTCAAGTGTAAAGGTTCAAGATCCAGAGAAGGACATGTATTTCAGGGGAATAAGATTTAACGGGGTAAATCACCCACCGATGTCATAGGAGAAAAATTTTGTTTAAGTTTTCAAAGGATCGGCATGGGGACAGGATGACTGCGGTAAGTAAATATTCAATCACCGGAACCCGTCTACTGTGGAGTCGGTGGGTTCTGACTGTCTTTGTCCGGGTCTTGTTTTGGCCGTTGCTGTTGATGTTTGCCGGGTGGGGAAGTCTGGCTATTTACTACTCCAACCTGCCGGCCCCCATCAGACTGGCGGGGGGGATACTGTTCGGGCTCGGCTCCGTGGGTGTCCTTCTACTGGTCCGGCCTTGGCGCCGGGCGGTTGCTGTCTTTTTTGCGGGCTTTGCGCTCGTGCTGCTATGGTGGCTGGCGATACCCCCCAGCAATGAGAGGGACTGGCAGCCTGACGTGGCAGTGCTCCCCTATGCAACGATAAACGGTGACACGGCAACAATCCACAATATTCGCAACTGCGACTATCGGAGTGAAACCGACTACACCGTCCGCCACTACGACAAGACCTTCAACCTTGCCACCCTGCGCAGCGTGGATCTGTTCCTCGTCTATTGGGGCTCGCCGAGGATTGCGCACACCGTGTTCAGCTTTGGTTTCGAGGGGGACGACTATGTTTGTTTCTCCATCGAGACGCGCAAGAGCAGGGGTGAGGCGTATTCCTCCATCAAGGGGTTTTTCAAACAATACGAACTGACTTACGTGGTCGCCGACGAACGCGATGTGGTGCGTCTGCGCACCAACTACCGGAACGAGGATGTCTACCTTTACCGGTTGAAGGGTTCACTGCACAGGGCTAAAATGGTGTTTCTCGATTATCTGCGTCAGGTAAATCGGCTGAAAGACCGCCCCGAGTGGTACAACGCCCTGACCAGCAACTGCACCACCAATATCCGGGGTCACACTGCGCCCTATAATCCTGATGCGAAACTCGACTGGCGGATTTTGATAAACGGTTACGTGGATGAATTTGTCTATGAACAAGGCATACTGGACCAGAGCCTGCCGTTTCCGGAGCTGAAGGCAAACAGTCATATTAATGCCATCGGCAGGGCCGCGGATCAGGATCTCGGTTTCTCGCAGCGGATACGGGAGGGTCTCCCCGGCTTTAATTAAACCGGCGATTAAATACCAAACCAGGCCGGATAAACCGGGGAAATAAACAATGATGAATGTCCAACGTCGAACAAAGTAAAAGACGAATAGACTTAAGGATAGAGGTCGAAAGTCCAGGGGGCTAAAAGGCGAGGTAAGCATGGGTCAGAAGTTAACGAAACGCTTTTATAAAATTTATTCCGGAATCCGTTTGTCTGCGATCATTGTATGGATGGTTTTGCTGACAGGCTGTGCGACTACGATCGGTGTGCGTCAGGTGGATCTTGACGATCGGTTCGAGAACATGGGCCGCAGCGCTTTGACATCCGACTCGCTCAGCGAACGGACCACCATGTTTCTCCGCCAACGGGATCTGACCGAAGCCTGGGAGGAGGAGCCCCTAGCTACGCTGGAAAGGCTGGATCAGGACGTTCAGAAGCAACTTGACCGAGATATGCTTTTCGCCCTGACGGAGCTGTGCTTTTATCAGGCGAAAAAAGCCCCTAAGCTGTCGGATGAAGCTGCCAGGCTGTACCTGACATGTGCCTATTACGCCTATACCTATCTTTTTGACGACAAGGCCGGGCATGTATTGAGCCCTTACAATCCTTATTCACGACTGGCATGCGACTTCTATAACCGCTCATTTGCAGGTTATCTGCTTCATTTTAGAGAGGGAGGTCTACGGTATAAAGAAAATATGCGGCTGCCGTTCCTGAGGGGACAAGTGACTGTGAAAAAAGGGCGCTTTGAAATGAAGTGGCGGCCCAGGGATTTTGATCGTATCTATATCTCATACGAGTTTGAACCCGAGGGATTGGACAACCATATCAAGACCTATGGCGTGGGCGTGCCTATCATTGCGGTGCGGATTCCTGAGGCCGTTGAAAAACGTAAAGGGCAGGACCGTTTTTTGCCTGAAGTTCAGCAGACCTATGCGGCAACCGCTCTCCTGCGTTTTATTACACCAGAAGATAAAGATAAGAGCTCCGATAGGATCTACACTGCGGAACTGGATCTTTACGACCCCATGAAAACCCATGAAATCCATATCGGAGACAGGGTGGTATCACTGGAGACCGATTTTACCACACCACTGGCATACATGGTAGGTCATTCGCAAATGCCCGGAGGTATTTCCGGCCTGTTCAAGGTGGCGTCATGGGAGAATCAGAAGGGGCTGCATATGCTTCAGCCCTACGAACCGAATAAAATCCCGTTGGTTTTTGTGCACGGGCTCATGTCCTCTCCACAAACGTGGCTCAAGATGTTCAACAACCTTCTGGCAGATACCCGGATTCGGGAAAAATATCAATTCTGGTTTTTTATGTACCCCACTGGAAATCCTATTCTCTATTCTGCAAGTATTCTGCGCGAGTCATTAAAAGAGGCCCGGCAGGTCTTTGATCCGGAAGGCGATGATTCAGCATTTGATGATATGGTCCTGGTGGGACACAGCATGGGAGGGTTGCTGTCGAAGTACATGATCCTGAACAGCGGGGATGAGATATGGGAAGAAATATCTGATGTACCGTTCAGCGATCTCGACCTCACCCCTGATCAGCGCAGGTTTGCGGAACGTATGTTCTTTTTTGAACCGCTTCCGTTCGTATCCAGGGTTGTTTTCATTGCAACGCCCCACCGTGGTTCAGAATGGGCCAGCGGCCGCATCGGTCGATGGGGGGCATCACTGGTCAAGCTGCCCTTTACGTTAGTTAACAATACGTACGGTGTGTTCAAAGCTATCGCACAGGATGAGCAAGGCCGATTAAAAATGAAACTCGAAAGAATGCCCACAGGTGTCGATGGTCTAAAGCCTGACAGCCCGTTTGTCAGAGTATCGGAGCAAATTCCGCTTCCGGATAACATTCCTTATCACTCTATCATTGGCAATGATGAGGCCGGGGATACGCCAGGCGGTACAGACGGAATCGTGCCTTACGAAAGCTCACATTTGGACGATGCTGTCTCCGAAAAAATCGTTCGATCCGGTCACAGCGCCCATAATCATCCTCTGGCCATACAGGAGGTCCGCCGCATTCTGCATGAGCATTTGGATGCCGTCAACAAAGCTAATGCGTTGTTATAAAAAACCATGGTGTCTTTTTCGTTGTCAAAGTGCCCCTTTGTTGAGGCATTAATATTGACGATTAAAAGGGTAAAGTTTCAAGTATTTCATTACAATCATTCACTTTTTCGAAAGTATAAGCTTCTGCTATAAGGTGTGAAAAAGGAAAGGTCGATTTCTCAATAGGATTCCATTTCAAATCTACATTTTTCCAAACTTTTAATCACAGCTATCGATCACAGCAATTGGCTCACCCACAAAAATGGTGTTATTACCTTCTTATCATAATTTAGGGTCAGGGGGACGATTCCAACATCTAAACTTAACCTGTAATCTATGGGTGGGGTACGAGTTTTGGAGACGAGTAAAAAGCGCCAATCCTACCCTTAATTTTTGTAGCATTTTAACCAGAATCATTTATGGTCCCCTGTTTATATAAGACCAAATTGGATTTTAATGGCATATGAAAGGAAAAATAGAAAACGTGGATGATCAAGACGAGCGAATTGCATCAATCTTTGGCATGGATGAGGTTCCTGTTGTTAGCGATGAAACATTACGGATTTTCATCCAGTATATCAAAGACAATATGGATACCAACTGTGAGATTACCGGTATTGAGGATTTCGAATGGGAAGAATATTATATTATCGGACCCGGAAGCAAAAAAGAGCACAAGAGACTGCGGAAATCCAGGCCATCCTTCATGGATACCTATAAAATTATTGGATTCAATGATGAACCTGACGAGGACTATGGAATACTTGTCAATCTTAGACGTATTTCAGATAGGAAAAAGTTTACTTTGCCATTAGCAGATTTGGAGGGAACCGATAAGAATCATCCCAGCTATCAAATATTACACGATTTTTCTGTATGGTTTGTAAATTGGAGATAAACCCTGACGATCCAGTAAAAAGCCATCACTCCGGTGAAAACCGGAGTCCAGACCAGCTGGAATCATTTGATATGACTGGATTCCGGCCTTCGAGACTGTGTCATAATGCCCTATTTTGGCCAATCTCAGCGTTGGGCTCAAATTTTAATCCTCAAAATACTTAGTGTATTCCTGTGGTTAATCCCGCCTGTGGCGGGATCGCCCGCCTTGACCTTGACCAAAATAAGACATTCTGACACAGTCTCCTTCGCCGGAATGACGAGAAATGATGTTTTTCAACTACTTAGTGCCTGAACGAAAACTAGGATTTTTCGTCAAGGTCAAGGAAGATCAAAAGTTTAACCGCAGGAATATATTAAATATTTTGAGGATTAAAATTTTTATCTGACGCAGAGATTGGCGAAAAAGACAGTTTTCGTTCGGGCACTACTTATGAGATTATCAATCTTAGATTCAATCTAAAAGCATAAATGATGAGAACTTCTCAGGCCCTTTCTCCCCATTCCTCAAGGCCGTCTACATCAATGTCTTTCGTCTGTTTCGGCCGCACTTTGCGATAAACGTCCAGGGGCCCTTTTTGTTTGCCGTTAACCGTCAGAAGATCATCCTGGATGGATATTCCAAACAGCCGCTCATTTTCTATTAA
>Ga0209345_10002957_pt1 | contig 17965 bp, 23 predicted proteins | sample Cruoilmetagenom7_FD_187294 | JGI IMG/M metagenome (GOLD analysis project Ga0209345, IMG submission 187294) | Oil polluted marine microbial communities from Coal Oil Point, Santa Barbara, California, USA - Sample 7 (SPAdes) (version 2) | ecosystem: Environmental > Aquatic > Marine > Oil seeps ...
TGTGAAAATGTTATTCCAATCCCTGATATATTAATAACACCAACAATAATTCCAACAGAGATAAGTAATATTCCAGTTACTACCATATTTTGACTACCAAGTGCTAGTGCTTCCATAATCTCTTGTAGTCCCATTTTTTTATGTTTTGTTAAGTATGATGCTAAAATTATAGTTATTATTGAAATACCTGCTGCGTAAGTAGGAGAAAAGCCATAAACAAGTAATCCAACTAAAGTAGAAATGGGGATAATAAAGTGAAAACCTTCTCTTAAAAGTGGTAAAAGTTTTATATCACTTTTTTCACCTTTTATATTATTCTCTTTAGCATGGATATTTATATAAAAAGCAATAGATGAAAAGTATAAAATAGCAGGTAAAACAGATACTGTTATAATTGTAACAAACTCTATACCTGTCATTTGAGCCATGATAAAAGCCCCTGCTCCCATAATTGGTGGCATTATTTGACCACCTGTACTAGCTGCTGCTTCAACTGCTGCTGCAAATGTACCTTTAAATCCTGCTTTTTTCATCATAGGGATTGTTATAGAACCTGTTGATACCGTATTTGCAACAGCTGAACCTGAAATTGTCCCCATAAGTGCTGATGAAAAAACAGCAACATGACCAGTACCACCTGTATACTTTCCTGCTATTGCAGTAGATAAATCTACTATAAAATCCCCAGCACCTGATTTTAGTAAAAAAGCAGCAAATAAAATAAACATAAATACATATGTAGATGATATTGTAGCTATTGGACCAAAAAGACCTTCACTTGTATAAAACATTCTATATAAGAATCTTTCATAATTCATACCAGCAAAAGCAAAAGTACCATCAATATATTGACCTAAAAATAGTATATAAGAGATACAAAGAACAATTAAAGCTGGTATTATCCATCCTGTAGATTTTTTTACCATAATGACAGCTAAAACTATAGTCATAGAAGCTACAACTAAATCACTTATTCTCATTTGAGATTTAGCTACTTCATAAAGACTTTCTTCAAATAAAACCATATATATAAACGTACTTAAAGACAAAAAGGCAAAGATTATATTTAATATACTTATTTCATTTTTATTTTGTGTTGTTTCATAGCTTAGAAAACCCAGTGATGCCAATAGTGCAAAGTGAGCAGAATTAAACCACAAATCACTTATACCACCCCAAATATTAATAGCAAAATGAAATAAAGATATTAAAATAGCATATCCAAAAATAATGTATTTTAAATGATTGATTTTTATCATATATTGTCCTTATAATTGCAATGTAAAAAGATGAGTTTTTATACTCATCTTTTAAATTGAAATATTTTATTACTTAAGATTAGCAGGTATTTTTATACCTTGCTCTTCATAGTATCTAGCAGCACCTGGGTGTAAAGGCATAGGAAGACCAGCTATTGCTTTTTCTAAAGACATAGCTTTTGTAGCTTTATGAACTGTATTTAAAAATGGTAAGTTCTCATAAATAGACTTTGTTAAAAGATAAACTGTTTTTTCTGGTGTATCTTTTGTTACAACCAATAAATTTGGTTGAGCTATTGTATTTATATCTTTTTCTTGCCCTGGGTATGTTCCAGCTTTAATAGTAAAAGGTGTCCATACAGGGTAAGTATTATTTATAGCTTCTAAGTTTTTAGCATTAAAATCTAAAACTCTAACATTTTTAGCACCAATTGAAGCAAAAGCATTTGTAACAGCTGATGTTGGAGGACCTGATGGTGTATTCATACCTTGAACTTTTCCATCTTGAAGTGCGGTTGAACTTGGTGTATAGCCTAAGTATTGAATATTCATTTTATTAAAATCAATATCTAAAGCACTCATAATAGTTTCAGCAGATACTCTAGAACCTGAACTTCTTCCACTGATCGAAAATCTTTCACCATAAAGATTTTTTAAATCCATAATATTTCCTGTTTTAGCAAAATCACTTTTAATAGTAAATTGTTCAACATTTTGCCAAAGCATTGATATTGATCTTAAATTTTTTTGAGCATTCCCCTCATATTTTTCTTTACCTTGCCAAGCCATAGAACCAAATAAACCTTGTAAAATACCAAAGTTTGCTTCACCTTTATTTAACATATCAACATTTTCACTACTACCTGCTGATGTGATAGCTGAAAATGTCATCTTCTCTTTTTTAGCTAGTTTTAGTGAAGCAATTGTAGCAATACCAACACCAACTGGATAAAAAGTTCCACCTGTACTAGCTGTCGCTATTACATATTTCTGCTCTGCTGATTTTGCATTCGCACCTGTGATTAAAGAAGCTGTTACAAGTGATGTAAAAGCTAACTTTTTTAATAAATCTAATTTATACATAATTACTCCTAATTTTGAATTAGAAAAAGTATAACATACTATTTTAATAATTGTTTCAAAATTGTTTCAAAAAAATATAATTTATTAAATATGTTCTATTATGTAACCATATCCTTTTCTTGATATTATAAAATCATCATCTTTTATTTTATCTTTAACTCTTTTTATAACTGTCCGCATGGTTGTATCTGAAGTATTTATATTATCCCAAATAGATTCTTTAATCATCTCTTTTGTAACGATACTATCCATATTGTCCGTTAGTATCTTTACTAAAGAAATTTCTTTTTTTGATAATCTTACAATTTTTTCATTTTTATAGAGAATATTTGTAATTTTGTCATAATCATATGTTTGATTTATTTTTATTAGCTTTTTTGATATTTCATTTTTCTCTTTTAAAATTAATTGTGATTTAAATTGCGTTAACATATTTAATATTCTTTCTACATCTAAAGGTTTTACAAAATAACCTAACACATTTAAACCAATTGAACGAAATAGATACTCTTCATCTTTATATGCAGATATTATGATATATTTTTGTTCTGGCAATAATTGATTTATTTCATCAATCATTGTCATACCATCTTTATTTGGCATTTTAATATCAGTAATTATAATATCAAAAACACTACTTTTTTCATAATTAGATTTAACAATATCATAACCTTTTTGACCATCTTGAGCTATAATTACTTCCTCAAAGATCTTATTTAAATAAAAAGCAAGTATATCTCTTGCATCCTCTTCATCTTCTACTAATAATACTCTTGTTATGTTATTTGTCATATTTTATTTTATATCCAATACTATTTCAAATTCTACACCATCATCTAAGTTATACACTTCTATTTTCCCACCCATATTTGTCTCAATAATTGATTTTGTCATATAAAGCCCTATTCCAGTACCTTGTGTTTTAAATTTTGTTGTAAAGTATGGTTCAAATATTTTATCAATAATCTCATCTTTTATAGTATCTGCATTATTAAAAATTAAAATTTTTACTTTATCGTTACTTATTGATATAGTTACTTTTATTAAACCATTAAAAGCTTTTTTTTCTCTTTTTAAAAGTATAGCATCTCTTGCATTATTTAAAATATTTAACAATGCTTGTTTGAGTTCATTTTCATAGTTAAGTATTGTTATATCATCTGAATTAAATACAAGCTTTATATTCTCTTTTTCAAATTGTCTTTGGAGCATCTCTAAAAGTGATTGAATAGAGTATTTTATGTTAAATTTATTTTTTTCTTTAGATGGTTTATAAAAGTTTTTAAAATCATCTATTGTATCTGACATATATTCTATATGTTTATTTGCTTTATCATGATATTTTTGTAATTCTTTTTCATTTAAATTTTTTGAATTATCTTTTAAAAAATGTAAAATAAGTGAAATATTATTTAAAGGTTGTCTCCATTGATGTGCTATATTCCCAAGCATTTCACCCATAGAAGCCAATTTGCTTTGTTGTATAAGAATTTTATCTTTTTCTCTGTTTTTAGCAACCTCTTTAGCTACTTCTTTTTTAAGTTGATCTTGACTAATTTTTATTTTTTTAATGATTTTTGAAATCATATAAGATACTATAAATAACACAATACTCAAAATCATATAATATATAATTAAAGTTTTTAAAAGTAATTCATATTCATCTTTGATAATTTCTATCTCATTTGTAGTTTTTTCATCTAGTTTATTTTTATCATAATTTAATATTATCATAAAATTATACTTTTGAGAGGAATAAGTAACATTACCAAATCTACTTTGATTATATTCTTTCTTGTTTAAATCATAAAATATCATATAGTTTTTAACATCTTTAATCTTTTTTAGTATCACATCTTTTGTGATTTGTTCACTTGAGTTGATTGTAGAAAATGATCCTATATAATACTCCACCTCATCAACTTTTAAAATATCAAAAAAACTCAGTCGTATTGTTTTAGTCAAATCATTTTTCCAATATTGTAAATTATTTGCACCTTGAGAATAAATATATTGTAGTGTTACTTGTTGTTTTTGTTTATTATCTCTTTTAATATTAAATATAATATGTTGAATATATTTTAAAGAGTCTTTCCCATAGATAATATCTAAATTAGGTTTTTTAAATATAGAAAACTTTACACCATATAAAGTTTCCATTTGAGATAAATACTTTTGTATTAATGGCATATTATCAAAAGTCTTTGACTGTATATATCCTATAGCTTGATATGTTGTTTTTTCTATTAAAGTTTCTGTGTTTCTAAAACTTTGCTTTACTTCTGTATCTATATCTTTTATAAATTTATTGAGTATCTCTTTTTGTTTATACTCATTTTCCAAGGTATATTTTTGCTGTACCAAATCAACTTTTCTATTCTTTTTTGAATCAATTATAAAATATGTGATAAGAACTAATAATAAAAATAAAAGTAAAATAAATAAAAAGGATACTCTAAAAAATAATTTATTTATATCTTGAAGAGTATATTTTTTATTATATAAAGAAAACATTGATAAACTTAAGCTAGATTTTCCTATGTAACATATAAGGATTTCTCTGTGCTGTAGGCATGATAAGTACATGTTGTATATTTACATGTTTTGGAGCATTTAGCACATATACAATTAAATTAGAAATATCTTTTGCTACTAAAGGTTCATATCCCTCATACACTGCATCTATTTTTTCTTTATCACCTTTAAATCTCACATCTGAGAATTCAGTTTGAACAGCACCTGGAGCAATATTAGATACTCTTATTTGCGTTCCCATTAAATCAATATTCATAGCTTCACTTAAAGTATGAACAGCAGCTTTTGTTGCACAATACACATTTCCATTTGGATAGGTATGGCTTCCTGCAATTGAACCTAGATTTATTATATGTCCAGAGTTATTCTTTCTCATATGGGCAATAATGATTTTACTCACATACAACAAACCTTTGATATTGGTATCTATCATAGTTTCCCAATCATTCAAATCACACTTATCTATTTTTGATGCATCTAGTGCTAGTCCTGCGTTATTAATAAGTATATCTATTTTTGTAGAATCTAATAATTTAAGTAAATGTTTTTCCACTTGCTTTTGGTTTGTTACATCAAAAGTAAGTATTGTTACTTTTATACTGTATTTTTGTTGTAGTTTTTTTTTCACTTTTGTTAGTAACTCTTTTCTTCTTCCTGTTAATACCAAATTTACACCCATCTTTGCTAGGTCCTTAGCAGATGATTTTCCTATACCTGAAGTTGCACCAGTTATCAGTGCTGTTTTATTTTTAAGATTATTCATTAATTTTGCCTTTATTTAATTTTTTATACTCCACTAGAGTAATAAATGACTCTATCTCTTTTGGTTCTATTTGTAATATATCTGCCATAGAGCGACTAGCCGATGTGAGAAGGTATTCTAAATTGTTATTAAACTTTGCCTCTTGCAGTACATATATTTCACTGCCTAAGGCTTCAAAGATAAATCCACCTTGTAGTGGCATATGACTTAATACTACGGAGTAATGGTCTTTTATGATTGATTCATTTGTATTGTACATAAGCCCTATATTGTAACTTTTTATACCAAACCCTTTGATAGCAACCACAAGTACATCTTGCTCTCCTGATTTAGCAGAATTAAATAGCTCAAAAAAATCTGATAAGTTTTTATAAAATGGTATTTTGTGAATAATTTTATTAATCCACTCACCTAAAAAAGTATTTAATACTTTTCCTGCAATATAACACAATATTACAATACCAAAAAATCCAAACAGTACAAAGAAAACACTATCTTTTTCTACAGTAATTCCTATAAAATTTGCTATGGTGGTATTGACTAAGTAAAGCTTTTCTAACACTATAACTGCAAAGATAACAATAGCTATAATTGGTATAAACCAAAAAAAACCTTGTAAAGATGTTGTAAAAAAATTTGATATTTTATTTTTCATTGATTACTTTTCCTATTTTGATTAAGTATTTTAACTAAAAAGAATTAAATTATAAAGAGTTAATCTCATCTATAGTGTAATGTGTACCTAAAATTCTGTTTATCTCTTCTAGTTGTTGTGGAGAAACTACTTCTACTTCCATCTCATAATCTTCATCAACAGAATAATCAATATTATTCACAGGTGCATATAGTAGTTTTCCATCATTTACTCTATAGTAACCTTGGTCACCTAAAGTCCAATATGTATTAAACATCATAGCCCTTTGAAAATTTGATTGTGTATTATATATTTATATTGTTTATATTTACTTATAAGAAAACTGTGATGCGTTTGTGACAAGTTTTTGGTAAAATATATTATGAATTTTATGAAGCCTATTTTATTTTTTTATATTTGGTAGTTCACCAAATAATCATTTTTTTAGGTTTACACAGTTAGATTTACAGTCTCAAAAGTAAAGAAAAGCTATAATTATCCTTATGAACTACAAAAGTACATTAAAAAACTCACTTCAAAGTGGATGGGTAATTATCAAGCTTATTATACCTATTTACGTCATAGCTGATATCTTATACTATTATAATACTCTTTCATACATAGCATTTTTAATTGAACCTTTTACCTCTATCATCGGCTTACCTCCACAAACCTCACTGGCAATCATAAGTGGTATGTTTTTAAATGTATATGGAGCAGTTGCTTTTGCAGCACCTTTGGAGCTTACTATTCATCAATGGAGTATATTAGCTGTATTTATAGGTATTTGTCACTCTTTGCCAGTTGAAGGTGTGATAATGAAAAAAATAGGATTGGGAAATATCTATTCTTACTCTTTACGAATTATTGTGGGATTTGTCGTAGCTTACCTTACATACCTTATACCAGCTTCTTGGTTTGAAGCAACACTAAGTGATGCTGTATTTGAAAAAACCACCTATACAAGCTTTTATGAGCTTTTAAAAGGCTCTATATATGGAGCAATTGAATTAACAATAAAAGTGATACTTCTTATAATGGCTCTTATATTTCTAATGGAGTTTATAAAAACAAGAAAATTTATCATCCAATCACAAAAAAATGTAAGTAAAGGTTTTTCTATAACTGTAGGTGTAATACTTGGTATCACTTATGGGGCTGGTATATTAATCAAAGAGGTTCAAAGTGGAAATATCTCAAAAGAGGATATCTTTTATATAGGAACTTTTCTAATGATTTGTCATGCAATTATTGAAGACACTCTCCTTTTTGTTATCTTTGGTGCAGATTTTACTATGGTAGTTATTATCAGAACTCTTGCTGCAATTATAATCTCATATATACTATTGAAAATCTATCAAAAAAGGGAAACAATATGAGTATGATGATAGTTGCAACAAATAAAGATATTAAACCGTGGATACAATCTTTTAAAGAATACAATCCAAATATAAATATACAAATATATCCAAATATAACAGATAAAGATACTATAACTTTTGCACTTGTATGGTCAAAAAATGAGATTGATTTTACACAATTTAAAAATCTAAAATGTATAGCTTCAATGGGTGCTGGAGTAGATCATATCCTCTGTAACAAAACTATATCTAGAGATATTGCAATAACAAAAATCGTTGATACCCAACTAGTAAGCTCTATGTGGGAATATTTACTAACAGTTGTGATGAATGTGGTAACAAATCATTACAACTATATCTCACAACAAAAACACACTATTTGGAATCCAATTGAACCCGTAAAATCTATCCGAAATAAAACGATAACAATACTAGGACTTGGACAATTAGGAAATACTATAGCACAAAATTTTGCAAATATGAACTTCAAAGTAAAAGGGTATTCTCGTACTAAAAAAGAGATAAAGAATGTTGCAACATATACAACTTTAGAAGAGTCAATTAACGATTCAGATATTATTATCAATCTACTTCCACTCACAAAAGAGACTCAACAAATTTTAAATAATAATTTTTTTGAAAAACTTAAAACAGGAGCTTATATTATCAATGCAGGAAGAGGAGAACATCTTGTAGTTGACGATTTAATTCAAGCGATAAAAGAGCAAAAAATAAGTGGTGCTACCCTTGATGTATTTGAAATAGAACCATTACCAAAAGATAATCCTTTATGGGAAAATGAGAAAATAACCATAACTCCACATAGTGCTTCTATCACAAACCCAGTTTCTGTTACAAAACAAATAATGGAAAATTATAGTATAATACAAAAAGGTAGGTTGCCACTTAACATTGTGGATACCACAAAAGGATATTAAATTATGAATACAGTCATATACAACAAAGAGTGTAGAACTCCATCAAAAGTTATCTGTATAGGTAGAAATTATGTAGAACATATAAAAGAGCTTAGCAACGAAACACCTGATACAATGGTGGTATTCAATAAACCAAACTCAGCAATCACAAATAAACTAACATACTTCACTCCTGATACACGATTTGAAGGTGAGATTTGTTTTCTCATTGAAGATAAAAAAATAGCTGGAATTGGATTTGGACTTGATTTAACAAAAGCAAATATACAAAATAAAATCAAAGAAAAAGGTTGGCCTTGGGAGCGAGCAAAAGCTTTTGATGGAAGTGCCGTTTTTAGTGAATTTGTAAAATTTAATGGAAAAATAACTGACTTAAAACTTAAACTTTATATCAATGATAAGCTAATACAGTATGCAACTTATGATCTTATGATATATAAACCAGCTCAAATGTTAGAAGAGATTCAAACTTTCCTCAGCCTTGAAGATGGAGATATTATTATGTCGGGAACACCTAAAGGTGTGGGAACTTATAATATTGGAGATATTTTTATAGGGAAAATATATTGTGAAGATGAACTCATAGTTGAAAGTAAATGGATAGTAAGTTAATACTTGCTATCTTATTTTAAATATATTTTTGAAAGTTCAATAACTCCACTTACTATAAACTGTACAGCAATAGCACCAACAATTAAACCCATAAGTTTAGTAATAATATTTTGACCTGTTAAACCTAAATATGTTTTAATATATATTGAGTTCCTAAAAATTATATAAACAAGGAATGCATTTATAAAAAAAGCAAATATAATTGCAATAATGTCTAAATAACCCTCGCTTATCTCTTTTAAAATGATAATTGTACTAAAAATCCCAGGTCCAAAAGTAATAGGTATTGCAATAGGTATAATAGATAAATCTTCTTGTACCTTTACCTCTTCTCCCTCTTCTTTTGTAAGCTTTTTAGATTCTGCCGCTCCTCTTAACATGCTAAGAGCCATTAAAATAAGGACAATTCCACCCATGACTTTTAGAGAGTTAGAATCGATTCCAAACATTTGTAAGATAAAGTTACCACCAATTAACACAACAAAAAAGGCAACAACAATAGTAATAGTTACTTTATATGCAATTTCTTTTACCTCTTGCGTTGTAACAGATGAATGTAAAACAGATAACATAATAGCACTAGCCCCAATAGGGTCAAGAATAGCAAAAAAAGTTATGGATTGTTGTAAAAAAAGTTCTAAAAATTGAATCATTATCACTCCCTTGCTATTTAATAATAGCTGTGATTAAATAAAATTATAACTAAAAGTTTTTAGCCATAATTTCAAGCCAATCTCGACTAAAATTCTTTTTTATATAGTCTACCTCATGAGGAACTGTACATTTAGAGCAGTCTTGATGTACAAATCCATTTGATGATATTATTGAACCTCCATCTTTACTGTTTATAGCACAAGTACTAGAACTTTTCCCTACTCTAAAGTTTGGACAAGCACATAGATAACAATTAAGATTTTCCATATCGTGGCATTTTTTATTATCTTTATACAAAGGACAAAAGTCTGGCTCGTTCACTACCATATTTTCAAAACTAAAATACTCTATAACTTCATCATCACTAAGTTGTGTAAGCTCCTCTAAGAGCTTTTTATGCTTTAGAGCATGTTCTTTGTGCCAAGATTGATAAGACACTTATCTAGCACCTTTGATAGCTTCAAGTACCTCTTCATAGTCTGGTTCATCAGTAACTTCTGGAACTATTTGTTTATATACGATGATACCATTTCTATCAACTACAAAAACAGTTCTTGCTAATAATCCTTTGAGTTTGTTATTACTCATTAGTACACCATAAGCTTTTCCAAACTCTTTCTCAACATAGTCACTTCCAACTTCAAGATTATTAATCCCCTCAGTTGTACAAAATTTTGCACTAGCAAATGGTAAATCCATAGATACAACAGTTGTAGTACAAATCTCAAGCATTCCAACCTCTTCATTGAATCTTCTTGTTTCAGCTGCACAAGTTGCAGTATCTAGAGATGGTACAGAGATGATAAGTTGTATTTGATCATTTGAACCACCAACCTTAATATCCTCTAAATCAGCCCCTACAATTGTAACAACTGGAGCCATATCCCCTACTTCAAGTTGAGTTCCCTCTAATGTTACATCTGTACCTTTAAATTTTGTAAATCCCATCATAACTCACTCCTAATAATTAATTATTAAGTATTATAGCATAGAGAGATAAATGATTGGTAAGTGGGATATATTTTATGAAGTTTTTTTCTTTGTAGGTTCTATTAGTAACAAGAGATAATAGCTTCTCACTCTAACTTTTTCAAGATTACAGTATATTAATGTATACTTAAAATATGTTGTTTTATATGTATATACAAATAGATATTATCATATAAGAGTTTGTATACTAGTAAATATTATGATGATATTCATTTTAGTTTTAAAAAACTTATATATAAGTGTTATGTTGCTAAAATGTTATTCAATAAGTAGTTAGGTTAAGGCTAAATATGACAGAAAAATTTGATAAATATGTTACTAAATTAAAAATTACTGGAACAATATTATTAGTATCGATAACATTATTAGGAACTATTGGTGCATATTCCTTAAATACCACAATGGATATGGCAAAAACATCAACAGATTATGCAGAGAAATGTCAAACTGAAACAAATGAAGATGTTAAAAAAGTGTATAAAAAATATTTTAATGCAATGAATGAACCAATAAATTTTATGTTAAAAGTAAATACATATTTTGCAATTATTTTTACAATAACCATGTTTATTTCATTTATTAGCTCATTATATTATCTATTCAGAGTAATGATACTCTAGGTAAAACCTAACAAATCGTTGGAAAGAAAAACAAGGTTACTCTGCGATTATTTAAGCTTTTATCGTGTAAAGTTATTTAGATAAAGTTTTGAATATCCAAGTGAAGATACCACCTTGTTTTTCAACTCAGTCGTTATACAAAGGAAATTTATGATTGGATATTTACCATATTTAACAACAATAGGAAGTGTTATAGCATTTGTTTTTACTGTTTTAAAATATCTTGATAGTAAAAAACAAGAAGAAAGAAATGAAAGATTTAAACAATTTCATAAAATATTTGAGTGGGTAGCAGGAAGAACAGCTGAAGGTCAACCATTAGTTGATACACAACAAGCTATGGCAATATATCAATTGTCAGAGTTTAAAGAATATAGTTATATGACATTACCAATAATTAATTACTATTTAGATAAAAGTAAAGATGAACCTGATGATACTTTATTTAGAAGTGCTTTACTAGAAAGTAAACATCGACTGTCAAGTGAAGTATAACAAATCATTGGAAGAAGAACGAGTGTAATGTCGCGATAATTCAACCTTTTAAGTTTCGCATAAAGAAATCTAAAAGACAAAGTTATCAAGACATTTTATCCACTCGTCCTTCAATTTAGACGTTATGTTGCTAAACCTCTTACATTTGGAACAGATTTTGCTCACAGAAAGCTTGTTCCAAATAGAGTTGAAATTTAGAACAAGTTCAATAAGTACAGATTGTTGAACTTTTATTTATCATAAAATATCTAAACCTTCAAGTAAAATTTTAAATCCTAATATTATTAAAATAATAGCACCTAAGTATTCTGCTTTTGATTCTAAAAACCTACCAAGTTTTTTCCCTATAATAACTGCAAAGATACACAATATAAATGTAATAAGAGTTATTATAAATGAGGCATAATAAATATTAATGTCTTGAAATGAAAATGTTATTCCAATAGCTAAAGCATCAATACTTGTTGCAACTGCAAGGACGAACAAAGTCTTATTATTTAAATCTTTTAGTTCTTCTGGCTTATCACTTTTTGCTTCTCTGATCATATTCAAACCTAAGAAAAGAAGAATAATAAAAGCAATAAAATGATCATATCTATCTACTAATGTCGCAAATATACTCCCCATAAAATAACCAATTAATGGCATTAATCCTTGAAATAATCCAAAGAATAAAGAAATCTTTATAGTTGTTGCAATAGTAATATTTTTGTATTTTGCTCCACTTGCAATTGATACTGCCACACTATCCATAGCTAATGCTATTGCAATTAAAATTAATTCCAATTTTATATCCTATCTTTTAATCTATCAGGTAATAATTCGTTAATTACTTCAAACTGAAAAGTAGTATGAACAATTGAATACTTATCCTTTAATCTATGAAAAGAGTTAAACAAAGTGATAAACGAGAACGTTCATAATTTTGTGTCAGTAACCGATAATTATTAAAATAATATCACAGTGTAGCTTTTGCTACTTATTTATGAAAAGTTCAAATACTGCAGTTGAACTTATTATTTTAACTTAGATACTTTTAAATTCTAGGTATGTATTTATGTTATCTCCAAGTTGTTTTGTTTTCTTTTTTTTAATTCTTCATCTTTATTAAATTTCTCAAATTTCTTTGTTAAAATCAGTGTATATTGTTCATCTATTAGCTTTAATAGACATGGTATTGATTCATTGCAGTTTTCGATGATACTTTGTTCAACATTCAAATCATTTAATCTTGACTTTAAAGCCTCAATCGAATTTTTTATATTATTAACTTTATTCTTTGTTTCTTTTAAATCGTTTGAATCGTAAATTACTCCAAATTTTTCTGCGTCACTCCCTAATTCTATTTCTTCTGTTAATGTCATGTTATTCCTTTGTGATATTTTATTTATATTGAATTTTACTTAAAGTTATATAAATAACAAATCTTTGGAGAGAAACGAGTGACTTATCGAATCTTTAATCATAAACTGACTAACATATTATGAGTATAAAAATAAAAGCCCCTTTTTCTCATCAATCTGATATGTGGAGAAGATACTTGGAAAAAGCTTTAGATAAAACGGATGTAGCTTTGCAATTACCTACAGGTTAAGTAACTGTCTAGTTTTTAGGGGACATTCCATACCTTATTAAAGTGTTTGTAGGCATTTTGATATACGACACTTTTTGTGCATGTTATTTGTTGATTTTTAGGGTGTTTTATATATAATGTATATTTAATAAATAGTTATGTTTAGAAATCGAAAGGATATATAATTGAGAATAAAATTTTCAGAGCGTTATGGTTTTCAAAAACCTAGAGATGTATTTCAAATTAATAATATAAATGAAGAATTAAAAAATAGACTTTGGAATACAATAAAAATATTTTATATTGATCCAATTAAAACACAATACCCTAATGAAGAAAACTGGAATATTACAGATCAAAATGCATTTAATTTTATCAAGGATATGTATGATGGTTTTTTTAAAACACATGATGAGCCAAAGTTAAATAAAAAGAAATTTAAAGAAGATTTTAAAATGAAATATTTTCAATTATTATGGTTTGAAATATATGATTTATTAGAATTTATTTCATCAATCTTCTATGATAAAAATATCAATAAAAAATTTCATTTAAAAATAAATGAAATTTTAGAGAATGAAATGTCAGGATATAGATTTATAGATGATTTCATTGCGCCTATTATTGATGAAGTTGAAATACAATCAATAGAAGATGCACTAGGTAGTGATTATGTTGGAGCAAAACAACATATATCAAAATCACTTGAATTAATGAGTGATAGAGAGAATCCAGATTATATAAATTCAATTAAAGAGTCAATAAGTGCAGTAGAATCTGTTGTAAATTTAATATCTGGAAAAACTAATGTAGCCTTAAATAGATGCATGAATAATCTTCCATTTGAAATTGATAAAAATTTAAAAAATGGAATGATAAATATATATAGTTGGACATCATCCGCAGATGGTATTAGACATGGAGTAACAGGAGATACAATAAAAAGTTCATTTTCTGAAGCAAAATATATGTTGGTTTCATGTTCAGGTTTTATAAATTATTTAATTGATAAACAAAGAGAAACATAACAAAACAGAGGAGGAGAAACAAGATTATCCTGCCGAAATATCAAGCTTTTTTCGTATCAAGTGAGATACATAAAAGACAAAATATTTCTTGCATAAATTCATCTTATCCCTCACTTTAGGCGTTAGGCACTAAAACAAATAAATATAGAGGAAAATAAAATGACTGAAAAAGAAGAAATCACATTAGAGAATTGCCGCATTCTCCTTGCAAGTTATATGGAAAAAAACGAATTAACTGTATCTAATATTTCAAAAGCTATTGGATGCAATAGTTCAACTATTAATAGAATTATTGCAGGAACTACTTTGCCTACAGATGATTTTATCAAACAAGCAGGAATACTTATAGTTATAGGCTATGAAAAATATAAAAAATTATCAGATTCTGAAAAAGAAAATATTTCAGAAAAAATAGGGGCAGTTGGAGGAGGTGTACTTGGTTTTGGAGCTATCACTGCGGCTATAAGTGCATCAGGCACAGTTGTAGGGTTAAGTGCCGCAGGTATTGTCTCAGGATTAGTAGCAATTGGACCTGGTGGAATGGTTGGAGGAATACTTACTGTTGCAGCTATTCCCATTGCAGCTGGTGCCGCAGGTTATGGAATTATCAAAGGTATCAAATATCTTATATCAGAAGATGAACTAAATTCAGATAATATAGATACAAAATGGGAAAGAGAAATATTTTAATAGATAAATTTTACAATAAAGAGGACTAAAACTTTATGAATTATAACCCTTATAATAATGAATATGGTAATTTAAAACAGTTATTTGAAAATAAAACTTTGGAAAAAAAGAAACTTTTAGAAGAATTAAATTGGTTTGATACTACAGATATTGGTAATTTGCATTTTTTATTAAAAGGCAAAGAAGAAAATCAAAGTGATACTCAAATAATAATTACAAATATAGAAACTGAGATTGATGAGTTAAAATCAAAAATAAACTATCATAAAAAAGAGATAAAAACACTTTTTAATCCATTTAACTGGTTTGATGATAACCAAAAATTCAGTAGAAGAAGATTAAATGAATTAGATAAAGAATGGGATACTAAACTAGAAAACAAGGCTGATAAAGAAAGAGAATTATCTGAAATAGATGAATTAATAAAACAATACAAAAGCTATATTGATAAATACATTCATTTCAATAGAGAGAATAAGAATAAAAAATTAAATGAAGTTAATAATAAAATAGTTTCCTTAGATGCAGAAGTTAAATCTATTTATAAATTAAAAATAAATGTAGACAAAAAACTAGAGCCTATTCTTTCTCAAATAGAGGATTTGGAGTATAGCATATCAAGAACTCAACAGAGAAAAAGTAGAGCACAATCTTTTGAAAATGATTTAGATTATGCAAAAAATTCTTATGAAAAAGCTATGGTTCATCAAGATTGTGAAAGTAGTTTAGGAGATAGTAGTCCAAAAAAAATAATTAGAGAATCAGAAAGAACTTTAAAAAAATTAGAAAGAGATTTAGAAAAAGCAAAAAAAAGAGCTTCTAGTATAAGTGAAAAAGCGATAAGAGAAATACATAAAATTATTATTGATGGTAATAATTTATGTTATGAAGGCAATGAATTTGTAGGTTTAAATCCATTGATTACATTAACATCAGAACTTGAAAAAAATTATCAAATTATTGTTGTTTTTGATTCTGCTATTAGGTCTATGTTAAAAACAAATGATGAAAATATTAATGAACAATTTAATGAAAATATTAAAACCCACATTGTTGCAACTAAACAATTAGCAGATGAAACCATACTTGATATTGCTTCTGATGATACTTTTTGTTATATAATAAGTAATGATCGATTTGGAGAATACAAAGATAAAGAAGCAGTAAAAAACAGTAGAATTATTAGACATGAAATTATTGATGGTAATATTCTTGTCCATGATTTGAATATTAATGAAAAATATTAATAATAATATATTTAAAATGAGTCGGCAAAAATCCCTAACAGTTGAAATTTGGATTTTACTTTTTACAAATATGTATTTAGTTAAAATGACCCCATATAAAATTTTAAGGAGAAAATAAAATGGCAATAATTTCTATGTTTTATGGAATAATCATATCAATGTACTATTTTGACAACAAACAACACAAAACACCACATATCCATGTAAAATATCAAGGTGAAGAGGCAGTATTTTCTATACCTGATGGAGAAATACTAAGTGGCACAATGAAAACAAATAAGAAAAAACTAGTTGAAGCATGGATTTTAATACATGAAGATGAGTTAATGGCAGATTGGGAACTAGCAATCAATGGTGAAGAGATATTTAAAATAGACCCTTTAAAATAGGAGGTATAAAAATGTATCCTAGAATAAAAGATGTAAAGCCACAAGATGACTATACAATTTTACTTACATTTACAAATGATGAATTAAAAGTATTTGATATGAAACCATATATAAATAAAGGGTTTTTCAAACAACTTCAAGATAAAAATTATTTTAATACTGTAAAACCATTTATGGATTCTATACAATGGAAAAATGGACAAGATTTATGTCCAGATACATTGTACCTTGATAGCCAAAGCCTAACAAGTCAGAGAAACTAACAAGGCTATATTGCGGTAATTTTTAGCTTTTAAATGACAATTAACTTTTAAGAAGTTCAAATTTGAACTCAAAATTATCGCCTTGTAGCTTACTTCAACCGTTATATGAAGCCTACGGCAGGCTTAAAACTTAACTTTTCCCTTAATTCATTGCAATATGTCATATTTTAGAAAAGATTATTTATTTAATGTTACAACTTCAGTATGTGTTGTAATACTGATAAACAAAATAAAAAACCTTCCTATGAGATACAAGATATTTTTAATCTATATGCAGATGATTATGTTACAAATCACAGATTAACTAGTGAACAAAAAAGAGCCATAAGAGATATATCAAATTGTAGAACTTCAAAGCTTGGGTTTAATGCAAGAGAATGTAATGGTTGTAATAGCTAAATCCACTAAAAACTAAATTTTAAATAATAATTTCAAAGTTGTATCTAAATCCCATCTATTATCAAATAGTTGATTTTTAATAGATTTTACTTTATTTAGGTGTAAAATATTTATTACAAAGCTTCTCAATATTGTCATAGTCATAGGATTAATATTAGCAGTATGTAAATCTTCGTAAAGTGATTTATCTTTATGGAAGTGCATTGTTTCAACTTTCCAATGATTTAGTTGCATATCGTAAAAGAACTTAGCATCATCTTTAAAATTTGCTATTGCAAATGCTGTTGTTAGAGTTTCTTTTATTTCTCCAGTTTTTTTATTGATAGTGTGTATAGTTTTATCAATTCTAATAATTGTTTTAATGTGTGTCATTTTATTATGATAGAAACAGCAATCATTTGTAAATGTTGATACTTTTCTTTTGACTAAATC
>Ga0209345_10002958_pt1 | contig 17964 bp, 19 predicted proteins | sample Cruoilmetagenom7_FD_187294 | JGI IMG/M metagenome (GOLD analysis project Ga0209345, IMG submission 187294) | Oil polluted marine microbial communities from Coal Oil Point, Santa Barbara, California, USA - Sample 7 (SPAdes) (version 2) | ecosystem: Environmental > Aquatic > Marine > Oil seeps ...
TTAAATTCCGCTCATCCAAGGCTTTTTCCCGCGATTGTCTTCCAAACCAACCCCGTTTATCTCTCTTAGGCCTGGATTCTTTTTTTAACAGGAATCCAAACAAGCATAAACAAATTCCCCCCAGAATGAAATAAACACGATCCAATCCAAACGATGATGAAGAAAAGAAAATTACTGTTTGGGAAAAAACCCCATTAGAAATGGCTAAGACATTAGACTTAGAACCAGAGCAATTACCAAGTTGGACTAAAATTACATCACAGAATATATCATTTATGGAAAGAGCTAATGTGCAAGAAACTATTCAAAGATATGTAGATACAGCTATTAGTTCAACATTTAATATACCTAATAGTGCAAACTTAGAAGATGTAGCTACTATTTATACTACAGCTTGGAAAAAAGGATTTAAAGGCGCAACTGTATTTAGAGATAGATGTGCTAAGATTGGTATCTTAGCAGGTATAAATGAAAATACTGAAGACTTAAATCCAGGAACACCGCCTAAGATGCATGTTGAAGAAAAATGGTATAACAAAATTAACAAAGAAACAAAAGAATATGTTACAAACATAGTTATTGAAGATGCTAATTATAAACCAGATAAGATTGAAAGAGAATTATGCCCTATGTGTGGTAGTGTATTAGTTAAGAGACAAGGCTGTGTACAATGTAGTAATGACTTATGTGATTACGAAAAATGTGCTGTGTAAGAAGAGATTTTTATCTCTTCTTTTTTTTATTTCATAATATAGTACATATATACACTACTATGTTATAATATCTTGTATGTGGAGGTATCTTATGAAATACACCGAAAAAGAAATAAATGAATTGATAAAAGTTTATAGAGAGTCACTTAAACCCAATTGGAATTTACTACATACAGAGCAAACTCCTAGAGGGAAAGCCTTAGAAAAGCCTTCTATTTATAAAACTTATCAAGAAGGTGAAGTAATAGAATTAAACCAAGACATAGCTAACCTTAGCAATAGAACTCTTGATGATATTATTATGTCGAGAAGAAGTATTAGAAAGTATTCAAAAGACTTAATTTCTTTTGATGAACTATCATACTTATTGAAATTAACATGTGATATTCGTCAAATCGGAAACGGATTCGCCTTAGGTGTTGTTCCTACAGGTGGAGCTAGAAACACGTTGGAAACATATTTCTATGCTAATAATGTAGAAGGTTTAAACAAAGGGTTATATCATTATCAAAAAGATACTAAAAATATTAGATTAATAAAGAAAGATGTTGATCCTGAATCGGTAAATGATTCTACTTTAGGTCAATTAAGAGATACAGGAATAGTTGTATTTTGGTCAACTATACCATATAGATCAGAATATAGGTATATATTTACAGCTCATAAGATGATAGCTATGGAAGCTGGTCATGCTAGTCAAAATCTATATTTAGCAGCTGAATCGATTGATTGTGGTATGGTTGCGATTGCCGCATACGACCAGTCAAAAGTAGATAAGTTATTAGAATTAGATGGTGAGGATGAATTTGTAGTATATGTAGCTACAGTAGGAAAAAAGATTAAGTAAACAAAGGATAGAAGACTATGGACACATTATTATTCTCGCTTAATGCAGTATTACCAATCCTTATATTAATAGGATTTGGTTATTTGCTTAAACGAGTTAATTTCTTAAATGAGAATTTCATGCAAGTAGGTAACAAGTTTGTATTTAGAGTAGCTTTACCTGTCTTGTTATTTTATACAATATATAATATAGATGACTTAGGCGATATTAACTGGCCTGTAGTTATCTATAGTGTAATAGGGGTTTTAATTCTTTTTGTTATTGGATTGATTGTTGCCTTATCAGGCACAGATAAACCAAAACAAAAAGGAGTGTTATGGCAAGTTGTATTTAGATCTAATTATGCGATTATCGGTATTCCTTTGGCCAGAGCTTTAGGTGGAGAAGCAGCTGTAGAAGTAGTGGCTTTAGTATCGGCTGTTATCGTACCTTTAATTAATATATTAGCTGTTATTGCTTTAACGACTTTTATTAGAGATAAAGACAGCGATGAACATCCATTTAAGACGACTTTACTAAAAATAGCTAAAAACCCTTTGATTATCGCAATAATTTTAGGACTAGTAGCTTTACTCATAAGGTCTTGGATTCCAGTTGACTCTATAACTGGAATGCCGGTGTTTACAATAAAAGATAACTTAACATTTATTTATACAACGATGCAATGGTTAGGGCAAACCGCCTCACCATTAGCATTAATAGTACTAGGTGGAACCTTTGAATTCTTCGCAGTTAAAGAAATGAAGAAACAAGTAGTTATAGGGAGTATAGCTAGAGTAATTATATCTCCTTTAATGACATTACCATTAGCGGTTATTTTAGCTAGTTCAACTGATTTCTTTAGCTTTAATATAGCTGAGTATCCAGCTTTAATCGCTTTATTTGCATCTCCTGTGGCAGTATCTAGTGCGATTATGGCAAGAGAAATGCATAACGATGAAAAATTAGCTGTCCAACTTGTAGTTTGGACAACTATTCTATCTATCCTTTCGATATTTATAATTGTAGTAATATTTAGGAGTATGGGATTATTATAAAGGAAGTAAAACTATGTTTTATGAGAAACTAAAAGAAGAAAGACTTAAATTAAGTCTAGATCAACAAGATTTAGCTAAAATGGTTGGAGTTAATAAAACAACAATCCAAGATTGGGAATCAGGATTAGCCTTGCCCGACATGGATAATGCAGTAAAACTATCTGATGTACTTAATGTATCTTTAGATTATTTGTTGAAGGATAAGAACAATAATTCTGATTTTAGTTATTACACGATACACAATGATGAAGAACCAAAGAAAATAAGTAATAGATATCACGCTGGAGCATTTATATTTTTATTTGTTTCTTTGTTGGTTCTTATAACATTATTTCTGATATCTATAATAGAACCAATAACTTATGAAGGGGTTAATAGAACCTATAAAGGATTTCTAGCATATTGTATATCTGATTACGATTTCCTAGCATTCGCAATAACTACAGTATTAGTGCTAATACTAGCAATTATTGCCTTAATTCTTCCAGAACAAAAACTAAGAAACATATTTAATAAAAAAAGTGACAAGAAATAGTAAAAAAAAGTTGCATTTTACCACTAAATTTGATAATATATATATCGGCCTTTCAAAGCGGAATTAGTAATATCCGTGAAAGTTTGCCTAAAATTGATGGTGATTACGCGCTCATAGCTCAATTGGATAGAGCGTTTGACTACGGATCAAGAGGTTTCGGGTTCGACTCCTGATGGGCGCGCCATTTATATACGGGAAGTAGCTTAGCTTGGTAGAGCGCCTGGTTTGGGACCAGGAGGTCGCAGGTTCAAATCCTGTCTTCCCGACCATTAGTTATTTAGAGTAAGCTTAAAATCTTACTCTTTAAATATTTTTGGACCCTTAGCCAAGTGGTAAGGCACGGGACTGCAACTCCCCCATCGCCGGTTCAAATCCGGCAGGGTCCTCCATAAATAAAAAGGGTATCGAATTCTTGTGTATAGAAACTTAAGCAAGTGATTTAGAGTATTTAAAAGTTAATGGAGAAATTATTTCTAATACATAGTATAAAGATTCACGATTTTGTGAGTCTTTTTTCTTTAAAATCAAATTTAAGAACTTTTTCACAACAATTAGTTTTATAATATAAATTAAAGGTGGCGTTTTAATGGAATATATGGGTTATTATTTTTATGCTGAGATAGACGATGAAGTTGATTATGACATATTTGAACCATTAATGATATTACTAGATGAAGATTTTAAAAAACAGGCTTAGGAATTGAAGTAATTAATAGCCATAGAAGAAATGACACAATAGAATATGATTATAGATTTAAACTAGTTGATAGATTATTGGGTATTCAATTACATCTTCCTTGGTTATATAAAAGACTTAGGGAACTTGTTCAAACCGTAAATTGTATGTTTCTTATAGTTTATAAAGAATATAAATACTTGTATTGTTCAAAAGATGATCAAATGATAAATATACAAAATTAAGGTGGATATTATGAAATTAGATGAAATAACCAAGAAATTAAAAAAATTAACTAAGAAAGAACTATTTGAGTTAATTAAATTAATGATGAATAAAAACGATAATAATCGTCAACTAATCTATAACCTATTAAATAATAATAATCCAAAAACAAAATTATTAGTAAAGAAAATTAGAAGAGAAGTGGAAAGTCCTGATGGCTCTTATTATGAAGCATACAGATTGTTAACTGATTATGTAGAAACTTCTACAGATACTAAAACAATTTTAGAATTATCAATAGAATTACTTGAATATTTTTTTATTGAAATAGAAGCATATGACCGTAGGTATCCCGAAACATTATTTGAATTTACTTTAAATACTTATGAAATAGCTCTTAAAGCCGCTTTTGAGCTAAGGGATATTAAAGCAGCTGATGAGTTATATAGTATTATTAGATTTGAAGAAGAAGGATTTGAAGTTTTTCTTGATGCTTTCTATGGCTATTTTAATATCGATGACGATGAAAATGTAATTTTGTATGAAAAGGAGTAAATAATGCATATCCAATGTACAAAGAAAATGCTTGATTTTCTTAAGCCTAGAATTACTAAACTAAATACCAATTATAATATATATGCATGGCATATAAATTACATGATTATATTAAGAAAGAAATTCATAGTTTTAATGAATGATTTAACTAGGTATTCTGTTGTATTGTATGGCTTAAAGAAAAGTGATTTTAAAGATCCTATTTATCTAGTACAAAAGGCAATTACTATAACTATGCATTTTGATGGATTTCCACAAAATTTAGTATTAAAATACATTAATGGAATAAAAGAAGTTACATATGACAAAACTAAAGACAGAAAATTAGTATCTCAATTAAATAGAGCTATGATGGATGCTGATTGGTATGCACATGATTGTTTATATGATCAAGTATTTCAACCTGAAATATCCCGGCATTTAAACGCTGGACCAGTTGGATCAAATAACTGGAAAGAAATTCACTACCCTAAAGATAAAATGCTAGAATATCTAAAATTGTTGGAATAGGTTGAACTGCTATGAAAAAGCGGGACAGATAGGTTCCACTTTAAAGAAGAAAAGATTGTATATATGTTTTGATGACACCGTTTAAGTATTGTTTATTTAAGATAAATTGACATCAATTTGGGTTTAATTATTACCGTTGTTTGCATGATAATACAAAAAACTTATTATTGCATGTAAGAACTCGTGTCTAGGTTATAATGTATATGATATATTATTAAGTTTTGTTAAATCACTATACAGTTGCATTTAACTAAGGAAATAAAGTGATTAAAACTTAGATTAGCACTTTTTACCCACCAATAAAAATTACTAATTGCACCTTTTTCATACCAATAAACAATATAACTTGCACCTTTTACCGGCCAATGTTATAATAAGTGCGGGTGATAATATGAAAAGGAAAGTTTATGATGAACTATTGGAATGGAAAAATAACAATCTTAATCAATCATTACTAATAAAAGGCGCAAGACAAGTGGGGAAAACCTACATAATTAAAGAATTTGGTAATAACGAGTTTAAAAATATTTTGTATATAAATTTTGAAGATCAATTGGATATGAGAGAATCTTTCGATAAAATGCCAAATCCAGATGAAGCTATAAAGACTTTACAAGCATATGGTGTTTCCCATAACATATTTAACATAGAGAAAGATGAAACACTGATTTTCTTAGATGAAATTCAACTTTCTAAAAGAGCGTATTCTTTGATAAAGCCATTGAGTGAGATGAAACAATTTAGAATTGTGTTAAGCGGATCATTACTAGGTATAAATTTAAACGGAGATTTTTTAGATCCCGGTCCGACAGTTAAGCATATCAAAATGACTCCAATGGATTTTGAGGAGTTTTTATGGGCTATTCATGGAGAGGGTATAGTTTCATTGATTAAAAACATAAGAGATGATGTAATGAATGGTACACTAATTAATCAAATGCTTCATGATACATTCAACAATGATGTGAAAGACTACATTTTAGTTGGTGGTATGCCACAAGTAGTTTTAGAATATATCAACTCAAAAGATTTAGGAAAAGTATATCAAAAACAAGAAGGGATATTGAACCTATATAGAAGTGACATTCAACAATATCAAAATATTCAGGATAATAGAATTAAAACCTTGAAATGTTTTGATTCAATTCCGAATCAATTTTCTAAAGATAATCACCGATTTATGTATGCTACTGTGGAACGGAAAAAGAAAGCGAGACATTTTGGAAATGCAATTGATTGGTTAACTAGAACCGGTAACACAAGAATGTGTTATAATATCGACCATTTTAAAGGAACTCTAATTGATGGAAAAGGGAAATCTTTTAAACTTTATATGAATGATATCGGATTATTAGTTTGTATGCTGGGAAATGATTATATATACAAAATACAAAACAATGAGTTAGGGCTATTTAAAGGAGCACTTTACGAGCAGTTAGTCGCGCAGATGTTAGTAGCTAAGAATGTAGAATTATACTATGCTAGAATTAATGAATATGAACTTGATTTCTTTATTGAGTATAATGGCAAAATACTTCCAATTGAGTGTAAATCAGGTGGAAATACAAAATCTCAAAGTTTAAAAAATTATGTAGATACTTATAAACCATCGAAAGCATACAAAATATCTATGAACAATGTTAATAATACTGATAAAATAATTAAGGCAATACCTCATTATGCATTTGCCTTATTGAGTGTAGAAGAAATTTATTCACTATAACAGTTGTTTCTAGAATAAGGCGATTAATCTTAGATTAGTCGCTTTTTTCAAGTGTTTTATAACGGATAATCTATGTTGCCGGTGATATGAACTACATAGTAACAACAAACTATATACTACCTATACAAAAATGCATAGTGCTGCACTGTTATGAAAAAGTGGTGCAAATAGATGTCGTCTTAAAGAAAAAAAGGAATCGAACTTAGTTTTTATATAAACTCAATGTCCTCAACAATACTTTTTGTATAAATACCATTGCTACAACATCATTTTTGCTACAAACAACGTTACCTCAACACATTCTTGACATTAACAAGTTTTGTTTCTTATTTGAAACGAACTCGTTTTTTTTTTAATCCTGTCAATTTTTTGAAAATTACATAGATTATATATGTTATAATTTAGTGACGAGGGGTTTATTATGCTAGAAATCTGGAAAGGCAAACAAATTTTTGAGTTAAAGAATAGTGATATTGAACAGTGGTTTGATGTGCTTAATCATGGTCTTGTTGAAGATAGAGGATTTAGTTTGGATTATTCTAATATTGAAGAAATCAGAGCTAATATTAAGAAAGATTACATAGAATATTTAATGAAATGTTCTATTGATGAAAATCTTCAAGCTTACTATGTTTTAAGAAATGAGCAAGATAATATAGTAGCTGTATGTAGAGTTGTATTTGATAAGGGAGAATATTATTTAGAAGGTTTAGAAACACATAGAAATTATTATCGTAAAGGGTATGCAACAAAATTATTGTTAAAAGTCTTGAACGAAATCAAAAGAAACAATATTTTGAAACTCTATTCAATCGTTAGAAACCACAATATTAAGTCTTTAAATTTTCATAAAAAACATGGGTTTATGGTTGTAATGGAAGATAATAGAAATACTAAACTTTCTTTAAATATTGAAAATAAAATTAGAAAAGAACTCTTTGATCAATGGGCAAAAGGTTACAACAATAGTGTACTTAAATCTGAAAAGGAAGGGACTTACCCTTTTGCAGGATATTCCGAAGTAAAATACAGTATTATTGATATTATATCTAGTGCACAAATAGCGAAAGTTCTAGAGATGGGTATTGGTACTGGTGAAATAACTAAACCGTTATATGATCTAGGCTATGAAATTACAGGTGTTGATTTATCAGATAAAATGATTAAGATTGCTAAGAGCAAAATGAAAAATGCTAAATTTATCTTAGCGGATTTTGGTAATGCACTTAATCAAGTAATCACAAAGTTTGATTTTATTGTTTTTAGCTATTCAATTCATCATTTAACTTATGACGATCAGATTGATTTACTCATAAAATTAAATGAATATTTAGATGAAGATGGTTTGATAATTATCGGAGATGTTTCAACATTTACTCTAGGTGATATGAATCAGTTGCAAACTAAGTATTCTGCTATTTGGGATGATGAAGAATACTACCCTATACTCAAGAAATACCAATTAAGTCAACTAGAAGAAGTTTATAAGTTAAGTTATATTCAACTTAATGAAGTGGCCGGAGTATATAAACTTAGAAAGAAGTGAAATAATGAAATCTGGTTTTGATATATTTGGAAAAGCGTATGGCTTCATGTTTAGAAATGATCTCCATGATGAAAATTCTGTTGATTACAATTTTATTAGAAAGATGATCCTCTTAGACTCTGATTCTGAAGAGTATCTTTATGATCCTTCGAAGTATATTATCAATAAAAATATAGCTTATCATGATTTGTATGGTTTTGCACAGCAATTTAAAGGAACATCCTGTTTAGAATCGATGCGGAACATACTTGCTTATACTAGAAATATTATTGTAAACTTTAATCTTCCTTTTGAAGATATGATGTTTGGTGGAACTGAAAAAGAAATCATAGAGAGAGGTACCGATTGGTGTACTGATATTTCTCGTGTTGGATGCGCATTATTACAATGTTTAAACATACCTTGTAGAATGATAACACTTGTTAATACAAAACAAGCATACAATGGACATACAGTTTGTGAGGTTCTAGTAGAGAAACAATTTATTATGTGTGATTTTACATATGGTGTTTTTGGATTATTAGATAAAGGATATTCAGTAAAATCACTGCTTAGAGATCGTGATGCAGTTGAAAAAATCTATTCGGATATTATTAATTTGGAAAATAATCGCGGATACATTTTAGGGCTGTATGATAAAGCCGCATTTAATGAGTATGATCTTACAAAAATACATAACTATAATATAAGTAAACCAAATGAATATTATTTAAGTATGATGAAATTGAACCATGATGGCACATGGAAATTAGGAGAAAATACTTATAAAAAAAGCAACTCCGTATGAAAATGAGTAAAACTCTGTCGAATACTTGCGATTCTAGAGTAAAACTCTGTAATGACAAGACAGGTTAATTATACTAAGTTGCTTTTTATCGTTTAACGGCTTTATACAAAGCAACTTTTTGTATTTTTAGGGTAAAATTAGTGGTATTTCATTGATTTTACTTTTTTTTTATAGTGTCTACTTTAAAGGTATCAAATCATGATACTAGCATCTTTTTTGTTTAAACTCTAGCATAAGCACATACACTTTTTAATTTGTCTTTGTTTTTAATTTTATTGAAATAGATTATCTCAACCGCATTCATTTTTGTGTCCTCAAATCTTTCCAAAACCATTTTAGACTATCAAATATAAAAAGATGTTGACATTAACAATATTAAAATATATAATGTAAAATATGAATAATATTAAGGTTTAGGGGGCCAATATGAGAAACGAGGTATTACCTAATTGGGTAAAAAATATGGAAATTGAAGATTTTACATTTATAAAAAAGCTAATAATCGCATCGGGTTCTTTGAAGGATTTAGCAAAAGAATACGAGATTAGCTATCCTACCATAAGAAACAGGTTAAATAGATTGATTGAGAAGGTTAGTTTATACGATAGTGATGAAACTGATAAATACATTGAAAGAATTAAGGACTTAGCTATTGAAAATAAAATTGATTTAAATACAGCAAAAGTACTTATATCAGAGTATAGGAAGGTGAAGAGTTAAATGATAGATGATATTAATGTTCTTATATTAATTTATATTTTTGCAATTATTATACAAGGATTTTTAACTTCTCTAAATAGAAGTTATTGGGGACTTTTATCAATAATTGCTACATCTATACTTTACATAGTTATACAAGATAGAAATATATTTACACTTGTTTGGATACAAACATGTTTATATGGAGTAATTAGATTAACTAAACATATAGTAACTGCTTATATACTTAAAAAAAGAAACAATTCTATAGATATATCTAAAATCAAGGATTTGTAGGTGAATTATGAGTAAGAACAGAAGAATTACTACTGTATTGGGTAGTATAACTATAATTTTATTACTATTTAACAGTGTTATTTTTTTAAGAAGTAATGGGAGTGATTATCAAGTATCTTTTTATTTCGAGAGGTTAAACATTGAAAATTATGTTGATTTTGAGAATGAGATTACAAAACTTTTAAGTTCTGACTCGTCCAATATAATGGTTTCATCAGATAATGCAGTAGATATTGATGTAGCAGGAAATATTGTAGAACTTAAAATTAACATATTTCTTAAAGACTCCAGTAAGGAGTACCAAGTAGAAAAAAATGGAGAAGAATACTATTTAACATATATCGGGACTATTGATGCATCATTTAATGAATCGTTTACATTAAATGATTGCTTAACTGGGATTGCTAGTATAGAAACTACAGATAATATTAGAGTTAAATTTTCTTGGGATATTATTTATAAAACAAGTACAATTTCTATTGACGATCAATTTATTTTCGTTGATGATCAGTATGTTCATATTGAGGAAGAAGAAATAGGAGCGTTTATAATGTTTCATGTATATGAGTTTGAGAATGAAAACTTAGTTTCAAATCAACGAGATGTTTATTACTATTTTGTTGGCATTTGATGTCGCTATGAAAAATAGTAATATTTACTTAACATATCATATCGCCTTGAAAGAACGTAATTATGCTTGCTTTACTTGTCTCAATTGATTAGCAAATTTATTGTACATACTCGAAATAAAAGTCAAACTAGAACCATTCTAGTTTGACTTTACATTTAAAATTATTTAATTACTCAATTACGATGGTATCTACCCACTCAAAGAATTGTTCTTTACTATCATCTAACTTATTCTCGTAACACCCAAAGTTCATTACATAGTAGTAGTCATCACTTTCCATACAGATAAGCATATAACCAAATTCATCTTCATCTACCGACGCTGTATAGTAAGCATAATAGAATGTTTCATCTTCAGATAAAATTACTTCTTCATCTTCATTATCAGCGTACTCAAGTACAGCGTTAATGTAATCTTCTAGATTATCAATACCTGTATTACTAAATAATGTTTTGTCTTCTCTTTCTCCAGTGAAGATATAATCAAATGATTCTAAGTAGAATGATACGTACATAGTATCTGTTTCTTGGAAAGAATCATCTAATGTAATTGTAATACCTGATCCACTAAACTCTAGGGGTTCATTCCCAAACAAATCACAGCTTGTTAATCCGAATGTGAATAATAACGCTACTAAAACTAAAAATAACTTTTTCATAACTGCCTCCATTTAATAAATTTATCATTAGTAAAATTGTATCACAATGAAATTGAATATGCAACGATAAAATGATAAATATATGTGTTAATAAGAGTCATATATTTATCATTATGGGTATTTATAATAAATATCCATTCAATGTCATTTTTCTTGCGATTTATATGTATAATAATATTGATTGAGAACCTGCAAACTATTATGAAATGAATAATATGATGAGATTATGTTGATAAACTTTACAAAATCTTATTTCTTCTACTAAATTCTATGATATGATATTCAGCTGTTTACAATTATTCAATTACTATATATAATAATATCATAAACATAAATAAGGAGAGAAAAATGCCAAAATATGGATACTTGTTTATTGCTTTAGGATTGATTTTTTTAGCGTTTTTCTTTATAAGAAGGAACTATAAGCAAATCTATCAAGGGTATAAAGCTGACTGGAGTGAACCAACATTTATATGGAAGTTAGTATTAACGTTTGTAAAATCTTGCATTTCACTCTTTGTAATAGTAATACTACATAACTTATATCATTTAGAAGAATATACTCTAATGATAGTTATAACTGTGGCATTTATTGGTTTAGCTATATTTCAAAGCTCATATGCAAGGATTGGTTTTTTCTCTAGATATAAGTTTATCATCAATTATATAAAAAATATTTTTAGCAAAAGGAATAAACAAGCAAAACACTTATTGGATAATTTGAATAATGATGAGTTTAATCGTTACTTGATTATTGTTAAAGTTTTATTGCTATTTGTCTTATTCTTTATCTTTCTAAGTCAAATAAGCTTCTTTATCTTAACCAACCTTTATTATGTAATTATTGTTAGTTCTTTTATCATCTTATCGTTTATTCTAAATAGTCTTATTTATTTTGGTTTTACTAGTTTAGTCTTGCTACAAGCATTACCAGAGATAATTACCTTAGGTAATTTAAATTTGCATATTTTATTAGTTGCGTTTTTGATTATATTTATTGGTTTGTTGTTTGATGGGATTTTTACTGAAAGAATATGTATTATTAGAGGTAATTACTATATAAAAAATATAAACTTTGATTCTAATTATAAATTTGTTCGTAAAACCAGTAGAATAGCTATTTATCAAAACCAAGTAAACAATAACTATTATGTACATTATAGAACCGTAGGGTATGTTATAGTTTTTGAGAGTTACTATAATGCAAAAGAGTATAAATCAGTCTTGAATAAAATGATTAGGAGAGGAAAAAGATTCTTGATCAAGAATAAGAAAGAACTTGAAATGTGGTTATAAATAAATTAATATAATAACACCAATTTTCTTAAGAAAATTGGTGTTTTTTATTTTGCTATTTTCTAAATTATTAAATGATTACTCTATGTTATTAGAATGTAACTAAAGATATTTATAATTGCTTTGACAAGCAGAAACATTTATGATAAAATAAATTGAACGAGCAAATAAATTGCACAATATATAGAAACGGAGTGAAGAAGATGAGACCTAGAGACTATCATGCAAAAAACGATAATGAAGTTAAAATTCTTTTCGACCCATATAGAAGAAGAATCTTAAAAATATATTTAGATTCAAAAGAACCTTTGACTGTCAAACAAGTAGCCACTATTCTTGAAGAGAAACCATCAAAAGTACACTACCATGTAATGAAGTTATTAAGTATAGGGGCGATAGAATTAGCTAAAACTGAAACTATAAGAAGTATCATAGCCAAGTATTATAAAACCAAATACACTGCCTTTCATATGGATACATCTAATTTGAGTAAGGATAGTTTACCCATTGTTAAGAGCGAATGTGAAAAAGCGTTTGATAGAATAAGCAATAAATTCAGTGATAACATTAGGAGTTATTATGACTCGGTTGAATCAGAAGGAGAAGCATTTCAAAGAATGATAGTGCTTCGTGATTTTGATTTGTATATGACTGAAAAAGAGCAATTAGAAGTAATTGAAACATTCAACAAAATTCTAGGAAAATATGCTGTTAGAGATGACACAAAAGAAGTGTATTCAGCTTTGATGTGTCTTACCAGGGTAAAATAAGTATTTTATTATAGATACGTAGGATGTATTATATATAAAAATAAATATAGGAGGAATAATAGAAACTATGAAAGACACGAAATGGAGAATTATTGTTCTCTCATTTGTGGTTTTATCTTTTCTTTTTGTTTCGGGTTGTACATTTGACACGACTACTTTTACTTCAACAACCGAACAGGCTGAAATCACAACAAATGAGCAAACAACAACTTTACAAGAAACTCAGACAACAACTTTACAAGAAACTCAGACAACGACGGATGAGCAAACACAAACAACCACAACAGAAGAACAGACTACTACAACTTCTGCTGTAACGACAACAGAAGAACAGACAACGACCACCGAATTAGTAGAAGAAGAGTATGAAAGTTTAGACGAACTGCTCTTATCACTAAATAGGTTAGAAAATGCAGACTTCTCTGTTAATACAGAATTTGTTGAAGAAGCAGTTCAACAAACTCCGCTTGATGCCCCGTCTAATGGATTCAGGAAATATGCGTGGGTAAGTACAACTTCAATCATTGATAGTCACTTAGCTGACATTATTGATCCAAGTGATTACACCCAAGATCAGTTTAGTAGTTATATCTATTATAACAACGCAATATTATCTACACCAGATCTAGTGGATGGAATGTATCGTATTACAACTTCCTTAGATGGAAGAACTCTATTTAATCTTAACGGATTTGTTACTGATTTAGGCAATGTTGCTGACATGTCTAAATCAACTGTTGATTGGGCTGTAGAGAATCTTAAGGTTATGAATACATGGGTTACAAAAGGTTCATATTCAGTATATTCAGACAATATGTATTTATTAGAATATGATTCAGAAACAGACACAGTTACTCTATATAATTACTATAGAAGAACTGATGACATGAAAATTGATTTATACACTAAAATCTCTGTCTATTATAATGAAAACGGAGAAGAAGTAATCGAGACCTGGCAAATATTTGAATACTATGAAGGACCTGATGATAGTGGCGTATCACAATACTTCAGTTATTATAATTCCATAAACGGCAGAGATTATAATATAGCCACTTTCTCTATTGATGAGTATGAAGAATATATGGATGATTATATGTTGAGAGGTGTAAACCTTGATACAGATGGTAGATATAAATTTTATGAGAGTTACAATTGGGGAGATAGAAGTTATATTAAAGGTGATAATGGTTGGTTTATGTATTCACCAGAGTTTAATGCAGAAACCAAGGAAATCACACCTGAAGATGATATCTCTCACTATATATTTTCACCAGACCTAGGGAACGAAGCTATAGCTATATCTAAAGAATCAGAAAACTATCTAATCTATGTAATGTTATCAGCGTTTGATGGTGATATAGCTGTAGTATATGAAGAAGATTGTGTAGGGGCTGGAATAATATATAATACTCAGGAATACTATACATATTCAAGTAGTCTTACAGCAGCTGGTGGATTTGAAACAAGCAACGGGACTTTTTTAACTACCGATTCATTATGGAATGACACAGTTGGCATAAGATCAATCTACTCACGAGCTGATAAAGAGAGTAGAATCATGTACGATCAATATTTTAATTATTACCATGTTTTAAAGCTTGAAATAACAGCGACTACTGATGAAGAAGCTATTGATGAGTTAGCAGGATACTTAGATTATGTTGGGTTAACATTTAGATTTGGTACAAATTCTGATTTATTAGCTGAATATAATGAATTCGCAACGAATATAGAAGAAAACATTTCTACATTCCCGATAACTAACGCCGTTATGGGATATGATCAAAACCCATATACTGATACGGATGTATATAGTTTAACGCTTGATTTTTTAGTTGATTACTTAAATATTATTGATACAGCTAAAGCGTTAATGGAAACGTCAGAAATAATTGATATATCGGAACAACCAGACTTCTCAGAACTGACTAATGTAGTTTTATATGATATGAGTGAGATTTTAGATGGAGTAGCCATAGTGGATATTCAAAATCAAACTATTGATGTGAGCGCAATAGATATAATCTTAAATAGGTCACCTCTACTTCAAAGAGGCGAGGAATACTGTATCTATTACGCATATATGATTGGTGGTAAAGTATATCCTTTCTATCAGAGTGATGGTGTTATATATTCTGGAACTGAAATTGTGTTTGATAACACAAATCCAGCGTTAATAAATCTTCCTAATGATTTGCCAGACGGCCAATATCAAATAGTAGTTTTTATTGGTAAAGTTAATTACGAGTCATATGTTAGAGTAACTACAACCATCCCGATTGAAGTTACGGAGTTTGCAGAATCTGATATTAACTTAGAAAATGTAAATGGGTTTAATTACACATATGCATTTACAAATGTTAATAATTCAATTCAAGTGACAAAAGTAAGTTATGATATTTGGGCTCCTCAGTTTAATTATATATATGATCAAATAATAGAAGCTGGAACCGCCGATATTGATTGGTGTGACTTGATTATCGAGCCATTTGATAATGCCGAAGGACTACTTACAATGGTAGAGGAAGAAGATAATGTTATCTATGATACTCCCGGAGTTTATACTGTTACAATATCAGTTACCGATGAATCGTTGAATACAAGAACACAAACATTCAAGGTTACAGTGATTGAATCTTCATAAAATAATAATAGAAAAAAGAGATGTCTGTTTTAAGTTTGGCTTAAAACAGACATCATTTTTATTCTTTTGGATATCCAACTGTAGCTGTATAGATAGTGAATTCATCTACACCATCTATATCTAATAAATTATCACAACATTTCTGTGAATAGGCTCCTATTGCTACGGTACCTAAATCTAAACAAGTACAAGAGAGATATAAGTTCTGACAAGTATGACCAGCTTCCATCGCAATCATTTTATGAGATAAGTAACCATACTTATATTCAGTTCTTGCTGGAGTAGTGGTCCAAAAGAAAGCTAATGGATAATTTTTTGTTTGGTTTCTTAAGGCTTCACTGACAGTTTTCAACTCTACATTATTTTTTATAAGATATAGTTTATTATCAACTAAATTGTAGTGATAGATTCCGCTTTTCATATGCTCAACGTTATTAACATATATATATGTCTCAATTGATTTAATTGCACCTGGAGTCGGTATAACTCCTAATGATAATGCTTTATCCTCGCTGATCCTAATTGTCTTACATGTGTTTTTGACTAAATATGAAAACTCCTCAAATGTAATTGGTTTGTCTTCGTACTTTCTAATACTTCTACGAGAGTGTATAGAGTCCATCAATGTGTGGTTCTCAATAGCTACTTTAACATTTGACAAATCAATAATAGTTTCGCTGAAGTACTTCTTAAAAAACACTGGTCTTTTTAGATTTTTAGACCTAGGTGTTTCCTTCCAATTGAAACCTTCCCATTTTGGTTTCAGTGATTCTCTGTAAATATTACACTTTTCTTGAAATTCTTTTTCCATTTTCCTCTTTTACCCTTCCTTTTTAAGAGTTATTACTAGATTGTGTGATTAAATATACACAAAATGCAACACAATATATCATAATGATATCATAAAATATCATAAAGCACAAATATTATTTCATAAAAAGTCATTTACATATCACTATTAAATAAGTTATAATATAAATGAGGTGAAGATTATGACTAAAAAAATACCGTTTTTACGCTTAATTGCTCGTAAACTTAATGTTAATGCAAAAGAGGTTGCTCGCTTTCTAGAAATAGATAAACGAACTCTTTATAATTATGCAAATTACTCATTACAACAGTTGCCATTAGTTGTAAAAGAGAAATTTTTAGATTTTTTTAGTAATTATAATGAGTTTGAATCAGAAGATCAAACTATAAATGGTATTGCTAATGTTTTAGAGGTAAGCAATGCTGACTCTTTGGTGTATATATCTGAAGATTTTATTAAGGCTTCGACACAAAGAAGTATTGCTAAGAAAAATAAAGTAGTAGAGTTGTCGGATAAGCGTATTAGAAGCATAGATTTACTAGATGAATTATTGGAGGGCTTTGGTATTTCAATAAGTAACTTAAGCTTGTCAAGAGGATATATCTATTCATTGATTGATGTTGTTTTCTCTAAAGTTGACAGTGAGAATGATTATAAATTACTAGAATATATTAATCAATATAAAAAAGAAGATAACGATTAAGTATAAATCAATTTTGAAAGGTTTAAGGGCCACCCTTGAACCTTTCTCTTTTTATTAGGGCCATCAAGAAATATAAAAATCAGATTAGGTCTTGACAAACATAAAATCAGATGGTAAACTATACCTAGCAATACTAAGTAAGTAGCAACGCTAAATAAATAGTGAAGTAAAGATACCTTACAATTAAAGGAGATGAGATGCTTGAATAAAATAGAACAGCAATTAAAAAAAGGACTATTAGAAATAGCTATACTGAGTATATTAGAAGAAAGAGATTGTTACGGCTATGAGCTAATTA
>Ga0209345_10002959_pt1 | contig 17953 bp, 15 predicted proteins | sample Cruoilmetagenom7_FD_187294 | JGI IMG/M metagenome (GOLD analysis project Ga0209345, IMG submission 187294) | Oil polluted marine microbial communities from Coal Oil Point, Santa Barbara, California, USA - Sample 7 (SPAdes) (version 2) | ecosystem: Environmental > Aquatic > Marine > Oil seeps ...
AGATAAAAAAGAAGGATTGAAAAAAAAGGAGTCGTGGTCGTAAACTCACCTGTTAAAAATGGTTTCATCGATCTTAATCATCTAATCGATTATCTGGGAAGCATTAATATTACAAGCCTTTTGATAGAAGGGGGGGGGAAGGTCATTGCATCTGCTTTCCAGTCAAAAATAGTAGATAAGATCAATTTTTTTTATGGCCCTAAAATACTTGGCGGTAATAATGGAAAATCGATCTGCAGTGGTTTGGGCCCGGCATTAATGAAAGATAGTAACCAGATACGTGATATTAACGTAACCCTGTTCGGGAATGACGTTTTGGTTGAAGGGTATGTTATACATAACAGCATTAAAAATACGGAAATTTGCTCATGTTCACAGGAATAATAGAGGGGCTTGGCATAATAAAACAGATACGATCTTCAGGCCAGGGGAATGTACTGGTCATTGAGTCTGATCTGCCCCTTAAACAAGTAAAATTAGGAGACAGTATCTCTGTAAACGGAGCCTGCTTAACAGTTGTAAATCTTGAAGGGAAACGATTTACAATAGATATGTCCCAGGAAACATATAATATCACAACCTTTCCCCGGGCACGGGTGGGTGACCGAGTAAACATTGAACGTGCCTTACGGTTGAGTGACCGTCTGGACGGACACCTTGTCTCGGGGCATGTTGACGGAGTGGGGGTCATAAAGAATCGGGCGAATATGGGTAAAATGACCATTGTGACAATCCAGGTCCCTGTTTCCATCTCACGCCAGATGATTATAAAAGGTTCTGTTGCAGTCGATGGAATCAGCCTTACCATCAATAACTGTTCTGAGGATAGTTTCGATATATGCATTATTCCACATACGGCTATTCTCACAACCATAGGTTTTAAAAAAACAGGGGATTATGTAAATATCGAAACAGATATGATCGGCAAGTATGTTGAACAATTTATACTGAAAAAAAAGACAGAAGATACAGATATCGCAAAAAGCAAAATAGATATGGACTTTTTGGCCAAAGCCGGTTTTTTTTAATTTGTGCCCAAAAGGAAAACTCTGGTTTTTGTTAAGCCGTTAATTAATTAAGGAATAAAAACTATAAACTCAAGCATCTGAAAAATCATTATATGTTTTTCACATCCCTGCAAAAACTGCCAAATTTCCTGATCTGAAACATCAGGCTCAAGTTTTGCACGCAGTGAAGTCTTAGTGCTATTCTCGAAATACGGAAATTTATTTTTACGGTTAATTTTTTTGAATTCCTTGAAATCAAAAAAATTTTCTAATTTTCCTTTGGGTGCTCTTTAGTGAGTTTGTAATTTTTTTTGAAGGAGAAAATTTAGAAATGCCGCTAATTACTATTGAAGAGGCTATAAAAGATATACGCGCCGGTAAAATGGTTATTCTGGTTGATGATGAGGATCGTGAAAATGAGGGGGACATCACCCTGGCAGCTGAGGCTGTAACCCCTGAGGCTATTAACTTCATGGCAAAATACGGCCGTGGATTAATATGCCTTTCTCTCACCGGAGAAGCAGTGGACCATCTTGAACTGCCAATGATGGTTGAAAAAAATACTTCCCAGTTTGAAACCGGATTTACCGTATCCATTGAGGCAAAAACTGGCGTTACAACCGGTATTTCAGCAGCAGATCGTGCAACTACTATTCTTGCAGCTATAAAAGACGGTGCAAAACCTGGTGATCTTGTAAGGCCCGGCCACATATTTCCCCTAAGGGCAAGAAACGGAGGGGTCATGTTTAGGATAGGGCAGACAGAAGGATCCGTGGATCTTGCCCGACTGGCAGGATTAAAACCGGCTGCTGTCATATGCGAAATCATGGACGATGATGGGACCATGGCCAGAATGCCTTCTTTAGAAAAATTCAGTGAAGAGCATGGGCTGGGAATTTGCACCATAGCCGATCTTGTGGAATATAGGATGCGTACAGAGATATTTGCAAAACGTGCTGCAGAGACCCGTATTCCCACGCAATATGGGGGAGAATTTAAAATTATTGCTTATGAAAATGATATTGACGATCTTTTACATATTGCCCTTGTAAAGGGGGAGATCAATCCTGATGAGCCCATACTTGTACGTGTTCATTCAGAGTGTATGACCGGCGATATATTTGGATCCTTCCGATGTGATTGCGCTGAACAGCTCCATAAGGCCATGGCCATGATGGAGAAAGAAGGTTCAGGCGTGATTCTTTATTTGAGACAAGAGGGTAGGGGAATCGGCCTTGTTAATAAGCTTAAAGCGTATGAACTGCAGCAGACCCGAGGATTCGATACTGTTGAAGCTAATAAAAAGCTCGGATTTAAAGATGACCTCAGGGATTATGGAATCGGAGCACAGATTCTGGTCGATCTGGGAGTAAAAAAAATGAAACTTCTCACTAATAATCCTAAAAAGATGATCGGCCTGGAAGGTTATGGCCTAAGCATTGTTGAGCAGGTATCAATGGAAATTCCACCAAATGAATTTAACAAAGGTTACCTTGAATGTAAAAAACTTAAAATGGGCCACCTGCTAGAGCTACTGGATGATTAAGGGAATTTTAAAAAAATAATATACCCATCCTGTTTGCACTTTTGTCCGTCTTTTACGTTGCGATAACAGGCACATAGCTTATACTATGCACCTGCCATCACGCCTTAAAGACAAACAAAAGTTTTGCACGATATGGGTATATTATTATTTTCCAGTTCCCTAAAAAAAGGAGAAAATATATGCCAAAGTTTTTTGAAGGAAAACTTCGGGCTGATGGGAAAAAATTTGCCATTATTATCAGCCGTTTTAATAATTTTATTTCTGAAAGGCTCCTTGAAGGCGCCCTTGATGCTCTCACCCGTTCGGGAGCAAATGATAGCGATATAGGTGTGGTCAGGGTTCCAGGTGCTTTTGAGATACCCCTCCTTGCAAAAAAAATGGCAGAGTTGAAAAAATATGATGCTATTATTTGCCTTGGGGCAGTCATAAGAGGTTCCACACCCCATTTTGATTTTGTATGTGCGGAGGCCACAAAGGGTATAGCTTCTGTTGGAATGGAAAACGGTATACCTGTAATTCTGGGAATTTTAACAACCGATACCATTGAGCAGGCCATTGAACGTGCCGGAACAAAAGCAGGGAATAAGGGGTGGGAAGCGGCCGTTGCAGCAATTGAAATGGCAGATCTTTTGAAAGTTGTTGCTTAGGAACGAGGACGAAAAAACTTAGTGTTTTAAGCGTCGATCCATCCTGCCTGACTGCGTTACAAAAGCGTAGAAATATCTTGACATTACTACACTTTTGTGCCTTGCCAGGCAGGCGCCTCAACACTTAAATGGGAATTTAAGCTTTTAATCTTTTTGCAGGTATAGACTTAAGATAAAGATTTCGGGTGCGTTATCGGTCGTCGGAGTATTAGATACAATACTCCTTCCTCCTTCTGGCTTTCCCGAAATCATTACTCTAAGGGCTATAGATATTTTTTATGACCATTGGAAAACGACGCAGATCACGGGAACTTGCAATGCAGGCACTTTTTTATATGGATATGAGACAAAAAAAATCTGAGGAGATGATATCCTTTTTTTCTGAATATTTTTTATCTTCAAAAAAAGTCCCTCCTTTTTTTATGAATATCGTAAAGGGGGTCGACCTGCATAAAGGTGAAATCGATTCAATTATAGAACAATTTTCCAGTAACTGGAAAATAAGCCGAATGTCCTGTGTAGATAGAAATATAATACGTGTTGCGGTTTATGAGATTCTTTTTTGCGATGACATTCCCGCAAAAGTATCCATAAACGAAGCAATAGATATAGGAAAAAAATTTGGGGATAAAGATTCCGGTTCATTTATTAATGCTGTCTTGGATAATATTCGGAAAAAATTTGAGAAAAAATAGACCTAAATAATTACCCAGAATCATTGGAGGATATTTTGATTATAAAAGGACTTGCCGTGGGGCCGGTTATGGCCAACTGTTATATATTGGGCTGTGAAGATACTAAAGAGGCGGCTGTTATAGATCCAGGTGATGAAACAGAGAGAATTCTGCTAATGCTTGCTGAATCGAATCTTACACTAAAATATATACTAAATACCCATGGACATTTTGATCATGTTGGAGGGAATAAAAAATTAAAGGATGCCACAGGCGCAGAATTAATGATTCATCCCCTTGATGCCGAAATGCTTGGGATGACTGCCGAACATGCCTCTGCCTGGGGCCTTAATGGAGAAAATTCTTTTCCCCCTGATAAAACAATAGAAGAAGGTGATGAGGTCTCATTTGGAAAGATCACATTGCAAATTATTCATACCCCGGGGCATTCTCCAGGGGGAATTTGCATGTATGATGGGATTGATTCTGTTTTTGTCGGAGATACGCTTTTTCAGGGGTCAATTGGACGCACCGATTTTCCTGGATCCGACCATGAAACGCTTATATCGAGTATTAAAAAAAAGCTGTTTGTACTCGATCCCGACGTAAAAGTCTATCCTGGACATATGGGGAACACCACCATAGGACAGGAAAAACAATTTAATCCATTTTGTGGAGTCGGCTAATTAAAAGAGCCTGCCACTTTACAACAGCTCAAAAAAAATTATTTAGGGTTCGTTCAAGAATAAGTCGGCCATTTTAAGTGTTGAGGCACCCGTCTGGCAAGGCGCGAAAACGTAAGAATATCAGGTCTGAGGTTTCGGAACGCAGTCAGGCGGGATGCATCGGCGCTTAAAAGGTCAAGTTATTTTTGTACGAGCCCTTAGTGCCAGCGAAAACCATAATTTTTTGTTTAGGGTTCGTTCAAGAAAAACGAAAATACAGTTTTCGTCGGGTACTATTTAAAACGCCCCGAGCTGACATTGTGTAATTTTAATTTTCATTTCATCGCAAAGCCCTGTTACAGTTGTTTTGTAAACCTTATGCAGGGATGCTATTTCCCAGGCTTTCCTGCAAGTCAGCCGGCTGTTTATAAGCTCAGACATAATGATACTTTTGAGAGCATCTTTTTCAGGTTCAGGTAAAAGATGGTCTGATCCTTTGTTTTGTGGTTTAAAACCGAATAATCCAAGCTGACACCCGGTTAATTTACAATTCATAAGATCGGCTGTTACACCTACTTTTTCCCTTGGAATATCCAGTTTGTCTGCGATTCTAAATGCATCATCACAAAAAATAGCACCACCTTTCATTAATTTTGTAATTTCATCTTTAATTGCAGCATTTAGATTTATGCTGTTTCCATGTTTTTCTGCAAATTTTTTATTTTTTTGTGTGGGCATGGGCAAACTCCATGATTATATATTTTAAAAAAAATGTTTCTTTTTTCTAAATACAATATTTTAAAAATAAATACCCGTATTTTTTTTCTCCTGGTTATTCTTTTTTCAACATATGCCCATTCTTTTCCTGGTGAAAAAGATAAATTTTTCAGTGATGATCCTAAGCTTCCCGGGAAAATATTTGCCGATGAAATATTATATAATAATAAAGCAGGTGAGTATACTGCAAAAGGGAATGTTCTGATAGAGAAAGGAGATATGCGCCTTAGGGCAGACCATGTCCGCTATGGTTATAATTTTAAAAAGGCTTATGCATCAGGATCTGTGGTAATAACCACCCACGGCAACCGTCTTTCCGGAACCAGTGTTGAAATAAATTTTGAAGATCAAACAGGGGTTGTGGAAAATGGAGAAATTTTTATTGAGGAAAATCATTATTACATTAAAGGTGATTATATAAAAAAAACAGGTCCTGATACCTATCAGGTAGCAGAGGGTAAGATAACAACCTGTGATGGCGAAAATCCAGCCTGGAAAATAACCGGCAAAAATTTAAGAGTTACCCTGGAGGGATATGGCCTTGTCAGCCACGCAACTCTCTGGACAAAAAATATTCCTTCATTCTACATACCTTTTCTTGTTTTTCCTGCAAAATTAAAGCGCCAGACCGGTCTCCTTTCTCCTGAAACAGGGTATTCCGATAGAAGGGGATTTGAATATACCCAGCCTTTTTTCTGGGCTCTTAATAAAAGTTCCGATCTTACTTTTTATGAACATCATATGAGCAAGCGGGGTGATAAGCTTGGTCTGGAGTACAGGTATGTTTCCGACCAGCTCACAAAGGGTACGATAATGTACGATTTTCTGGATGACAAAAAAGTAGATGACGGCAAAACAGACTCAAGCAGTGATTGGGGCTTTGATGATCCAGGGCAAAATATTCTCAGGCCGAATTCCGACCGCTACTGGTTCAGGGCAAAACATAATTTTGCCTTTCCCTTCAACTTTCAAGGAAAGCTTGACATGGATATTGTTAGTGATCAGGATTATCTTAATGAATTTAAAAAAGGCGCCACCGGCTACAATGCTGCCAATAGATATTTTTTGAAAAATTTTAATCGTGAACTGGATGATCTTAACGATTCTGTCAGGGTAAACAGTTTAAATGTAACTAAAACATGGGAAAAGTACAGCCTGAATGCGGGAACACGCTGGTATGATGATGTTATTGCAAGACGTCATGACTTGCCGGATATGAATCAGCAAAAACTTCCGTATCTTCTGTTCGATTCCATGAAACAGCATGTTTTTGCAACACCTGTTTTCTGGGATCTTGAGTCTGATTATTCTTACACATATACCAAAGACGGGGCAAGGGGGCACAAGGGTGAGGTTCACCCCAGGCTCTACTTGCCATGCAAGCTGGGAAATTTTTTGTCTCTTGAGCCCTCCATGGGAATCAGCGAAACTTTTTGGCATGCTGATAAAAAGGATGAGCATGTAAAGACGGGTAGTACAGATTCAAGGACTTTGTATGATATTGGCCTGGATCTTTCCACGGAAATATACAGAATCTTTGATTTAAAGGGGAAAAAAATCGACTCTGTCAAACATATCATACGTCCATCTGTTGCTTACGAATATCTTTCTCCAGTCTCCCAGGGAGAAAATCCTTCTTTTGTTTCCAGTATGGAGAAGAAAAATTTTATTACATATTCCATCACAAATACTTTTATATCAAAATCAAAAAATGAAAACCTCGAAGATTCCCCTTTGGGGTATGATTATCATCAAGTCTGCCGCCTGGAGCTAAAACAAGGTTACAATATAGATGAGGAAAGGGAGGATGAACCTTCCAAATGGCTAAACGGCCGCACTCAGCGTCCATTTTCTCCCATATTCGGCCGTATTGAGCTTAATCTTTTTAGATATCTCCATATAGAGGCTGATGCCAACTGGTCCACCTATGAAAGCGCCTTTGAAACGAGTGGAATTAAATCGAGTGTGTCGGACAAGAGGGGAGATTCATTTTTCCTTGAATACAGGTACAATCGAAATTTTCTGGACTCCAATGAACCCGTTGAGTCGATATATTCCAATCTTTTATTAAATATATGGGAGAATTTATCCTTATACGCTGAAATTGAAAGGGATATAACAAATAATAAAGGGATTGAATCGGGGATGGGGTTTTTGTATACTTCCCAGTGCTGGGCTGTAAACTTTGGTTTTTCCAATGATGATGGGGATATGGAATATGCTTTTATGGTGGAACTCTATGGACTTGGCGGTTTTGGTCAGGAATCTCTCATAAGAGACAGAGTAAAAAATATATTTAAAAGAGAATAGGATGACTCGTCAGGCATACCTGAAGCGTGTTTGTATCTTTTAAGCCAGGCTTTGCTGATGCATACATTCATTTGTAATAATAATATAATTTTTTAAAGAATGAATAATATAACATTTGATTTTAAGTTGTAATTAATAAGGAGGATTTCCAGATGGATTTTGAGGTTTCCAAAGAACATGAGATGATCAGAAAAGAAGTCAGACGTTTTGCACAAAAGGTTATTGCTCCACAGGCTGAAGAGATGGAGGCTAATAAGAATATACCGGTAAATATTGTAGAGCAGATGGGGGAACTTGGATTCATCGGGATTGCGTTTCCTGAAGAGTATGGCGGTACCGGTGGGGACTGGGTTGGAGCACATATTTGTCTGGAGGAACTGGCAAGGGCTGACCTTGCAGTTTCAGGAATACTGGATGCATCTTCCAGCCTTGTGGGGCAGGAGCTTTTTATGTTTGGGTCCGAAGATCAAAAAAAAAAATGGCTGGCCCCATTACTTACGGGACAAGCAACCACAGGTTTCGCTTTAACCGAGTCTAACTGCGGTTCCGACGCAGGGGCTCTTGAAACAACAGCTGTTTTAGAGGGAAATGAATGGGTAATAAACGGAACAAAACAGTTTATTTCATTTATTGCAATGCCCAATGCTTCCCTTTGTGTTGTAGCCGCTGTCACAGGAGTGGATAAAAAAGGTAAAAAAATCATATCAACCTTTATTGTTCCAAAGGATAATCCTGGTATGGTTATAAGTAAAAATTACGGTAAAATGGGGATGAAGGCTGCCCCTGCAAGTGAGTTGATTTTTACAGACTGCCGAATACCTGAAGAAAATCTTTTGGGGGATCCCGAAAGGGGGCTTGCCCAGCATTTGATTGTACTTGAAACAGGTCGTATCACAGCAGCAGCAATGTGTGTGGGGGTTGCCCAGGCCTGCCTGGACGAATCTTTAAAATATGCAAAGGAACGTACACAATTTGGCCAGCCTATTTTTAATTATCAGGCTGTTTCGTTTAAACTGGCTGATATGGCAGTATCCATAGAACTGGCAAGAAATCAATATTTAAAAGCTGCCTGGCTAAAGGACAAGGGGCGACCCCATACTTTTGAGGCATCAGTGGCGAAACTGTATGCATCGGAAATGCTGGAGAAAGTCACAAGTGATGCTGTACAGATTCATGGCGGCTCGGGATATATGGATGAATGCCCGGTATCAAGATATTACAGAGATGCACGATGTATGCAGATATTGGAAGGAACCTCAGAAATTATTCGAATCCTCATAAGTCGCTCCCTCTAATCCATGGGTTTTTTTGAAATTAATTTTTTGAAAACTTATAACTTTTAGCAGGAAAAAATAATGGAAAAAGTCTTGGAGAAAATTGATGAAATCACATCTGATCCATACAGATACGTGGCTCACCTAAAAAAGAGAACAGGAAAAAAAATAATCGGCTGCTTTCCAATGTATGTTCCTGAAGAGCTTGTACATGCAGCGGGAATGCTTCCTGTGGTAATATGGCGGGGAAATGCGCTGGTCACCTGGGGACATTCCCATGTTCCCCCTTACAACTGCGGTGTTACCAGAACATTTATTGATGATGCGGTTAAGGGGAGGCTTCAGTTTATGGATGGAATGGTGTTCCATGTAAGACAATGCCTCCAGGCAGGGGAATTCCCCCTTATTATTGAAAGGAATGTTAAACCAGCATACATGGAGATTTTATATTTGCCCCCCCTTTATGAAGGTGAGGCAATTAAATCATTTTTAATGGATGATTTAATCCTGTTTAAAGAATCTTTGGAAAATTTTTCCGGGAAAAAAATAACAGATGATGATATTATAAAAAGCATCGGGATATATAATGAAAATAGAAGCCTCCTTAAAAGGATCTATGAAATAAGGAGGGAGAAGCCGGAAATAATAAAAGCCAAAGATATTATGAAAATAGTCTGGTCAAGCATGTTAATGCCCAAGGAAGATAATAATGAACTCTTAAAAGGATTGATCAGCAAAATGGAAAAGCAGGAGATCAAGCCTGAACCTGACAGGTTAAGAGTAATCCTTGTGGGTGGTCTTTGCCAAACGATCAATTTCGATATCCTTGATATCATGGAAGAGTTGGGGCTAATTATTCCCGATGATGACCTTTATGTGGGTTCAAGATATTTTGCGAATAAGATAACGGACTTTGAAAAAAATCCCATTAAAGCAATCGCCAACAGATATCTTAAAAAGACTCCTTTGTGTCCAACCAAGAGTGTATGGGATATACACTGGGCAGATGAGGCAATTAAAAAGATGAAATTAAACAAGGCAAAAGGGATTATAAACGTCATAGTAAAATTTTGTCCTCCCCATACTACCTATTACCCTGATTTTAAGAGCGTACTGGCTGAAAACAATATTCCTGAACTGGCTATACAGGTGGAACATGAGATTGTCTCTTTTGAATCTTTAAAAACCAGGCTCCAGTCCTTTGCAGAAATTGTTGGAGGTATATAATGGATGTGAAATATAAAATTAATCGCCTTGAATCGACAAATTCCATCAGGCCCCTTGTTGACAAGCACTGGGAGGGATTAAGGACTGCTAAAGCAAAAGGAGAACTTGTTGGCTGGGCATCGGGACCCAGCTTTATTTTTCCCTATGCCATGGGGATGAAATGTCACTTCATGGCTGGTTATGCTTCTTATTGCGGGGGGATAGGGGCTGCGGATGAATTACTTAAAGCAGCAGAATCAATAGGAGAATTAGCGGACACATGCTCGTATCACCGGCTTCATACCGGTATGGTGGAGGCAATATTAAAAAATATTCCTATAAATGAACAGGCTAAACTTCCCATGCCTGATTTAATGGTCTGCGGAAGATATTGCACAGAGCAGGCCCATTATTCAGAAGCTTTTTACAGAAAACTGGGAATACGTATTCTTCCCCTGGAACTCCCTTTTATTTTCAGGGAGGAGGACAGGCCAAGGATTAGAAAATTTGTATTGCGCCAGGTAAAAGAGGTTGTTATTCCCACGCTGGAAGATGTATGCGGCAAGCCCTTTGATTATGCCAGGCTCAGCGAAATCCTCAGTGTTTTAAAACAGACAGCTATCATTAGAAATAAATGCTGGGAGTTTCTTGCAACCAAACCTGCCACCTGGACCCTCTGGGATTATGCTGTGAGCATGGCTCCGGTTATTTATATGATGGGAGACCCCAAAGGTATTCCGTACTACGAAAACCTTTTAAAGGAGCTCCAGGAAAGACATAAAAACGGGATACCGGCCATGGCACCGGCTGGCGAAAAATATCGTATTTATTGGGATGGATGGATTCCCTGGGCATTTTTAGGTAAATTTATGCGTAAATTCACCCCCAGTGGTGCAGTCTGCCTAACTGGAAGATATCCATGGGAAATGTTCGCCCATCCTGAAAGCATTGATCCTGAAAATCCCATTGAATCGGCTGTGGACTGGCTCTACGGTAATCATGGAATAGCAACACATCTGGCACCAAAAGGAGCAATAGGAAAAATCGGCGAATTAATAGAAGAATATTCCATTGACGGCATGGTGATGTTTTCCTCAAAATCCTGTAGAATGTGGAATCTGTCCAATCTTGATGTGATTGATGCCCTGGAGAAGAAATATGGAATACCTGGAGTGGTAATTGAAGCAGATATGATAGATCCTGAAATGGTGTCAGATTCCCAGATAAATACAAGACTTGATGCACTCTTTGAAAATATCGATGGAAGAAGAAAATAAGTAAAGAGGGAGATAAAATAAGTTGGAAAAAAAGATTGACCTGCATACACATTGTTATGAGTCCACAGGAGATGCCGGTCCAAGCGAAAGCACGGTTAAGTATATAATTGATCATATCAAAAGCCGCGGATTACATGGAATTGCTGTTACTGATCATGACAACCCTGATTACGGATTCAGGGTAAAGGAGGCTGTGGATCGTTATTACCCGGGGGAAGTAATAATTATCCCAGGCCAGGAAACCAGGATACAAAGACAGCATGTGGTTGAATTATACCTCACAGATGATCTGGTTTTCAAATTTTGTGCACATCCTCTTTTTGGAAAAAGTTTTGAAGAATTCATTGAAAAAGAAGGGGGAAATATACATGGAATTGAAATTAAAAATGGCGCATGGCAGCTCAATGAAACAAAAGTGAAAAATATAGCTGCTAAATATGACCTTTTAATGCTTGAAAACAGCGATGCCCATTCAATTAATGAAATAGGACTCCATTATAATTCCATTGAAATGGAAAAACTATATGCACGCTGCAATGGAAATGGGAAATATAGACTTTAAGGTAAAAATTTTGGGTGCGTTATCGGTCGTCGGAGTATTACAATACGCCTTCCTCCCTCTGGCCTTTCCAAAATTATTAGTAACTATTCAGCTAAGGGTTCGTTCAAGAATGAGTCGGCCTTTTTAAGTGTTGAGGCACCCGTCTGGTAAGGCGCGAAAACGCAAGAATATCAGGATATTCTGAGGGTTCGGAACGCAGCCAGGCGGGATGCATCGGCGCTTAAAAGGTCAAGTTATTTTTGTACGAGCCCTAATATGTGCGGCAGCAGATATAATCTGATTAAACCATGAAAAACTCACAGATAAGAGGTCGTAAAGAAAGAATCTGTTAAAAACATAAACTTGTGTAATAGTATACCAGAAAATAATGTCAATAAGTTCAGCCCTGATGGATTCTTTCTTAACGCTCTCTAATCCGTTCAAACAACTTCAAGGTTTTAATCAGATCATACTTGCTGCCTATTTTAAATCAGCGACGCTGAATAGTTACAATTATTATCTTAAAGTCTATTGTCATAATAAAAAAATAATGCTTTTCTTGACATTATTTCAGCAATCTCTTGACATTATTTCAGCAAATAGATAAATATCATACTCAAATATGGCTTTTTCGCCTGGGTGGCGGAATTGGTAGACGCAAGGGACTTAAAATCCCTCGGTCTTTACGGCTGTGCGGGTTCGATTCCCGCCCCAGGCACCAGCAATTAATGGATAAGCTTTATTTACAATAGATTTTTCAAATAAATGGTGTCTGAACGAAAGCAGGATTTTTTGTTCAGGCATTAAGTAATTTTACAGGGTTATCGGTCAAAGCCTTTGGTCGACTACACCTTCCTCAGGTTTTACCCCACTCAGTGTGGATTAATTATCTGGAAATCTATACTTCTTTTAAAAACATATTATAATTGTTTTTACTTTCATGCCAAAATCTCAAAGTATTAAAAAAATAAATACAAACGACATAAACAAATTGATAACTATTTAGTCTTTTTGAGAAATTAGTTTTTTCAGATATTTTATAAATTACATTTAATTATGATAAGGGCACGCACAAAAATAACTTTACATTTTAAGCATCGATGCATCCCGTCTGAATATGTTTCGAAAGTGTAGAAATATCTTTATATTACTACACTTTCACGCCTTGTCAGACGGGCGCCTCAATACTTGAAATCGCAAATTTATTTTTGAGCGAATCCTATCTGAAAACCTGAGCGGCAACAAGCCATTACTTTTTTCATATTGATTTTTTATTTATAATTTACTTTACCTCAAGGTCCATGGCCTTTTTAATACTTTGGCACATCCCGATATCATTTTTATATAGACTTTCAGATAATTAGTTTTACTGGGTTATTTGTCAAGTTCACCTTTCTCAAGGTTTTTTTCCTCTACCCATGATGAAATCAATTATCTAAAAACCTGTATTATCCACTGCATCCAGCTGACTCAGGGGAGGATTTCCCCCAATTCGTTTGAAAGTGCCAGGTAAATAATAAAAGCATTAAAAACGGAGGCATATAATGTCAGCAGAAAATGTCACAGTAAAACCAGGAAAAAGTATTGAAGAATCAACTGCAAAGGGCTTTAGCGCAAAGCTTATCAGTATAATTGAAAATGGGGCTGATGAGCTTTTTGTTGATATGGGAGAAGTTGAGGAAATAGATCCAGTTGGATTGGGAGTTTTAATTGCAGCTCAAAATTCATTGAAAAAAACAGGGGGAGTAATGACCCTTACAAATGTGTCTCCAGATATTTTCGATCTTTTTAAAGTAATGCGCCTTGAAGACCATTTTGAGATACAAAGTTATGTGTAAATAATTTAAATCTGTTATTCAGTGGGCGATATAGGCTGTCAGATTAAATAAGCTGGAGGTTAAAATGAGTATAGAAATTGATGAAACCCTGCAGATTTTTATAGAAGAATCTTTAGAGCACCTTTCCGATATTGAGAATGATTTCCTGGCCATAGAAACTGCAGGAGCAGATATTGACGAGGATATGGTAAACAAGGTTTATCGTGCTGCCCATTCCATAAAGGGTGGTGCAGGATTCATGGGATTAACCAATATTAAAGATCTCACCCATGAAATGGAAAATATCCTTGGCAAGATACGAAGCAGGGAAATGATTCCCAATCCTGAAATAATTAATATTATGCTAAATGCTTCTGACATGCTTAAACAGCTTATAGAGGATGTGGCCTCCAGTAATGAAGTTGATATCTCAGACCATGTGAGATCACTAAAACTAATCGGTGAAATCATTGCTTCTGATGAAGCAGAAATATCTGATTTCCATGAAGAAGAAATTCCTGATTCTTCTGAAGAAGAATCAGCCCCCTCAGATACCTCCTTTGCTGGTTGTGAGTCTCTGATTGCAGATGAAAAAAAATCCGGAAAAAATGTTTATCAGGTTGAGCTTGATTTGATATCTGATCTCCATAAAAAAGATAAAAAACTGGCTGAATTCATAAGTGAACTTGAACAGACCGGCTCTATTTTGAAAATGGGAGTCAAAACAGAAAAAGCAGGTGAACTCGATAAAAAGTCCCTTCCGGGTAACTTGCCTGTCCTCCTGGTATTTGCCACAATTTTTAAACCTGAAGATGTTAATATCCTCTTTGATATAGATGAAAACCAGATTTTTGAAATAGGTGATGACCTGACATTAACACCCATCATAGCCCCATCTTCCATCCCTGATGAGGCTCCCCCTGCACCATCATCTGTTCAAACATCTGAGCCAGAGGAAAAAATCATAAAAGAGGAATTTAAGCCCCGGGTTGTTGAAAAAGAAGAGGACCCTCCAGAGAAAAAAAGTATTCCTAAAACATCAACGGCTTCAGCGGAAACCAGTCTGAGGGTTACTGTGAGTCTTCTTGATTCCCTGATGACCCTTGCCGGGGAACTGGTTTTGGCAAGAAATCAGCTTGTGCAGGGAATAACATCCGAAGACCGCCATTCATCAGACGCTGCCACCCAAAGGGTAGATATGATAACCTCCGAACTCCAGGAGGCAATTATGTTTACCAGGATGCAGCCCATAGGGAATGTATTTTCAAAATTTCCCCGTGTTGTCAGGGATCTCTCCAGAACCTTGAATAAGGATGTGGAATTATCCATAGAAGGGAACGAAGTTGAACTGGACAAAACTATTATTGAAGCCATAAGCGATCCCCTTACCCATTTGGTCAGAAACTCGGTGGATCATGGTATAGAAATACCTGATGTTCGTAAAAAATCGGGTAAAAATATACAGGGAAATATTGCTTTACGGGCCTATCATGAATCAGGACAGGTTAATATTGAAATCATAGATGACGGCAAAGGGCTTGATGGCGACAAGCTTGCCGAGGCTGCTCTGGCAAAAGGGATTATTACGGAAGATCAGTCTACGATAATGTCTGATAAAGAAAAAATGCATCTGATTTTCATGCCCGGTTTTTCCACAGCCAAAGAAGTAACAGATGTCTCCGGCCGAGGCGTGGGGATGGATGTTGTAAAGACAAATCTCGATAAACTGGGGGGGGTTGTTAATATTGATTCTTCCCCAGGAAAAGGGACCAGCATCAAGATAAAACTTCCTCTTACTTTGGCTATTATTGCCAGCCAGATAATAGTCACAGGTGAAGAACGCTATGCCATCCCCCAGGTGAATCTCCAGGAACTTTTGAGGATCCCTGCGGACCAGGTAAAAGATAAGATTGAAAAAGTAGGGGATGCTGCTGTGGTAAGACTGCGAGGGGAACTCCTTCCCCTTGTAAAATTAACCGATGTTATTAATGACAACCCCTCTTACCTTTCCAGGGAAACAGGGGAGATGGAAAGGGACAGGCGAAAAAATATTGCTGACCGAAGATCGAAAAAAAGCTCCTTGTTTGATAAAGGAGAAAAGGATGATGCAGAAGATATTTCAAAAGATCCAGAGTATTTTGAACGTAAATCAAAAGACAGACGTGTCAGTGCTACCAGCTCTGTAAATATCGCCGTAGTCTCTGCAGGAGCCACTAAATACGGACTGGTGGTTGACCAATTACTCGATTCCGAGGAGATAGTGGTAAAACCTTTGGGGAGGCATTTAAAACATTGTACAGGTTATGCCGGAGCCACCATTATGGGGGATGGACGTGTTGCTCTTATTATTGATGTGAGCGGAATTGCAAAGATGGCAAGTCTCACATCTGTTGAAGGGAGCAGCAGGGCTGCCCAGGTTCATGAAGAATCAGATTCCAAGGGAGATTCCATGTCCCTTCTGGTCTTTAGAAATGCTGAAGATGAGCAGTTTTGTGTTCCCCTTAATCTTGTCCTTAGAATTACGAAAATAAAAAGAAAAGAGATTGAAACCATTGGTGAAAAAAAGTTAATCCAGTACAGGGGGTCAAGCCTTCCCCTTGTTAGTATTGATGATGTTGCTGACGTGAAACCTCTCACTGACAAAGAGGATCTTCTGGTAATTGTATTTATGATTTCCGGTATGGAAGCAGGACTCCTGGCAAGCACCCCTCTTGATGCCGTTGATCTATCGGCTCAGTTTGATGAAACCATTCTTAAACAGCCTGGAATCATGGGTTCTGCTATTATAGATAAAAATACCACTTTAATGATAGATATTTTTGCTGTGATACAATCTTCTTTTCCTGAGTGGTTTGCAGAGACAGGGCATGATAAAGCTGCTGACGAAAAAGCCCCTTTAATACTATATGCTGAAGATTCCAATTTTTTCCGGAGCCAGGTTAAAGGCTTCATGGAAGAGGCCGGGTATAATGTTATAGAAGCTGAAGATGGTATGATAGGATGGGACCTGCTTCAAAAGCATGGAGATGAAGTTGATCTGGTTGTAACGGATGTTGAAATGCCCAATCTTGATGGTATAGGTTTTGCCGAAAAAATAAGGGGTGATCAGCGGTTTTCCCATCTCCCCCTGATTGCCCTTACAACCCTGGCAGGTGAAGAAGAAGTAAAAAGAGGAAAGGAAGCAGGAATAGATGAATACCTCATAAAACTTGACAGGGAAAAATTGCTGCTGGGCCTAAAGAGTCTATTAAGTAATTAGCAGTATTATATTCTTCTGAAGCTGAAGTACGAAAAACTAAAACCTTAATCACCAATAAAATATGGAGAGCCATGCTGGAAAAATTGTCGCTAAAACTTCAGATCCTGCTTGGGTTTGCAGCTATTCTTGTTATTATGCTGGCTGTTATTACAACCGGTTTCACAGGTGTTGGAAATATTGTGGATGATTCTGTTGATATGATAAGAGGAGAAGATATTAAATCTCAAATAGGGGAGCAGCAAATCAATCTCCTAAGCTGGATGGCAGGTCTTTCCGAATATCTGAGTAACCCTGAAATAAAAGAATTAACCATTCATAAAAATTTAAAAAAATGTGGTGTGGGAAAATTTCTTTACGGAAAAGAGCGGAAAAATGCAGAAAAAACTGTTCCTGCCCTGGGGAAAATTTTTAAATCAATGGAGGCGATACATACGCAGATTCATGAATCTGCTTTAGAGATAGAGCGTAACATGAATAACCTGAACATCGGTGAAACACTGATTTTTTTTAACAATTCCGAGGTGCAATTACGGATTTGGAAAGCAACTTTACTTGATGATATATTTGGCAAAAAAAAGGCTCTCTCTGTAAACTTAGACGGAGCAGAAAGTACTTTCGGCAAATGGCTGACAAGTGGTGAGGCTGATCTTTTTGAAAAAGAATTTCCGGCTTTTGCCTTTACTGTCCAGAAGATTAAAGCGATACATAAAATGGTCTATAGTATGGGTGGACTGGTTAATGAAAAAATACGTTCAGGGGATTATGATGGAGCGCTGAATCTTGCAAAGGGAAGATTGTCTGCCATACATGGAAAAATTATAAACGATATGGGAGAGATGTCCGATCTTGTAAAGGAACATGAGTTTGGCCAAAAGGAAGCAGCACGTATTTTAAGCAGGGTAACCATGGAGCAAAAAGTAAAGCTCCTTAAACTCATGGAGAGCGCAGATCAA
>Ga0209345_10002960_pt1 | contig 17948 bp, 14 predicted proteins | sample Cruoilmetagenom7_FD_187294 | JGI IMG/M metagenome (GOLD analysis project Ga0209345, IMG submission 187294) | Oil polluted marine microbial communities from Coal Oil Point, Santa Barbara, California, USA - Sample 7 (SPAdes) (version 2) | ecosystem: Environmental > Aquatic > Marine > Oil seeps ...
GCGAAAGAACCTCTGCACATGGCGATGTCGTGACAAATTCTTATTCAAGAGCGATGGCTGCGGCTCGCATCTTGAGCGTTTCCTCAAGGTTGTTTTCGAGTTTACGCGAAATTCGCCCACGCGGTCCGACGACACCAATGCACATCTGACCAAGTGCACCGTTCAGGTGGGTTGGTATTGCAACGCTGGCAATGTCAGGATCCTCTTCGCCGATGCAATAGGCAATACCGCAGTCACGTATCCGGTCTAACTCGGCCTCCAGTAAATCGACCTCCTTAACGGGAAGGTTTGGGAATAATGGTGTCGACGCCGCGACGATCTCGGTCTGTAAGGCGTTGGGAACATGCGCGAGAATCGCCTTTGCGGCCGAGCATATGCTGGCGGGGCGCAGGCCCTTGTTAGGCACCACGAGTGCCCCGGTCGGCTCTGCCGGAACGCAAGTATGGAAAAGATCAATCCCGCCTTCCACCAAGCGCGCGGCAAATGTGGTTTCTCCCACAGCCTCAGCCATGCCCGACAGTGCTGGCGATAAGGCGGTTGTCAGTTCACTCGACGACGTGCCGAGGGCAAGCAGTTTGTAAAGCCTTGGACCTATTCGATATATCCGCCCCACGCGCACCAGCATGCCGAGATTTTCAAGATCGGTAATACGTCGATATGCGGTCGCTTGGGGAAAGTTCACGACTTCGGCAATTTGACGCGCAGTGGCGTCTTTGCCGAGGCGAGCAACTCCTTCCAAAAGGGCGAGGTTGCGATTATCCATTTACAAATTCCCGTTTTATGGGGCATCATTACCACTCAGTGGGAATTTAGTGCACTAAGCGGAAGAATACAATTCCGGCTGAATATTCAATTTAGGGAGGAGGATGCAATGTCGAAGAGCGGAAGGTTTCCGGAATCACGATACGGACCTGCGGAACGTCATATGGCCGAAAGCCTTGTGGAGATTGAGCGTCAGATGCTTTCTGAGCCGCCACAGGAGGAGGAATGTGAGTGCAAGGAGGGCATGTTCAGCGGGTTGACTCGCCGAAACCTGTTAGCTGGTGGCCTTGCTCTGGGAGGCGCCGCCTTTACGGCGGGGCACGCGGCGGCCGATGCCCCTCCGGGCGCTTTCGAATACGATGTGCAACCGGACCCCACCAAGGAACAAGGTCGCACGATTCTTGATGACGGTGGCTATGGCTCTCGCTCACAATTCGAGAATGAGGTGCGTTGGCGCTATCCAACCGCCAGTTTGGATTCCAGCTGGTCAATGACGCCGCTGGCCTCCGGCCAAGGGATTATCACGCCTTCGGGGCTTCACTTTGAACGGCATCACGGTGGCATCCCTGCGATCGACCCGGCAACCCACGAATTGGTGTTGCACGGGATGGTCGATAAGCCAATGCGCTTTACCATGGGTGATATCATGCGCCTGCCTGCCGTCAGTCGCATTCACTTCATCGAATGTTCGGGTAACGGCCTGACAGAATGGGCCGAACCGACGCTTAAAACGGTTCAGGGCACGCATGGCCTGACCTCGACATCAGAATGGACCGGGGTTCGCCTCTCGACACTTCTGGAAATGGTCGGCGTCTCGGATGGCGCGGCCTGGATTCTCGCCGAAGGTGAGGATGCGGCCGTGATGACGCGTTCGGTTCCAATCGACAAGGCGATGGATGACGCGATTGTGGTCTATGCCCAGAACGGCGAGGCGCTTCGTCCTGAACAAGGCTATCCCTTGCGGCTCTTGCTACCCGGATATGAGGGTAACACGCATATCAAATGGTTGCGCAGACTTGAGATCAGCGACAAGCCATTCATGACCCGTGAGGAAACGTCGAAATATACCGATCTCATGCCAGACGGAAAGGCGCGTCAGTTCTCGCTGGCAATGGAGGCAAAATCGGTAATCACCTTTCCATCCGGTGCAATGAAACTGCCCCGGCCCGGTTTTTACGAGATTACCGGTCTTGCATGGTCCGGGCGCGGCAAAATCGCCAAGGTTGAGGTTTCGACCGATGGTGGCGCGACGTGGCGCGAGGCCGCCCTCGACGGGGCGGTGCTACCGAAAAGCCATACCCGTTTCCGCACTCCATGGATATGGACCGGCGAGGAAGCAGTGCTACAAAGCCGCACGGTTGACGAAACAGGGTATGTACAGCCGACACTCTCCGAACTGGTCGCGGTTCGGGGCCTGAATTCGGTCTATCACCTGAACGCCATTCAAAGCTGGCATATCGGAACCAATGGGGAGGTGACCAATGTTCACGCGTAATTTTTCACTCCTGTGTGCCATCGCGATGACGACAACGGGCCCTAGTTTCGCACAAGAAAACACCGGCGAAGCAGAGGTTCCCCGTACCGTCGCGGCGCTGCCCGATACGATAGGCAAGTTTGAGGAACGCATGCCGCCGGCAGCGCCTGTATCAAGTGCAACGATCACGGCAGACATCGATCCGGCAAATGCCCAATTCGGCGTCGGCCAACCGGCTACGGAGGAGGATATCGCCAGCATCAATATCGACGTGATGCCCGATGGCCGCGGATTGCCGCCGGGGCAGGGCACCTATGCCGAGGGCAAGGCTGTCTACTCGCAAAGCTGTGCAGCCTGCCATGGCGAAGATCTTGAAGGGATCAAGGAAATCGGCGCGCCGAAACTTATCGGCGGACGCGGCAGTCTGACGGATGCAAAACCCGTCAAGACCGTCGAAAGCTATTGGCCATATGCGAGCACATTATTCGATTATGTGCATCGCGCCATGCCAATGGATTCGCCAGGGTCTCTATCAGCGAATGAGGTTTACGCGGTTAGCGCATATATCCTCGGCAGAGCTGGCATTATCGGCGACGATGCGGTGCTTGAGGCAAAATCGATGGCAAAGATCAAGATGCCGAATGCAGACGGTTTCGTGTCAGACCCGCGACCGGATGTGACAGCCGCGAAATGAAGACGAGATGAATAACCACCGGGGCCGCTAGATGCGGCCCCGTTCGTGTTGATTCTGATGGATTGGACATCCCCCACCTCGCGTTGTGTCAGGATCGAGGGGGTGAACATCGTCAGAAGGATATCAAGATGGCGAGATTTAGTGCTGTCACGCACAGTGCAGCAATTTTTTGGCTTTTTGAATGATCCCATTTCGCGGTGGGTTCAATGTCTCATCGCAATCACGCTAATGGAAATCCCGGCTTGGAAAGAGCTTCTTGGCTTGTTCGCGCGGGTGGCACGCAGACGTGGTTGGTTTTGGTGGGCGCGGTGCATAATCGGCTTGGGGTTGGGTGGTACCAATCGCCTCGTCCATCGGGTGGCCAAGTTCGGCAAGGCGATGTGACATATCCTCAATGTTCTGCGCGATCACATGCGCCACGATCCCTTCGCGTTGCAGAAAGCCGACGACGCGCAATAAACGCCCGCCCATGACGATGCGACGGAACTGTTCATAGACTTTAGGCCAGACCACGATGTTGGAAACGCCGGTTTCATCCTCAAGCGTCAGAAAAATCACACCAGAGGCGGTGCCGGGGCGTTGACGGGTGATGACCAGACCACAGACTGAAATCCGCTGCAACGGGGCCGCAGGCAGCTCGGCATGAGGCGTCAAACCGGGGATTAGGGGGCGCAGCAACTCCATCGGATGCGCGCGCAGGGAAAGGCGCATAGACACGTAGTCTTCCACCACCTCTTCGCCCAGATGCATGGGGGGCAGTTCAACCTTCGGTTCATCAATACCCTCTCCATCTATGGAATTGCCAAAAAGTGGCAAGGGCATTTGCCCGCGGATCGCCTTGACCTGCCACAGCGCCTGACGGCGGGTCAGATCCATATCGGGAAACGCATCCGCCTCGGCCAGCCTTTCCAACACTGCCGGGTCGATACCCGCGCGCAGCCACAGCGCCTCGGGGTCAGGGTATCCATTTCCGCGTGCCGCCACGATCCAACCTGCATCTTCTTCGCGGAAACCTTTGATCTGACGAAACCCCAGCCGTAGCGCCAAGGCCCCGTCTGGTCGTCGTTCCAATGTGTTGTCCCAATGGCTGTTGTTCACGCAAATTGGCCTTACTTCGACCTGATGGTCGCGGGCGTCACGCACAATCTGGGCCGGGGCATAAAAGCCCATTGGCTGGGAATTTAACAACGCACAGGCAAAGATTGCCGGATGGTGACGTTTCAACCAGGCCGAGACATAGGCCAGCATCGCAAAGGCCGCCGCATGGCTTTCCGGGAAACCGTATTCGCCAAAGCCCTCGATCTGGGAAAAGCAGCGTTCGGCGAAGGGCAATTCATACCCGCGTTCCAGCATGCCGTCGACAAAGCGATCCCGGAAAGTGCTGATTGTGCCCATCCGGCGGAAGGTGGCAAGCGACCGGCGCAGACGATCGGCCTCTTCGGCAGTGAACCCGGCGGCAACCACAGCGATCTGCATCGCCTGTTCCTGAAATAGGGGCACGCCCATGGTTTTGCCCAGCACCTCGCGCAGGGCTTGTGAGGGGAACTCTACCGGCTCGTTGCCTTGCCGTCGGTTAATATAGGGATGAACCATGCCGCCTTGGATCGGGCCGGGGCGGACAATGGCCACCTCGATCACCAGATCATAGAATTCACGCGGTTTCATACGCGGTAGAAAGTTCATCTGTGCCCGGCTTTCAACCTGAAACACCCCGACAGCGTCGGCGACACAGAGCATGTCATATGTGGGCGTGTCAGCCTGCGGCACCGTGGCGATGCTCAGGCTTGTGCCGTCGTGTTGCTTCAGCAGGTCAAAAGATTTTCGGATGCAAGTCAGCATGCCAAGGCTCAGGATATCGACTTTCAAAATACCAAGCGTATCAATATCGTCCTTGTCCCATTCGATAATGGTACGGTCCTCCATCGCGGCGTTTTCAATTGGGCACAGCTCATCCAGCCGCCCCTTGGTGATGATAAACCCGCCGACATGCTGGGAAAGGTGCCGAGGAAAGCCGATCACTTCGCCAATCAGGCGGATGGTCTGTGCCAGCCTGCGGTCGTTTGGATCAAGGCCAAGTTCACGGATGCGATCAGGGTCAGCGCCACCGTTTGACATGCCCCATATCTGACTGGACAGGCTGGCGGTCACATCTTGGCTTAGCCCCATCACTTTGCCCACCTCGCGGATTGCGGTGCGGGACCGGAAATGGATCACCGTGGCGCATAGCCCCGCACGGTGACGCCCGTATTTTTCATAGATATGCTGGATCACCTCTTCGCGGCGTTCATGTTCAAAATCCACGTCGATATCAGGCGGCTCGCCCCGGTATTTTGACACAAACCGCTCAAACACCATAGTGATCTGGTCAGGCCCCACATCAGTGATACCAAGCGCATAACAAAGAATAGAATTAGCCGCCGAGCCGCGCCCCTGACACAGAATGCCGATGCTGCGAGCGTATTTCACAATGTCATGCACAGTCAGAAAATAGGCGGCAAAGCCCAGATCCTTGACCAAAGCCAGTTCTTTGGTGGCCATCTGGTGATATTTTTCCGGCACGTCATTGGGGTAACGCCGTGCCAGCCCTTCGTTCGTTAGCCGGATCAGCCGCGCCTGTGGTGTCTCTTCATCGGCAATCTCATCGGGATATTCATAACTGAGCTTACTCAGGCAAAAGCTGCATTTGGCGGCAATTTCCAATGAGCGGCAAATGGCGGCGGGGTGATCACGGTAGAGGCGCGCCATATCGCTGGCACCTTTCAACCGCCGTTCCGCATTGGGCAGGGCGCGGGTGCCAATCTGGTCGACGGTGATATGTTTGCGCATGCAGGTCAATACATCGGCCAGTTGGCGGCGGTTTGCCCTGTGCATCAAGACATCGCCCACCGCCACCATCGGGGCAGCAGTTTTATGGGCCAGACGGGCGCATTGGGTAAGGTAATCCTGATCGCTGCCGTCATATTTTGGCGCGGCCCCAATAAACACCTGACCCGGAAAGCGCTGCACCGCCTTGCAAATATGGGCGCTTGTTTGCAGGTCTGTGACATCTTGCGGCAGGGCAATCAGGATCATGTCTTTGCAACCCGCCAGCATGTCGGACAAGGCCAGATGGCAATCGCCTTTTTCGGCCCGCCGCTTGCCCAAGGTCAAAAGCCGGGTCAATCGGGCATAGGCGCCCCTGTCGCGCGGCAAGGCGATCCAGTTGACCGGGCTATCGCGCAATACAAGGCGGCAGCCGACAATCAGCTTGGGCAATTTGATGGCGTCTTCGGCCTCGCGTTGCAGCTCTTTCAACGCCGAATAGGCCCGCACTACACCGGCCAGCGAATTGCGGTCGGTGATGGCAATTGCCTCCAGCCCCAGATCGGCGGCGCGGGTTACCAGTTCTTCCGGGTGGGATGCACCGGTCAGAAAGGTGAAATTGCTGGTTACGCACAGCTCTGCATAGCTCATGCAAATTCCCCCTGAACAAACCAACCGGGGGATTGTGGGGTATAAAACAACCAAAGCCGCCGCCCTTGTCTGGTATCAACCTTCCAATAGTCGCGCAGGCCAGAGCGCCAGTTTTCATCCGACAACCACCATTCCGGTGCAATACGTTCCGGCCCTGTTGCACGACCTGTCGTCAGGGACATACGTCGCCAGCGAAAATGTAGAGGCGGGCGTGTCCCGGTCCCGCCAATTGACTCGGGTGGAAACAGGCGTATCGGGCGCGGACGCATTGTAACCCATGGCCCGGCAGGCGCAGAATAGGCCGCAGACGCAATGATAAAGCTGCGTTCAGGGATATGGCTGTCAGCAGGCAAGAATCGCTGGAGATTTTCAAGCCCAATCCGGGCACCCAGCCGTGTGATCAGGTCATCCAGACCTTCGTTTTTCCGGGTGCTGGCATGGTTAATCTGTTGAAGCGGCAGGGCCTCTACCTGCGTGGCTTCCAGCCGCAGCTGATCAATACCAAACCCTGCATCCACGCGGTCCACCCCGCGCTGAAAAAGCGGTAGGATACGGGCCGTATCGCGCAAGGACCGGGCCAGCCGCAGCTCGACCTCCTGATGGGTTTGATCAACCCGTCGCAGGGTCAGGCGCAAGATGCGCGCGCCCATTTCCTGTGCTTTGAGTTTTGCACAAAGCTGTTCCAACAGGCGTTGGGTCCCGGCCATGACGTCAGCGCTCAGCCCAATAGGGTCGGGCAGTGTGATTCGCACGCCGTAATGCGGCGGATCGGATAGTGGTGAAATCTGCTCTGGTTGATCGCCCAACGCCTGATCCAGCCGCAACAGCACTTCAGGTCCAAAGCGGCGGGTCACTGTCGGGCGTGGCAGTACGGCCAGATCGGCGATACGGCGCAAACCAAGCCGTTGCAGCGCAACATTGGTCTTGTCATCCAGCCGCAACGCCGCCATGGGCAGGGCAGCGATACTGTTCAGGGTCTGGCCCGGTGCGGCACAACCTTCGCCGTAATGCGCTAAGCCCCAAGCCGCTCCGCGCGTATCTGCCAACCCTATGCACACCGACAACCCCGCCCGGGTCAGCCGCTGACGCATATCCGACAGCAATGCCGCCTCGCCGCCAAATAAATGCGCCGCACCGGTGATGTTAAGTACCAGCCCATCGTCGCCTTCCGTGCCTACCCATGGGCAATAGCGTGTTGCCCACCGTGCCAATGCGCGCTGAAACCTTTGATCGGCTGATACATCCGCCGCGCGGCTTTGCAGGTTGGCGCAAAACGCGCGCGCATCGGAATAAGACATCCCCCGATGCAGCCCCTGCTGCTGGGCCCGCTGGTTCAGGCAATAAAGGCGGTTGGCATTGTTTTGTTCAAGTGTCAGCGCAAAAGGGGCATCAACTGGCCAAGCCCTGAGAGCCCGGTCACTCGCCAGTCTTGGAAACCACAATGATACGACGCGCGTTTGCATCCCATCGAACATCCCAAACACCCAATGTTCCCGATTTGTTCTTAGTAAGCTTCCACCGTTGCAGAGTCGAGTCGCTGGGGTCAAAAACCGGTGCACACTTCCACCGGGTTTCCGTAGCATTGCTGCCCATACCTTCGGAGATAAGGGCCAAAGCGGTGGTTTTGCCATCTTTGGCCGCCAATTGCAGCCGTCTCCCGGCAGTCAAGCTCAGGGGTTTCCTCAGTTCCATGACAACCAGAGAAACCGAACCTGAACGCAGAGCTTCTTCGGCCACGTTCAAAACCTCATTCTGCTCTTTGGCCGTAGCTTCGAGAAGGTTACGCGCATCAAAAAAAGTGCTGAACCCAACCGGGTGCATCCTGTCAGTTTGCCAACGTTCGCGAACCCACAGAACTGGCCCGCCCATCCGAGCGCCCAATGAGAAAGCAAAGAACAGGGCGCCGGGTCCGCATACTTCATGCAGCCGGTACTTTTTGGGGAGAGGATATGTGGCATCGAAATTGTTCATGGTAGAGTCCAATAAACCAACAAGGCCGGTTGTGCACCTACATGCACCTAAATGCCCGTGCGTGGAGGCTATGGCAAAACTGGACTGGACAGCGCGGGCTGAAATCGGCGTTACCTCACGGTTTGAGCGAAAGGATTTTACGCGCGTCAGCCGGTGTGGCGACGGGGCGTTCGTATTTTTCACACAGTTCTACCGTGCGGCGCACCAATGCCGCATTCGAGGGAGCCAGAGTGTTTCTGTCCAATCGGATATTATCTTCAAGCCCTGTGCGGCAATGGCCGCCCTCTGCGATGCACCATTCGTTTAACGTGATCTGATGCTGCCCGAGCCCCGCGGCGCACCAATCGGCGTCAGGGGCCAGTCGCCGGACCGTCTTAATGTAAAAATCGAACACGTCGCGATCCACTGGCATGGCATTTTTCACCCCCATCACGAACTGGATATACAGCCTCCCGGGAATGCGCCCGTCGCGATTCATGGCCGCCGCATGAAAGATATGGCCAAGATCGAATGCCTCGATTTCGGGCTTGATGTCATATTTGAGCATTTCCCCGGCCAGCCAGTCGATCAGGACCGGCGGGTTTTCATAGACCCGGCCCGGAAAGTTATTCGATCCGGTCGTCAATGACGCCATGTCCGGGCGCAGCGACAGCATCGCGCCGCGTGCCTCGCCCAGCCCGGTGCGCCCGCCGGTCGAAAACTGGATGATCATGCCGGGGCAATGCTTTTCCAGCCCCTCTTTGAGGCGCGCAAATTTTCCTGGGTCGGATGATGGCGTCTCGTCCTCATTGCGCACATGGCAATGCGCGATAGTGGCGCCTGCCTCAAATGCTTCTTGGGCGGATTCGACTTCCTCTTCAATGCTGATCGGAACCGCCGGGTTATCGGCCTTTTTGGCGACCGCCCCGTTGAGAGCGACACAGATTATGCAAGGCTTTGACATGTGGGATGTCCTTCGCAGATGATTGCGCGAGTCGGCCTTTTCCGGGCCGACATTTAATTCAGGCTGGATCTATCATAAAGATCATCTGGCCGAATTCGACCAGTTGGGCATCGTCTACACCGATCTGCGTTATCGTCCCGGCCATTTCGGAATGGACCGTGGTAAACAGTTTCATCACCTCGATCACACAAATTGGATCGCCGACATTTACCTTGCTGCCGATTTCGACAAAGGGCGGATCATCTGGCGAGGGCGCGCGATAGAATGTTCCCACCATGGGCGCCCCGATAAAACCGTCACCACCTGTTGATCTGGCTTTCGGGGGCGATGCCGGTGGGGATGCTGCTGGCTGCGCCACCGCGCCGGATGCAGGTGCGCCCGACGGGACGGGATGTGGAGAAGGCCCACCCGTTGAAGCCGCGCCGCCGCCGCGCCGCACGACCAGTTTTATCCCCTCGGCTTCAAGTATGACTTCGTCACAGGAGGAAGAATCGATCAGGCTAAGGATCTCGCCGACGTCACTGTACTTTAACATTGTTCATTATCCTTGTTTGTCTCATGAGGTTCCGGGGCGTCGGAGGCGTGCGTGCTCCAGGTGGCTGAAATTTTTCCCGCGGCATGGGTCAGTAGGTTCACATGCTCGACTGCTTTGTCGACCGACATCCGTGCAAGGGGGGCAGAGGCCGCAATGGCGGCACAGACATTGCCTCGTGCGTCATGGACCGGAACCGCGATGCAGATGACGCCGGCGAGAAATTCTTGGTTGTCCAGTGAATAACCCTGGGTGCGGATTTCAGTAAATTCCGCTTCTAGTTGTGCCGGGTCGGTCATTGTGTGCGGCGTATAAGCATGAAGTGGGGTGACATTCAGCAGATGGTCGCGTCGTCGTTTGGGCATATAAGCCAGCAATAGCTTACCCATTGAAGTGCAATAGGTCGGCACCCGCGATCCGATTTCGAAGCGCAACCCCAAGGGCCACGCTGCCTCGACCCGGTCAACATAGACAAGCGCTCCGCTCGAGATCAGCCCAAAGTTGACCGTCTCGCCAGTTTCGGCGGAAACCTGTTCAAGAATTGCGCGCCGTGGCGCATTGCGCATCCCGGACTTTACCACGTTCAGCCCGAAGTTAAGCAACCGGGGGCCGGGTACATAGCCGCGCGATCCCGCCTCGGGCATTAGCAAGCCATCCGCGTCCAGCTGATGCACGATCCGGTGCATGGTTCCCTTGGGCACATCCAACAGAACAGCCAGGTCCGATACGGTGAGTGGGCGTTCAGATGTGGCTATGCATTCCATCACCGCGAACACTCGTTGGGTGGCGGATATGCGCGTGGGTGCAATGGATTCCGGGTCTGCCTTCACAAAATACTCCTGCTTTCTTGCACTGAGATAAAGGTTCAAATTATTAAACAACGGAACAAATAGTTTTACAATATGAAAAAATGCTTTTCACATTGGATATTTTCTGTAACCCTTCAGCCGGAGACATCATCAGAATGGATTCGATGTGAGGGGACAGTTTTGAAAAAGGTTCTAATTGCAAACAGAGGCGAAATCGCGCTCCGTGCGGTTCATGCGTGTCGTGCGTTGGGGATGCAGTCCGTCGCGATCTATTCGACGGCTGATGCGTCTGCGCCGCATGTTTGGGCCGCAACCGAATCGGTTTGCATTGGTCCTGCGCCCAGTTCGAAAAGCTATCTTTGTGCCGATGCGTTACTGCATGTGGCGCTCGCGAGGGGCTGTGATGCGATTTATCCAGGTTATGGCTTTCTGTCGGAAAGTGCTGATTTCGCAGAGCGTTGCTCGCAGGAGGGATTGATATTTGTCGGTCCCGACGCAGAGACAATCCGGACCATGGGCGACAAGGCGGCAGCGCGACGCTCGGCGATCGAGCTGGATGTGCCGGTCGTGCCGGGCTCTAGGCAGGCATTTAATGATGTCCATGAGGCAACAGGCGCAATTGCCGAAATCGGCTTTCCGATCCTGATCAAGGCCAGCGCTGGCGGCGGCGGACGCGGTATGCGCATCGCAGAGAATGCGGAGACATTTAACAGTCTTTTCGTGCAGGCTAGCCGAGAGGCCGAGCAGGCCTTTGGCGATGCCGCCGTCTATCTCGAACGTCTAGTGGCGAATGTGCGCCACATCGAAGTGCAGGTGTTCGGCGACGGTAAGGGCCATGCCGTCCACTTGGGTGAGCGCGATTGCACGATGCAGCGCCGCCATCAAAAGCTGATAGAGGAAGCTCCCTCGCCGGTTCTGAATAGCGATGAACGTGCAGCGTTACATGCCAGCGCGGTGCGCCTTGCCAAAGGGGTGAAATATCGTGGTGCGGGAACGGTTGAATATATCTTTGATCCGGCCACACGCGAATTCTTTTTTATTGAGATGAACACGCGCATTCAGGTTGAGCATCCGGTTACGGAGATGCTGGTAGGTGAGGATCTGATCGTCGAACAATTCCGCATCGCGCGCGGCGATGCCATATCAGTCTCACCACCACGTGACGGGGCGGGACATGCCATCGAATTCCGCATCAACGCCGAGGATAGTGACAATGATTTCAGGCCCTCACCGGGACGTATCACCGGTTGGGTGGTCCCGCGCGGCCCCGGTGTCCGGGTTGATGGCTTTGTCGCGGCTGGCAGCACCATCGCGCCGTTCTATGATTCGATGGTGGCCAAGCTGATCGTGCATGGCGCGGATCGTGAGCAGGCGCTGGCGCGGGCGCGCTGCGCACTGGCGGCTTTCCGGGTCGAGGGCATCAAGACCACCATCGGTCTGCACCGGCAACTGATCGCGCATGATGATGTTCGCACAAGCGAGATCCATACCAAATGGGTCGAAGAGAGTTTTCTGCCTAATCTCGACAGGAGCGTCGCATGACCCGCCAAATTCGTTTGATTGACGTCACTCTACGCGATGCACACCAATGTCTGTGGGCCACACGTATGACCACCGGCATGATGCAAGAGATCGCCCCGCGCCTTGATCGTGCAGGGTTCGAGGCTATTGACCTGGTCGGTGGTGCGGTTTTTGATGTAATGGTGCGCTATCTCAAGGAAGACCCGTGGGAGCGGATGCGCATTCTCAACCGCTGGATCACCCAGACACCGCTCATAATCCACACGCGCGGTCAAAGCCTGTTCACTTTCGAATTCTTTCCCGACGATATTGTCGAGCTGGCGGCCGAGAGGTTTGCCGCCAACGGGATGCGCTATCACACGCCTTATGACCCGCTGAATGACATGCGCAATCTGGAGATCCCGATCAAGTCGGCCAAACGGCACGGACTGCATGTGGTGGGCGGGCTGGTCTACACGTTTAGCCCGGTGCATACGGATACGTATTTCGCAAGCAAGGCCAAGGAACTTCTGGCGCTTGGCGTGGATGGCATTTTTCTCAAGGACGCCAGCGGCCTGTTGCGCCCCGAACGGATCGCTACATTGGTGCCCGCCTTGAAAAAGGTGATGGGGGAAGTGCCGCTTCAAATCCATACCCACTGCAACTCCGGTTTGGCGCCATATGTGGTGTTGCAGGCGGTCGAACATGGCGTCGAGGTGGTGCATACTGCCACTTCGACTCTAGCCAATGGCGTAAGCCATAGTCCAACCGAACTGGTGACGCGCAACCTGCGGCGGCGTGGATATGATGTAGGGATCGACCTTGGCGCGATCGAAGAGGTGGCCGAACAACTCGCCTTTATCGCCAAGGCTGAGGGCAAGCCCATTGGCCAACCGCAGGAATATGACGAATTCCATTTTCACCACCAATGTGCCGGTGGGATGGTTTCAAACCTTGCTTATCAGCTTGAAACGATGGGTCTCAAAGAGCGCTTGAATGAGATATTGGAAGAGGCGGGGCACGTGCGCCGCGAACTTGGTTATCCGATCGTGGTTAGCCCTTTCGCACAATATATCATCACTCAATCCATTCTCAACGTGATGGGGCGCGATCAAGGTAAACCGCGCTATGAGACGGTGCCGAATGAGGTGCGCCTTTATGTTAAGGGCGGCTATGGCGAGATCGCAGGTGAAATCGACCCAAATCTATATGACAAGATCACCCGTGGCGTCGAACCAATCACTGAGCGTCCCGGCGCTTTGATGGCTCCTGCGATTAAACGCCTACGTGATAGCCGTGGTCCGTTTCACAGTGATGACGATCTGCTGCTTGCCGCCTTCTACGATGACAAAACCTATCGCGAGCTAAAGGACGCTGGACCGATCATCACCGACTATACGCTGGGGCGCACACCGTTGATCACCTTGATCAAGGGGATCAGCGAACGTCAGGACATCACCAGCTTTCACTTTATCCAGAAAAACGTACCGGCAAAGGAAAAGGCATGAGTGCACAGCCCGACACATCAAAAGTGGTCGCCGCGCTGGTGGAGCGCGCACGCGCGGCGATGGTGACCTATGACAACACCAATCAGGATAGGGTCGATGATGCGGTCACAGCGCTGGCATGGTCGATCTATCAGCCGGGAAACGCCCGCGATCTGGCGGAAATGGCGGTCGAGGATACCGGTCTGGGCAATGTCGATTCAAAGGTGATCAAGAACACCCGCAAAACATTCGGCACCCTGCGCGATCTGATGCGTGTGCGCTCAGTCGGGGTGATTGATGAGAACCCGGCGCGTGGCATGGTGAAATACGGTAAGCCGGTCGGCGTAGTAGCGGCGGTTTGCCCATCAACCAACCCGTCGGCAACCGCAGTTAACAAGGCGATGATGGCGCTCAAGGGGGGCAATGCGGTGATTATCGCACCCTCACCGGCAGGGGCTAAAACCACGGCGCGCACAGTCGAGTTGATGCGCGCCGAACTGGACCGCGCCGGCCACCCCGAGGATCTGGTCCAGATCCTGCCGCTCCCCGTTTCCAAGGAGCTGACGACCGAATTGATTTCGCGCGCCGATCTTGCCGTGGTTACAGGCAGCCAAAACAACGTAAAACGCGCGATGCAGTCGGGCACGGTTGCCATCGGGGTTGGTGCGGGCAATGTGCCGGTCATCATCGACGAAAGCGCGGATCTGAGTGTCGCTGCACGCATGATCCAGCAATCAAAATGCTTTGACAATGCCACCTCCTGTTCGTCGGAAAACTCGGTCGTCATTCTGGATTCTATCTATGATGCCGCCATAGCGGCACTTGAGGACGCGGGAGCCTGGCGCTGTACGGCGGATCAACGCGATCAGGTGCGCGCGCAACTGTGGCAGAATGGCGTACTGAATCGGGCGGTCATAGCCAAGGATCCGAGCGTTTTGGCCCATGTCTTTGACCTTCCCGAGGCAGCAAAGCGCGCCCGATTTTTTCTTGTTGAAGAGGACAGTGTCGACGGCGCTCATAGCTTTGCTGATGAAAAGCTGTCGCTCGTGCTAACGGTCTATCGCGCCTTGGATTGGGAACATGCCAAACACATCGTTCATGACGTTCTTGAGGTCTGCGGCAAGGGGCACTCGGTCGGCATTCACACGCAGGATGCCAGCCATGCGCGTGATCTGGCCGCAACCAGCGACGTGGTGCGCGTTCTGGTCAATCAGCCCCATACCTTAGGCAACGGCGGCAGCTTTGAAAACGCGCTGCCGTTCACGCTGTCGATGGGATGCGGTACATGGGCCGGGAACACCATCGACGAAAACTTAAACTGGCGGCATTTCGTCAACATCACCCACCTTGTTACCACGATCGCCGAAGACAAACCAGACGAGTCCGATCTGTTCGGTCAGTACTGGGCGCGACATGGCAAATAACACCCGAAATAGTTTGCTGTATCGTCCAGAAAATGGCTCTGATGACGAAGTGCGCCGACCTTTGAAGCGATTGCTCAACTCCTACAGGTACAGGATCGCAAGCCTGGATGGGCGGGAGTGAGACAGTGACAGCCCCCCGCATTAGCCTGCCGTTTCAGAACCAGAGCAAAGGTCGCGGTCATGTCTGATCTAATGGCAGCAAACCTGATCGTTGTCGTCGCCGCGCTGTCGCAGGCTTGCACCGGGTTCGGGTTTTCGGTGATGGCGACGCCATTTCTGTTGTTGGTCTTTGCTGCCTCGGACGCGATCCAGATCAATATCATCCTGTCGATTCTGATTTCGGCGGTTCTTCTGCCCAAGCTGATAGCGGATGTTGATTGGGGGCTGTGCAAGAAATTGGTGTTGGGCAGTCTTCTGGGTGCCCCGGTAGGATTGCTGATCTTTCTCGTCGCCAACGCGGATTATCTGCGCGCGGCCATCGGGGGCATTTTGCTGACGCTGACTTTCCTGATCATTCTGAGGTTTCGCATTGCGCGCACCGGAATGCGGGACATGATCATTGGCGGGCTTTCAGGCATTCTTACCGGGGGGCTTGGGATGCCGGGACCGCCCTTGCTGGTTTATTCTGCAGGCACGGGTATGGCACCGCGTGCGCTGCGCAGCACATCGCTGGTTTTTTTCCTGTTCATCTATTCGTTGATCCTGATCTTGCAAATCCTAGCCGGATCGGCGGCGGGCGCGACATTCACCACTGCGCTTTACCTGACGCCGGCGGCGGCGGTTGGCGTGATGGCCGGTCAATGGCTGTTCCGGCGGATTAATCCTGCGGTGTTCATGGCGCTGATCTACGCGCTCATGTTGGTGACGGGTGCATATCTGGTCGGGTCGACGCTCATGTCAGATTAACGACACTACCGAATAAACTCATGTAACGGGAGGAATAATCATGAGAGTACTGTCAAGTTTTTTCACAAGGATCGCTGAGCGATATTTGCCGGACGCATTCGTTTTCGTCTTTCTACTGAGCGCGCTGACCTTCTTGCTTGGGATGGCTCAAGGCTATGGGCCAACGGCGGTGGCCGAGTTTTGGGGCAACGGGTTTTTCAAAATCCTGACCTTTACCGCACAATCCACGCTGGTTCTGGCGACGGGGTTCGCGCTGGCGCATACGCCGTTTGTGCATAATGCGCTGGTGGCTTTTGCGAATATCCCGAAAAACGAGGTGCAGGTCATCATTTTGACGACGTTAGTCATGATGGCGTGCAGCCTGTTTTCATGGGGATTCGGCTTGGTAGCAGGGGCAATTGTGGCGCGGCAGATGGGGATCGTGCATCGTGGCCGGATTCACTATCCGCTGGTCGTTGCCGCGACCTATTCGGGTTTCCTGGTCTGGCATGGCGGTTATAGCGGGGCGATCCCGACCATCATCGCAACACCCGGTCACTTCCTGGAGGATCAAATGGGCGTCGTCCCGGTCGCCGACACGTTGTTGTCTCCGACCAACTTGGTTATCATTCTGGCCTTGGCCATTTTCATCCCGATCGTCAATGTGATGATGCGTCCCAAGGCCGATGGCGTGCGTCAAAGCATTCCCGATGCGGCCGGGGAACTGGACAATGATTTTGAACCATCCGCCGCCCCGAGCACCGAATCCGCCAGCGGAAATCATCCCACAGGGCCGGATGGTCAGGGCGCCTTGTCCCCGGCCGAGCGCATGGAGACAAGCCGACTTGTCACTCTGTTCTTGGGGGCTTTGGCAGCGCTTTACCTGTTGTCGTATTTCATCGGTGGTGGGGCAGTCACGCTCAACACCGTGATTCTCAGCTTCTTTGCTCTGGGTCTGATCCTGACGCCCAATGCGCGCGCCTACAGTAGGACGTTTCAGGGCGGAGCCAAGGCGGCTTATGGCATCATCCTTCAGTTCCCGTTTTACGGCGGTATCATGGGAATGATGGTCGGCACCGGTCTCGCCGCGGCACTGGCCAGTGGCTTTGTGTCGATTTCGACCGTGCATACCCTGCCGTTCTGGTCGTTCCTTGGGGCTGGTCTGGTCAATATCTTTGTTCCGTCAGGCGGCGGGCAATGGGCCGTTCAGGGACCGATCATGATCACCGCTGCCAATGAACTCGGGGCGAACATGCCTCGCGTTGCGATGGCGGTCGCATGGGGCGAAGCATGGACAAACATGATTCAGCCGTTCTGGACCCTGCCGATGTTGGCCATCGCGGGTTTGGGTATTCGCGACATCATGGGATACACGGCTGCGGTGCTGTTGGTCAGCGGTGTGTTGATCGGTGGTATCCTGCTTATCATGTGACGAAAATCACGGGGTCCCGATACTGCCGGTGCCCCGACGGCAATACAACAATGGATCGGCATAAGTGATATGGATGACATCACCCGGCTGTCCGCGCAAGATTTGGCACGCCTCATTCGCACGCGCGAGATCAGTTGCAGGGAGGTTGTAGAAACATTCCTTGCCAAGATCGAAACCCATGATCGCGACATCAACGCGTTCTGTACCATCAGCGCCGATCTGGCACTGATGGCGGCGGATGATCTGGATCGTAGTTTTGGTCCGGATCAATTGGGCTCGCGCCCGCTCTTCGGACTGCCCATCGCCTTGAAGGATCTGACCCCCACTGCCGGGATCAGAACGACACGCGGTTCGCGATTGTTTGAGCATTGGATCCCGGACGCAGATGCCGACCTTGTGCGGCGCCTGAAACAAAAGGGCGCCATCGTCATCGGCAAGACTAACACCCCGGAATTCGGCCACAAGGCGGTGACCGACAATGCCATTTTCGGGTCCACGTCAAACCCTTGGGACATCAGCCGTGTCGCAGGAGGATCGAGCGGCGGATCAGCTGCAGCGGTGGTGGCGGGTCTAGTGCCTTTT
>Ga0209345_10002961_pt1 | contig 17941 bp, 19 predicted proteins | sample Cruoilmetagenom7_FD_187294 | JGI IMG/M metagenome (GOLD analysis project Ga0209345, IMG submission 187294) | Oil polluted marine microbial communities from Coal Oil Point, Santa Barbara, California, USA - Sample 7 (SPAdes) (version 2) | ecosystem: Environmental > Aquatic > Marine > Oil seeps ...
AGAAAAAATAAGATTCATCATCTGCTAAAGAATCTGAAGTTCTCATACTTGTAATTAACTTTATAGGATTGTATTTAAATTCTTGAGCACAGACTGGTAAGCCAATATTACCCATAACTATAGACAATGAAACTGTTCTTAAAAAAGTACTTTTTCCAGCCATATTTGCTCCAGTAACAATAAAAAATTGTTTATTATCAATATTAAAATTATTATCAATTCGCTTTAATTCTTTCAATAAAGGATGTCCTAAATTTTTAGCAGAAATTACTTGTTTGTTTATATCAATTTGAGGAAAAACATACGTTGGGTGATTAAATGTAAAATTAGATAGTGAATTTTGGGCATCAAAAAAGGCAATTACTTTAAGCCAATTTTCAACATTATGATTGTAATTATGTATCCATTTTTCAACATTATAAACTAGTTGCAAATCACGTAGAAAAAAAGCATTCCCAAAAACTGCTATTATTAAATTATTTCTTTGATCAAAAGCATCTAAAATTTTAGAAAACTTAGAAAATATTAATGATGCCTTTTGTGTTTCAGTTTGAATTTCTTGTTGCTTTTCGTTTAAAATTTTTGAAGTAAATTTTGTTGTTTCAATTTCATTCAATAATTTATAATACTGTTTAAAAGTATCTTTTGCTTTACTTGCATCATCATAAAGTTTTCCTACTTTTTTTAGATATGCTCCAGAAATTCCTAATCCTACAAAAAACCAGATTAGTAAAACCTGTTCTGCAATAATTTGTAGAATAACTAAAGTAATTAACGCTAATGATATAATAGAAAACACTTTTGGCAACAACAATATAAACTTTGGAAATACCGATTTATAATTATGTATCCAATTTACAATTTCTTTGGTTGGATACTCTACTTTAACCAAACTAGCTAAAGCTGAGAATTTCTGTCTCCACTTCGGTTTTTCACTCAATTCTTTAATTGCATGTTGTTTTTCGGTAATATTTGAAATATCATTGTTTGTTAATGTCTCAACGAGCTTAACTTTACCTTCATTTGTAACTGTTCTATTACAATATTGGAAAAAAGATCCTTTTCCAAATAAATCAATATCATAACTAAATGCATGTGTTGGATCTATAAATTCATCACCATTATTTAATGAGCGGTAATCTCTATTTAAAACTTTTAATTCTGTCCTATTTATTTCAATTAAGGCTTTGGTAAGCTTACTCTTATTTTGCAATTTGAGATGCCTGAATAATAAATAAACAAATAAAACAATCCCAAAAACAACTATTGGAATCATTATTTTAATAGTTTCAAAAAAGAAATAAGCACTAATTATTGTACTTAAAAAAACAACTAATCTTAATGTGCTAGAAATTGCTAATTTCTTTTTACACACTTTTAATTCTTGCTCAAAAAATAATTTTTGAGTAGTATAAAATTCTTTTGGATTTTGCATTCAATAGGTATCAATTCCTTCAAACAGACTAAAAACATTTAGACTAGAATATTTCTCTTTTAATTTTAAAGTTACATCGTAACTTGTAATTCCTTTTTTACAAACAATAACATAATCTTTATCAAAATTGGGAATAAATTCAGCTACGTTAAAAGTTTTATAAGGCATTTTTTTATAAGCTTCAAAAGGAAGAAACGTATTTTCATTATTATAAACACTAATAATTTCAATGTTTTTAGAGTTCAATCTGTTTTTTAATTCTGAAGCTGTGATTAACAACGCACTATCTTGAGTTGTACAATGCGCATCTAAATAATTGGAATTTTTAAAAATATCTTGAAAAATTAAAGATTTGTTTTTCTTTAATTTCATTTTAAGTTGCGAATTTTCTAGCACATTATAAATTAACAATTGATTTGTTAATAATTTACCTGTTTTAGTAATTAATTTAATTACTTCATTTACCTGTAATAATGCTATAATACCAACAACGGGATTTAAAGTTCCTGCTTCCTCACAATTAGGAATATCTGTAGCAATTATAGGAAACGCATCGCGTAAATTACACGTATAATCACCTTCGCCGTTTAGCACATTAAATGTAGCAACATACCCATCAAATTTATACAAAGAACCATATACTAATGGCTTTTTAGTTAATACACAGGCATCATTTATTAAATACTTAATTTGTAGGTTATCAGTTCCCTCAACTACAACATCATAGTTTGAAATTAAATCTAAAATAGAATTTTTACAAACCGCATCATTGGTGAAAGTTACCTTGGTAAAAGGAGCTCTTTTTTTAATTTCATTCGCTAAAACTTCAACTTTTGGTTGCTGAATATCTTCAACTTTAAAAAACACTTGACGATGTAAATTTGAAACTGAAACTGTATCAAAATCAACCAAATGTAATTCTCCAATACCGCTAGTTGCCAAATAAATTGCAATTGGACTTCCCAATCCTCCACAACCTATAACCAAAACTTTTGCTTTTTGCAATAAATTTTGTCCTTCTTCGCCAATCTCAGATAAAATTGTTTGACGTTGAAAATATTCCTCTTTATTGAAGTCCATTATTTATTAATTTTAGCTAAACCTTTTTCATTTAAATAGTACTTTTCATCTTTAATAATAAAGTACTTTTCCAACTTATTAAGATACAGAAAATACTGTAAATCTCCAAATCCATAAACGGTTTCCTTTTGCTGCCAAATTAAAAGACTTTTTATAATTTCTTTTTCAGAAAACTCATTAGAATTAATGATTTCTAAAATTTTGGTTGAAATTTGATTCAATCCGTTTTCACTTGGAAATCGCAATAAATGTTGATCTATTGCTCCTTGTAAATACTTAAATTTTGAAGATTGATTAAAGTTAAATTCTTTTAATTTTTTGAAATCATTTTCCACATACATTTCCCAAATTTCTTTTGCAAATTCTAAATTAGTTTTACTAAGTGCTATTTTAGAATCAAATAACGTTTCAAATTCTGAAGGTGAATAATCGGATAAAGATTGTAATTCTTCTTCTCCTTTTTTGTAACCTGCACAAACTAAATAATAATTTGCCTTTTTCACATAGTTATCTAACAAATACGTACATAATGCTACTAAATTAACTTGACAAAACAAGTCAAATTCAAACCATAAAACAACTTCATTATAACCTGATAAATCCTCTAGTTTTACAATTTCTTTAATAGTTTTATCGTAATATTCTAAACGGCTTACACCAATTTCAGTTTCAAAATAAGAGTATCTATTTAACAAAAATTCATCGCTGCCAACATTTTTATGCAAAGGGCCTTCACACAACATTTCTCGCCAAACAATAATCTCCCCTTCAATTTTAGATTTTTCTAAAATTTTTGCCGTACTATCACCATTTAAAACGTGAATTGTTTTACTCATTTATTTCTTTGTGAGCGGCTTTAAATTCTTCAGGAGTATTAATATTTCTTATTAAATTATCATCAATTTCAACAATTTCAACATCAGAATTAATCAATACTTTTCTTGGGCAAGAATAACCTTGAGCTAAATAATTTAACAACAGCGTATAACTTTTAGGTTCCCAAATAGTAATTAAAGGTTCCGGAAATTGCTTGTCAATTCCTTTAATTGTTGTTGCAGCTTTTGACGGATTTCTATGCTTTAATAACAATTGAATTACTTCATCATTCACAAAAGGTAAATCGGTTGCAATTACCAACCAAGCAACATCTGGATTTTCTTGAAATGCCGAGCAAATAGCCCCAAAAGGGCCAAGTCCAACAAATTTATCGGTAATTTTGTTTTCTATCTCAATTTCTTGTGCTGACCTAACCGATAAAAATGTTTTTAAATTATTTTTTTCTAACAAGTCAATAGCTACATCACGTTGGTTTTTACCATAAAAATTTAGCGTTCCTTTGTCAGTTCCCATTCTAGTGCTTTTTCCACCAGCCAACACCAAGCCTTGAATAGGCGCAATTTTTTCTTTGATTAGATTTTCAATATGTTTTGAAATTTTATCCGTTTCATTGATACTATAACAACGTAAGTTTTTAATTTGAGGGTTCTTCTCTTCTAAAAATTTAAAAAACTCAACATCATCAGTTAATTTTACAACAAATTGAATATTATTTAACTGATCTAGTCTTTTTAATACTGAAGCCTCTTTGTCTTTATCTAAAATTAAAATCTGCTTAACTCCTTGATAATGATTTCCATTGATAAAAACAAAATCGTATTGTGAAAATTGAACACGTTGATTGAATTTATTAACTTCATAATTTACCGAACTATTTAAAGTTCCTTCAGAATGAAATGTAAAAGTTTCAACAGTACTTAATGCTACATCTTTTGAATGAGACGCATCAAAATAAGCTAGTTTGTAATTCGCTAATTTTTTAGATACTTCATTAACTAAATTTGAAATAACATCACATTTTGAACCAACTAAAGCAATTTCATTTGGAGCAAAATTATCGTTATCTCTTAATTTTAGTTTTGCATGTTTTTGATGTTTATCCATTTTTAATATCACTTTTTCCTCCAGATTTCTCTACTAATTTCACTTCTTTTATTATCATTTTTTGAGAAATAGATTTACACATATCATAAACGGTTAACGCTGCAATGTTTGCTCCAGTTAAAGCTTCCATTTCAACACCTGTTTTCCCTTCAATGGAGACTGTACAAAAAATTTCTATATGTTCGTTGTCTGTAATTTCTATATCAATATCTACACCGTTAATTAATAAAGGGTGACACATTGGTATTAACTCTGAAGTCTTTTTTACCGCTTGAATACCTGCAACAATTGCAGTTTGAAAAACGGGACCTTTTTTAGTTGTTAATTCTTTGTTTTCAAAATGAGAAATAATTTCTGTGCCCAAAAACATGGTTGCTTTTGCTGTAGCTTTACGTTTAGTGACTTTTTTATCACCAACATTTACCATTTTTGGCGTATTTTTCTCGTTAATATGTGTGAATTTATTTTCCATATGTAAAAGATTCTAAATCAAGTTCAGAATGACAAGTTTTTATCTATACGTTATTAAAGGAAATACTTCTCCTTTGACAAAATTACTTCTATCATCTGGTAATTCCAAAAACGCATCAGAATCAACTAAATTTGCTAAATCTGCTGAACCTCTTCCTGTTATAGGAGTTGCAAGCGTTTTACCACCTTCCTTAGTTATTTCTACTTGTAAAAAGTACGTTAAATTTGGTTTAAAAAAGTAATCTTCAGCTAAAATTGCCTTATTCTTATTTTCAAAATTTACACCTACCGACTTATAATACCAAGGATAAAAATATTTTAAACAGCTTGCAAAAGTTGACACTGGATTTCCTGGAAATGCAAAAATTGTTTTACGGTCTTTTTTTCCAAACCAAAATGGTTTTCCTGGACGTTGTTTTACTCTGTGAAATAGTTTATTTACGCCTAATTCATCTAGCACTTCAGGAATAAAATCGAATTTCCCTTTTGAAACCGCTCCGCTAAATAACAGCACATCAAAATCATTTAAAAATGAATTTATTTTAGTTAAAAGCAAGTCTTTATTATCGGTTATATGTGCAGTTTCTGCATGAATGTTCAACTTTTCTAACAATGAAACTAGTGTGTAAACATTACTTCTTCTTATTTGATGTTCTTCTGGTGTATCACAAACTCCAACCAATTCATTTCCTGTAGAAATTATCATCACTTTTGGCTGCTTTGCTACTATAACTTTAGTCTTACCTACAGTTGCAAACACACCAATTTCAGCTGGTGAAACTACCGTGTTTTTTGGAATTAAAATATCTCCTTGTTTTCTGTCCAAACCTTTTAAGTGAACATTTTGACTACTTTTTATGGCGTCTAAATTTATTGTTGCAACTCCATCTTTAATGTCCAACAATTCATATTGAATAACTATATCTGTATTTTTAGGCAATATTGCGCCTGTCATAGCTTCAATGCAGTTCGTTGGATCTTGCATTGTTAATTGCTCACTTCCAGCTGCTTGAACACCTTCAATTTTAAATGCTCGTTGTCCTTTATTAAATGCTTCTGATGAAATTGCAATTCCATCCATACTTACACGATCAAATGGTGGAAAATCACGATCGGCTACAATATCTTCTTTTAAAGTTCTTCCTAATGATTTTAAAAATTTAATTTCTTCATTCCCAAAATCTTCTGAAGTTTTTAAAATTATTTCTAACGCTTCTTTTGCTGTAGTTAAACTCATAACATATTTAATTTTGTTATTAACTATTGTTTATTTCTTTAAAAAACGAAGTCAATTTGGCCTTATCTAAATTTCCGTTAGTTCTAACACCACTACATAAATCTAAACCATAAGGATTTACCATTTTTATTGCTTTTTGAGCATTGTTAGGGTTTAAACCTCCTGCTAAAAATACTGGAATTTTTACACTTTTAACAATAGTTTTACTAATTTCCCAATTATGCACTCTTCCAGTTCCTCCTAACTCTTTTGTTTCCAAATTTGGGTTTCCGCTATCCAATAAAATAGCATCAACATGGTTTGAAATTTCAATAGCTTCACTTATTGAATTTTTATCTAATACATGTAAAACTTGCACAATTTTTATTGTTGGTAATGCTAATTTTAATTGCAAATGTGTACCTTCAGTAAGCGCATCTACTAATTGAATTGTAGTTGTATTTACTTTGGAATGATGTTTAATTACTTGTTCAACACTTGTTTCACTAGTTAATAAAAAAGTATCAATAGTATCTGGTGTAAAAGCAGCAATTTCAGCAATTAACTCATCTGAAATAATTCCTGGACCGCTTGGCATATTTCCAACCAAACCTATTGCTGAAGCACCAGCATTTATTGCTAATTTAGCCTCTTCAACGCTACTTATACAGCAAATTTTAATTTGTGGTTGTTTCATTATCCGCCAATTGTAGACATGCTTTCTGAAACATCATTTCCACGAGCTGCTTCAGCAATAAAACCATTTTTAGGTTTTTTATGAACTGTTTTAATAAAAAGCTGTTTTAATTCATCATCACTAGCGCCATCTCTCATAAAATCTCTCACGTTAAAAACACCACCATCAAATAAACAGTTTTTAAACATTCCTGTTGCAGTAATTCTAATTCTATTACAATCGTTACAAATAGTACGTGTAAATGCAGGTATAATCCCAAACGTTCCTTTATAATTTGGAATTTTAAAGTTTCTTGAGGTTGAAGATTTTTTGTCTTTCAACATTTCTACTACTGAATAATGTTCGTTTACAAGCTTTATTATTTTATCAAAGTTCCATTCTTCTTTCATGTCTCGTTGTCCTTTACCGTTGAAAGGCATTTCTTCAATAAAACGAACTGCAATATCTTTTGCTTTTGAAAGTTCAATAAAATCAATAATTTCATCGGTATTAAAACCAGACTGAACTACTACATTTAGTTTTAATTTTAAATTGCTTTTTTCTAACTTTTCAAGTGTTTCATAAACTCCTTCAAAAACATCTCTACGGGTAATTTTAGCAAATTTATCTTTTTGTAAACTATCAATACTTAAATTAATTGCATTAATGTTTAACTCTTCTAATTTATCTATATGATTTGAAATTAATGCGCCGTTTGTTGTGATGTTAATTTCATCTAATTTATCATTAAAGGAAAGCGATTCTAAAAAATTTACAAAATCTTTTCGTACAAAAGGTTCTCCACCTGTTAAACGTACTTTATTCACTCCTAACTCTGAAAGAACACGCGTAAGCCTATACATTTCTTTATATGAAAGCAACTCTTTTCTGTCAACAATATTAATACCCTGTGAAGGCATACAATATTGACAACGTAAGTTGCAACGATCGGTTATTGCCAATCGTAAATAGGATATTTTTCTACCAAATTTATCTCTTAACTCCACTAGTTTAGTGTTATTTTATTTCTACCTAAAATTACTATTTCTTCTTTTTCCAATTTTTTTAACACTCTTGATATTGCTTCTCTTGAAACTTTTAAATCTCTTGCTATGTCAAAATGCTTCCTATAAATTGTATTATTATTACTTACTAGACTAGTATATTCTAAATATTTTAACAATCTATTTTCTAAACTTGTAAACGCAATATCATTAATGTTTTCAATTAAAAAAGATATTTGTTGTTGATTTAATTGAAAATAAAACGCTCTCCATGTTTCATAGTTTAAAAACCACGAAGCTACTATTTCTGAAGGAATTGCTATGTAAGTAATATTACTTAAAGTCTCTAGTCTAATTTCGCTTTTTTTGTTTTCTAAAGCATATGAAATTGCTACTGCACTTGTTTGATTTTCAGATAGGTAATGTAAAAAAATACCATTTCCATTTCCATCACGCCTCATTACTTTTACAATTCCTGAAACAATTAATGGTATAAATTGTATATCTCTTCTAATTTCTAAAATTATTTGTTCAGATTCAGCATGTTTTAAAATACCATTAGCGCAAATTTCATGCAAAAGTTTGTCTTCAAAAATATTTGAAAAATTAGCTGTAACAATATCATCTAGTTTCATCAGCTTTTATTTTTTTCAGTTTTAGAAAATAATGTAATCTTTAATGAGGAATTTTATTTTTAAACAACCCATAGAAAAAAGCGCCTAAAGTTGCTCCAAATATTACAACTAATATTGATACAACACCTTTACCAACTAATACAAACATTGGACCTGGGCAAGCGCCTGCTAAAGCCCAGCCTAATCCAAATAGAATTCCGCCTAAAAGGTTGCGATACAATCCTTGTTTTTTTGGTGCTACATGAATTTCGTTTCCTTCAAATGTTTTTACCATTTTTTTTCTAAAGAAATACATACTTAACATTCCCAATATAACAGCAGAACCAATAATTCCATACATATGAAACGACTGAAATTTAAACATTTCGTATATTCTATACCACGAAATTATTTCAGCTTTGCTCATTACTATTCCAAAAAGAATCCCTACTAAAAAAAATTTTATATATTTCATCTTCTTAAAATATTAGTGGTAAAATAAACCAAGTCATTACTAATCCTCCTATAAAAAATCCAATTACTGAAATTAAAGAAGGTATTTCTAAATTGCTTAAACCTACAATTGCGTGTCCGGAAGTACAACCACCAGCCCAACGTGCACCAAAACCAACCATAATACCGGCCATTAATAGTAGAAAAAAGCCTTTAAGTGAAAGCATTGTATCTATACTAAAAATTTCATCGGGTAAATAAGTTGCACCTGCGTTGATAATTCCAATATCGGCTAAATCTTGTACAGTTTGTGGGTTTAATGCAACAGCATCACCTATATCGCTTGGTGATAACCAATGTGATGAAATAAAACCTCCTAAAATAGCGCCAGCAACAAAAATTAGATTCCAACTGTTTTGTTTCCAATCTATTTTGAAATAATCTACAAGCTTACCTGCTCCACCAATAGAGCAAAAGGTTTCTAAATTTGATGAAACACCGAAGCGTTCACCAAAATAAAAGAGCAAAAACATGATTAATGCAATAATAGGACCGGCAACATACCAAGCCCATGGTTGAGTTATAAATTCCATAATTTAATTAGTTAGTTTATCAAAAATATCATATAAATTATGCTGTTTTGCAACAAACGTTACATAACTTAGAATTCTAAAATCTCAATTTTATTTCTAAGCAGCTTAATTTTACCTTCGTTTTCAAGTTGTTTTAATAGCCTTGAAATTACAACTCTTGATGTGTGCAAATCGTAAGCAATTTCTTGATGAGTTGTATTTAGAGCTGTATCTCTCATGATTTGAGCTTTATCAGTTAAATATTTATACAAGCGCTCGTCCATTCTCATAAATGCGAGTGTATCAATAGTTTCCATCATTTCATTTAGACGAATATTATAACTATCAATTACAAAATTTCTCCACGTTTTATATTTAACTAACCATTCATCTAATTTTTCAGTAGGTAAAAAAATCATTTCTGATTCTTTTTCTGCAATTGCTCTAATACCGCATTTTCCGTTTGAAATTGCACTAGCAAAAGAACTTGCACAGGTATCACCTCTTTCTAAAAAATACAATAGTATTTCTTCTCCTTTTTTATCTTCTCTAACTATTTTAATAGCTCCATCTAATAATAAAGGTACTCCTTTCATTTTATCGCCTAAATCAACTAAAAGTTCATTTTCACGAAGTTTCTTATAAATTCCAACCTGCTCAATTTCATCTAATAATTCTTTCTCAAATACAAATGAAAAGTAGTTTTCTAGTTTTTCTCTCATTTTTTTAAATAATATAAAATTTTAGTAGTAGCTCCAGTTTTTTCAAGTACATATTTTAAAGCGTTATTTCCTGCTTTTTCTCTTACTTCTTTTAACTGAAATAATTTCTTTAAAAGTACGGATAATTTTTTAGAATTATTTATTACAAAACTTGCCTCTTCATTTACCAAGTCTATTGCTTCATTAAATTTGTGATAATTTGGTCCAATTACTATCGGAATTCCAAATGTAGCAGGTTCTAACACATTATGAACACCCGTTTTAGTGTAGCCTCCACCAACATAAGCAATGGTAGCGTAACTATATATTTTTGTTAAAATGCCAACTGTATCAATTATAAAAACCTGATAATTTATTAGTTTCTTGTTTTCCTTCTCTGAAAACAACACAACTCTTTTATGTATTGACTTTTTTATTTTTTTTATTTCTTCTGAATTTATATTGTGAGGTGCAATAATAAATTTTTCATTTTCAGAGGCTTCATTGTTTATATAATTAATTAATAATTCCTCATCTTCCTTCCAAGTACTTCCTGCAACCAATGTGTATTTATTATCTTTAAATTCTTCAATAAAAGAAAGGGAATTATTTTGTTTAGTTATTTCATAAACTCTATCAAAACGTGTATCACCACTAACGGTAACATTTGTAAAATTAATTTTATTAAGTATTGTTTTGGAATTTTCATCTTGCACAAAAAAATGATTGAATGCAGTTAACGATTTTCGCATCCAACCACCATACCATTTAAAAAATGCTTGATTTTCTCTAAATATTCCTGAGACTAATATTGTTTTAATTGATCTGTTTTTTAATTCTTTTAATATATTTGGCCAAAATTCATATTTTACAAAAACAACTAATTTAGGCTGAACTATATCTAAGAGTTTACGAGCATTTAATTTGGTATCTAATGGCAAGTAACAAACAACATCAGCCAACTTGTAATCTTTTCTAACTTCATATCCTGAAGGTGAAAAAAAAGTTAAAACTATTTTGTAAGCTGGGTACTGTTCTTTTAATTTTTCTAATATTGGACGGCCTTGCTCAAACTCTCCAAGAGAAGCGCAATGAAACCATATTACATTATCATTTTTGGAAATAACATTAGTTAATTTTTGAAAAGTTTGCTTTCTTCCTTCAACAAAAAGATTTATTTTTTTATTAAATTTAGCAATAATTTTTAAGAAAAAGCTAGCGCTTAAAACAAGTATGTTATATAAAATATACATGAACTACAAAGTTACAAAATAAGTGTATAAAAAAACTCCCAAACTATAGAAGTGTGGGAGTTTTAATTTTATAAAAATCTGTTTCTTAAGCTTCAAATGGCTCAATAGAAACATATGATTTGTTATCTCTTTTCTTTTGGAATTTCACAACACCATCTACTTTCGCGTGTAATGTATGATCTTTTCCCATATACACATTTTCACCTGGGTGATGTGTAGTTCCTCTTTGGCGGATAAGAATGTTACCTGCAATTGCAGCCTGACCACCAAATATTTTTACTCCTAGTCGTTTCGATTCTGATTCTCTACCATTCTTCGAACTACCTACTCCTTTTTTATGTGCCATTATCTTATGGTTTTAAAATTGAAATTTTTATTTAGTTAATGCTTCAATTAATTCAGCTTTCTTTAAAGAAGTATATCCTGTGATACCTTTTTCTTTAGCCAACGCTTTTAATTCAGCAACAGTCTTAGAACCTAAATCATCTGTAGCTTCAGCTTTTGGTGCTTCAACTTCAACTTTAGCTTCCGCTTTTTTAGCAGGTGCTTTTTTAGCCGCTACTTTTTTCTTTGCTCCACTTGCAGCAATACTTTCAATTTGGATTTCAGTTAAAAACTGGCGGTGACCATTTTTCTTTTTGTATCCTTTTCTACGTTTCTTTTTGAAAACGATTACTTTATCACCTTTAAGGTGACCTAAGATTTTGGCCGTTACTTCGGCTCCTTCTATAGCTGGGGCGCCAACGTTTACTGTACTTTCATCACTTATAAGAAGAACTTTATTAAAAGAAACTTTTGCTCCTTCTTCTTCTTGTAAGCGGTGTACGTAAACCTTTTGGTCTTTCGCTACTTTAAACTGCTGCCCTGCTATCTCTACAATTGCATACATACGTATAATTTTTTCGCTTTATTAATAAATAAATCACCTTTCTATAAAGGCGGGTGCAAATATATAGATTTTTTATTAGCTAACAAAACAAATTTCAACCAAAGAAATCACCTATTAAACAGCTTTAGTAATTCATTTACTTAATGTTACGTTAATTTTTATTTGCATTTCTGTTTGTATAAAAAAGTTTATTAAATTTGAAAATGATTTTTGCTGTGAAAATCTACTTTAAATTTCATTTCAAAAATTGTAACAATTAGAATAAACAAGCGTCAAATACGCAATTATTAATTAACTTAACCCATTAACAACTATGAGAAAAATTTATTTCTTAAGCCTTTTAGGGTTGCTTTTAAGTGTAAGTACATTTGCACAAAAAGTAACTTTTGAAGAGTATGACTTAAGTAACGGAATGCATGTAATTTTACATCAAGACAATTCTGCACCGCTAGTAACAACATCAGTAATGTACCATGTTGGAGCTAAAGATGAAAACCCTGAACGAACTGGATTCGCACACTTTTTTGAACATTTATTATTTGAAGGAACCGAAAATATTGAAAGAGGTGAATGGTTTAAAATTGTATCATCTAACGGTGGAACAAATAATGCAAATACAAATCAAGACAGAACCTATTATTACGAAGTTTTCCCTTCAAATAACTTAGAGTTAGGTTTATGGATGGAATCTGAAAGATTATTACACCCAGTAATTAACCAAATTGGTGTTGACACTCAAAATGAAGTTGTAAAAGAAGAAAAAAGATTAAGAGTTGATAATTCTCCTTATGGGCAATGGAATGGTGAAGTATTTAAAAACTTATTTGATAAACACCCTTACAAATGGACAACTATTGGATCTTTAGATCATTTAGACGCGGCTACATTACAAGAATTTCAAGATTTTAATAAAAAATATTATGTGCCTAACAACGCCGTTTTAGTTGTTGCTGGAGATTTTGAAACAACAACTGCAAAAAAATTAATTGCAGATTATTTTGGGACCATCCCAAGAGGAGAAGAAATAACTCGTTCTGTAATAAAAGAAGATCCTATTACTGAAGAAATTAATATAACTTTTGAAGATCCAAATATTCAAATTCCTGCAGTTTTTACAGTGTACAGAACTCCTGCAATGACTACAAGAGATGCTAGAGTTTTAGACATGATTTCAACTATTTTAAGTGATGGAAAAAGTTCTAGATTGTACAAAAAATTAGTTGATGACAAGAAAAAAGCAATGCAAATTGCCGCTTTCAATTATTCATTAGAAGAATATGGAGCCTATATTGTGTTAGCGCTTCCTTTAGGAGAAAACACATTAGATGATTTAGTTGTTGAAATGGATGAAGAAATTGTAAAAATTCAAACAGAATTAATTTCTGATAAAGAACTTCAAAAATTAAGAAATAAGTTTGAGAATCAATTTGTAAATTCAAATTCAAGTGTTGAAGGTATCGCGGGCTCATTAGCAACATTTTATATGCTTTATGACGATGTAAATTTAATTAATACCGAAATAGAAATTTACAATTCTATTACTAAAGAAGAAATTAGAGAAATTGCTAAAAAATATCTTAACACTAACCAACGATTAGTATTAGATTATTTACCAAAAAAAGATAAAGCGTAAAACCACAACAACAAATGAAAACAAAATATATATCAATAATAACACTATTATTTTTGACATTATCTCTATCAGCTCAAGTAGATAGATCAGTTCAACCAAAACCAGGGCCTTCACCTAAAATTAATTTAGGAAAACCTGAAACTTTTGAACTTAAAAATGGCTTAAAAGTTTTAGTAGTTGAAAATCATAAATTACCACGTGTATCTGCATCTTTAACAATTGATAACAATCCAATTTTAGAAGGCGATAAAGCAGGTGTGTCTAGTTTAACAGGTAGCTTAATAGGCTCTGGAACTAAAAACATAAGTAAAGATGCTTTTAATGAAGAAGTAGATTATTTAGGAGCCCGCTTGTCATTTTCAAGCCAAGGTGCTAGGCTAAATTCATTATCTAAATATTTCCCAAGAATTTTAGAGTTAATGGCTGATGGTTCTCAAAATCCAATTTTCACTCAAGAAGATTTTGATAAGGAAGTGAATATTTTATTAGACGGAATTAAATTAGGTGAAAAAAGTGTTGCTACTGTTGCAAACAGAGTACAATCTGCTTTAGCGTATGGTAAAAATCATCCTTACGGAGAATTTACTTCAAAAGAAACGGTTGAAAATATCAAATTATCTGATGTTCAAAACTTTTACAATACTTATTTCAAACCAAACAATGCTTATTTAGTAATTGTTGGAGATGTTAATTTTAAAGAAGTTAAAAAATTAGTTAAAAAACATTTTAGCAATTGGGAAAAAGGCGAATTACCTGCATACTCAATACCAGTTGTAAATAATATAACTAAAACTGAAATTAACTTTATTGATATGCCTAACGCAGTACAATCTGATGTTACAGTTTTAAGCACTGTTGATTTTAAAATGACAGATAATGATTATCATGCAGTTTTATTAGCCAATCAAATTTTTGGTGGCGATTTTAATAGCTACTTAAATATGAACTTACGTGAAGCACATGGTTATACTTATGGTGCAAGATCTGGTATTAGAACAGACAAAAATACTGCAGCCTTATTTTCAGCCGGAGCACAAGTTAGAAACGTAGTTACAGACAGTACTGTAATTCAAACAATGTTAGAATTAACAAAAATTCGCACAGCTAAAGTAACAGCTGAAGAGTTAGAAATTGTAAAAGCTACTTATGTTGGTAGTTTTGTTAGAAATATCGAAAAACCTGAAACAGTTGCTAGATATGCACTAAACATTCAAACCAATAACTTATCTGAAGATTTTTACGAAACCTACTTAGCTAAAATTAATGCAGTAACAATTGAAGATATTCAACGTGTTGCACAAAAATATTTTAGTGCAGATAATGCAAGAATTATTGTTACAGGTAAAGCGTTAGATGTATTACCAAACTTAGAAAAATTACCATACACTATCAATTATTTTGATAAGGACGCTAACGTAACTGAAAAACCAGAAATGACTAAACCAATTCCGGCAGGAGTTACTAAACAAACTGTAATTGATGGTTATTTAAATGCAGTTGGTGGTGCTGAAAAAATAAAAGCTTTAGAAAGTACACTTGTTACTTATGAAGCGAGTGCGATGGGAAGTACAATTTTAACAACTGAAAAAAGAACGAACGCTAAATACGTAAATGAAACAAGCATGGGTGGAAACGTTATGATGAAATTTATCATGACTAACGCTGGTGTTTTTATGAACAAGCAAGCGCTTCCAGAGGCAATGGCCAAAGAAATGACATACGCACTTGGTACATTTTCAGAAATAGGAATTTTAGCTAATGAAAGTTCAAAATTATCAGCTATTGAAGCTATTGACGGAAAAGATTCATATGTAATTTCTACAAAAGGTGAAGTTGTTACAACTTCAATTTATTTTGATGTTGAAACTGGGCTAAAAGTAAAAGAAGTTCAAACTATTAATATGGGTGGAAGAACTCAAAATCAAGAAGCTACTTTTAGCAACTATAAAGAATTTAACGGTGTTAAATTTCCAGGTACAAAAACAGGAAACTTAGGTCCGCAAACAGTAGAATTTAAATTAGTTGATGCTAAAATTAACGAAGGTGTTTCTGATAGTGATTTTGAATAAAAATATTCAAAAAATATAATTATAAAAACGGCTCAAGAAATTGAGTCGTTTTTTTTATTTAGACCTATTCACTAAATACACTCCAAATAAAATTATTAATCCTGAGGAAAACTGCATAAGTGTGATTTTTTCACCATCTAAAATTCCCCAAGTAATAGCTACAATTGGAATTATATAAGTTACAGAAGAAGAAAATATTGGGTTTGATATTTGAATTAGCCTATTAAACATAATTTTTGCCAAACCAGTTCCAAAAACAGCTAAAACAGTTAAGTACAAAACACCTTTAATACTAGTTTCAGTTACTTCAAAAGTTTCAAAAAAGCTGGTGTACCACAACACTATAAATGTTGGAATAATTAATAAAACAAAATTTCCTACCGTGATACTAAATGCATCTAAATCATGTAGGTGCTTCTTTAAAATATTCACATTAAATGCGTAACCAACTGACGCCACTAAAATAAATGTTGCGTAAAAATAATCTTGATCAGGGTTTAATTCAGCGCCTTTTAAAATTAATAATATAGTACCTGTTAACCCAATTAAAACACCAAAAAGCTGTCTTTTTCTAAACCCAAACCCAAAAAATAAAATTCCAAAAATTAAAGTGTTTAACGGTGTTAATGAATTTAAAATAGATGCAATAGAACTATCAATTTTTTCAACAGCATATGCAAACAAAAAGGCTGGGAAAAATGAGCCAATAAAACCACTTATAGTTAAGTAATACCAATGTCTTCTTTTAATTATCAACAAACTCTTAAACCCAAACGGGGCTAAAAACACTGCCGTAATTAATATTCTTAAAGCTCCTACTTGAATTGCTGTTAAACCAACCAAAGCTTTTTTCATTAAAATAAATGAACTTCCCCAAACTATTGAAAGTGTAAATAAATAAACCCAGCGTAAATGTTTGTTTTCCATCTTAAAAATAAAATGCAAAAATCGATTAAATATTCGGAAATAAAACTTTTAGTGAGTAAATTCGCATATAAATTAAAATATTTTTTATGAAAAAAATTATCTACACGTTTTTAATAGTATTCATTGCAATTTCTTGTAATGAAGTTAAAAAAGACACAATCATTAATAATTCTGAAGCTAAAAAGTCTGATGTTGCTGCTTCATATAAAAGTATTGAAGTTGACATTGAAGGCATGACATGTGAAATTGGTTGCGCTAGAACAATACAATCAAAACTTTCTAAAGTAAATGGCATTACATATTCAAAAGTAAATTTTGAAACTAATAAAGGGCAATTTACTTATAATGAGAACGAAATAGACAAAGATGAAATTGTAAATAAAATTAATGGTATTGCTGGTGGTGATTTATATAAAGTTACCAAAACTACTGATATTGAAGAAATTATTGAAGAAATTGAATAATTAAATTTTATCTATAACTATTTTATTGTTTCTTTGTATTGATAATAAAAATCAATCTAAAATCAATCTAAAATGAAACACATTAAATTTTTATTAGCAGTTGCATTAGTTAGTGTTATTGCTATTTCTTGTAAAGAAACAAAAAAAGAAGAAGTAAAAGAAGCTGTTGAAGTAGTTGAAGAAACTGCTGTTGAAGTAAAAGAAGAAGTTGAAGTAGTTGTTGATAGCCTTGCTACAACTGTTGAAGAAGCTGCTGTTGAAGTAAAAGAAGTAGTTAAAGAAGCTAAAGAAGTTATTGAAGCTGTAAAATAATTTTACTTTCAAAAAATTTAAACCCGTCAAAAAAAATATTTTTTTAACGGGTTTTTTATTTTAAGGAAATTCTACCAAGATTGTAGATAGAAACTTAATCAGTTGTAAAGTTCCAAATTTGGCCAATTGTTTGTCCACCTTCACCATCTTTAACTACCACTTTCCAGTAATAGGTTGTAGAAGCCGTTAAATTAGTCACATTTAAACTTTCTGCTGCTTGATCTGAAGCTG
>Ga0209345_10002962_pt1 | contig 17940 bp, 10 predicted proteins | sample Cruoilmetagenom7_FD_187294 | JGI IMG/M metagenome (GOLD analysis project Ga0209345, IMG submission 187294) | Oil polluted marine microbial communities from Coal Oil Point, Santa Barbara, California, USA - Sample 7 (SPAdes) (version 2) | ecosystem: Environmental > Aquatic > Marine > Oil seeps ...
TCAGGAGGGACGCGCCCACAAGGGCCGCAATCCCCGCCGTGCCGCCCAGGATCACCGCCGCCCACTGCTTCCACGGATGCGGAATGCCGAGCGCGTCGAGGATCCAGACCGGGGTGAACAGCCCGATCAGGTGCCCGCCGAACACCGTGATGATGCCCACATGGAACAGGACCGACCCCCACCACAATTGCCTGCGTCGCAACAGCTGGCTGGAGGAGGATTTCCACGTGAAGGGGTCTTTCTCGTACCGTGCGATCGAGCCGACAATCAGCACGGTCAGCGCGATATAGGGCATGATGCCAAAGATGAAGTAGTCGAGATCCAGGAACATGAGGGTTCTCCCTATTCGGCCGCGTGCGGGGCGGGGTTGATCGGAACGTCCATGTTGGCCAGCATGTCGCGCACTTGCGGGCAGCCCGCATTCGGATCGGGGCCGAAGCGCACTTCGCTTTCCTCCCAGACCTGGTCCAGCGCCTCCAGATCGGTGGGATCGTCGTCGGGCAGGGCCAGCATTTCCGCGACCGCAGCCGCGTCCGCCTTGACCCCGGCAAGTTGCAGAAGGCTGGCGAAGACGGCGCCATAGGGGCTTTGCCGGCGGTTCAGGCGCGCGTTCAGGGCCTCGAAGATATGGGCCGCGTCGGCCAGCACCTCACGCGCCTCGGCGGTCGGGCGGGTGGCGAGGAATTCCAGCAGCACCGGCAGGTGATCGGGCAGTTCGGATGTGACCGGATCAAACCCGCCCGCGCGGTAGGTTTCGACCAGCGACACCATCGCCCCGCCGCGATCCCTGCTTTCGCCGTGCACATGTTCGAACAGGTTCAGCGACAGGGTGCGGGATCGGTCGAACAGCATGACAAAGGTTTCCTGCACCTCATAGATGTCGCGCGTGGTCAGCGCCTCGACCAGCGGGCGCAATGCCCTGCGCGCGGCGGCGGTCAGGCGCGGATCGGCGGCCAGAACGCCGCCGATTTCGGGCATGGCGCGCTGCAACTCGGGCGTGGGATAGCTCAGGATCAGGGACAGGGCCTTTAATGTACGGTCCATTTCATTGCACCTCCGCCGGCATTTTCAGGGGTCTTTTCGAGCCGCCGAACAGCGACCCGTTCGAGATGCCGGTGGAGCATCCGTTGGTGTCGGTGAACCCGCAGCCGCCTTTCAGGTCATAGGCATCCTCGACCTGTTCACGGTGCGTGGTGGGGATCACGAAGCGGTCCTCGTAATCGGCAAGCGCCATGATCTTGTACATATCCTCGATCATGCGCCCGCTCAGGCCGACACGCTGGGCTATGCCCTCATCAATCACGCCCTCAACGGTTTTGGAGCGCATGTAGGAGCGCATCGCCAGCAACCGCTCCAACGCGGTGATGACGGGTGCCTCGTCGCCGGCGGTCAGCATGTTGGCCAGATAGCGCACGGGAATGCGCAGATTGCGCACGTCGGGCATTCCCGCATCCATGCCGATGGCACCCGCCTCCGCCGCGTTCTGGATGGGGGAGAGGGGGGGGATATACCACACCATCGGCAATGTCCGGTATTCGGGATGCAGGGGGAAGGCGACCTTCCAGTCCATCGCCATTTTCCAGATCGGGCTTTCCTGCGCTCCCTTGATCCAATCCTCGGGGATGCCGTCGGCGCGCGCCGCCGCGATCACCGCCGGATCGTTGGGGTCAAGAAACACGCCAAGCTGCGCATCATAGAGGTCCTGCGGGTTTTCCACGCTGGCCGCCTCACCGATCCTGTCCGCGTCATAGAGCATGACGCCCAGATAGCGGATGCGGCCCACGCAGGTTTCCGAGCAGACCGTCGGGTTGCCGCTTTCTATGCGGGGATAGCACAGCGTGCATTTCTCGGATTTGCCGGTGGACCAGTTGTAATAGACCTTCTTGTACGGACAGCCCGAGACGCACATCCGCCAGCCCCGGCATTTTTCCTGATCGATCAGGACGATGCCGTCCTCCTCCCGCTTGTAGATCGCGCCCGAGGGGCAGGACGATACGCAGGTCGGGTTGAGGCAATGCTCACACAGGCGGGGCAGATACATCATGAAGGTGTTTTCGTATTCGCCGTAGATCTGCTTTTCGATGCCTTCGAAATTGTAATCCCCGGACCGTTTCGAGAATTCGCCGCCGAGAATTTCCTCCCAGTTCGGGCCCTTCTCGATCTTCTGCATCCGCTCACCGGTGATCTTGGAGCGGGGGCGCGCGGTGGGGAACGCCTCCATCTCGGGGGCGGATTTCAGGTGGTCATAGTCGAAATCGAACGGCTCGTAGTAATCGTCGATTTCGGGCATGTTGGGGTTGGCGAAGATATTGGCGAGGATCCGCCACTTGCTGCCCTGCCTGGGCTGAAGCTTGCCGGATTTCGTACGCTCCCAACCGCCATTCCAGCGGGCCTGATTTTCCCAATCGGTGGGATAGCCCAGGCCGGGCTTGGATTCCACGTTGTTGAACCATGCGTATTCGACGCCTTCGCGGCTGGTCCACACGTTCTTGCAGGTGACGGAGCATGTGTGGCACCCGATGCATTTATCGAGATTGAGCACCATGCCGATTTGTGCGCGGACTTTCATTCTGCTGCCTCCTGCTTGGGCACGTCCCGGCTCTTTTCGTTGTCGAGCCAGTCGATCTTCTTCATCTTGCGGATGACCACGAATTCATCCCGGTTCGCCCCCACGGTTCCGTAATAGTTGAAGCCGTAGGATTGCTGGGCGTAGCCGCCGATCATGTGGGTGGGTTTGAGAACCGTGCGCGTCACCGAGTTGTGGATGCCGCCGCGCAGGCCCGTCTTCTGGGATCCGGGCGTGTTCACGATCTTTTCCTGCGCGTGATACATGAAGGTCGAGCCTTCCTTGATCCGCTGCGACACCACCGCCCGCGCGGTCAGTGCGCCGTTGATGTTGTAGACCTCGATCCAGTCGTTATCGACGATCCCGGCAGAGCGCGCGTCCACCTCCGATATCCAGACCACGGGCCCGCCCCTGTTCATCGTCAGCATCAGCAGGTTGTCGGTATAGGTGGAGTGGATGCCCCATTTCTGGTGCGGCGTGATGAAATTGAGCACCAGCGTGTCGCCCGCATCCTGCACGTCCCTGGTGATTGTCTTGAGGTCGACCGGCGGGCGGTAGGACATGAAGCCCTCGCCAAACGCCCGCATCCACAGGTGATCCTGATACAGTTGCTGGCGGCCGGTCAGCGTGCGCCACGGGATCAGTTCATGGACGTTGGTATAGCCCGCGTTATAGCTGACCTTGTCGCTTTCGATGCCTGACCAAGTGGGGCTGGAGATGATCTTGCGCGGTTGGGCGGCGATGTCGCGGAAACGGATCTTGTTGCCGTGCTCGCCCTCGGCCAGATGGGCGTGTTCGCGGCCCGTGGCCTTTGACAGGGCCTCCCATGCCTTGACCGCAACGTTGCCGTTCGTCTCGGGTGCGAGCATCAGGATAACCTCGCAGGCATCTATCGCCGTGTCGATCCGGGGGCGGCCGGCGGCCGAGCCGTCCAGTTGCACACCGTTGAGCGCGGACAGGTTGTCGATCTCCTCACAGGTGTTCCAGGTGATCCCCTTGCCGCCATTGCCCAGCGTGTCGAGCAGCGGACCCAGCGCGGTGAACCGGTCGTGGATCGCGGTATAATCCCGCTCAACCGCCACAAAGGCGGGTGCCGTTTTCCCCGGAATCAGATCGCATTCGCCCTTTTTCCAGTCCTTCACCTGATCCTGCGCGATCTCCGCCGGGGTGTCGTGCAGGATGGGCAGGGCGACGATGTCGGTTTCCTTGCCCAGATAGCCGGGCGCGATTTCCTGAAACTTCGCGGCGATCGCCTTGAAGATTTCCCAGTCGGACTTGCTTTCATAAGCCGGGTCTACCGCCGCCTGAAGCGGGTGGATGAACGGGTGCATGTCGGACGTGTTCATGTCGTCCTTTTCGTACCAGCTGGCCGTTGGCAGAACGATGTCGGAATAGACGCAGGTGGTGCTCATCCGAAAGTCGATGGTCACCAGCAGGTCGAGCTTGCCGCGCGGCGCGTCCTTGTGCCACCGGGCCTCCTTGGGCAATTGGCGGCCTTCCTCGCCCAGATCCTTGCCCATCACGCCGTTATCGGTGCCCAGCAGGTGTTTGAGGAAGTATTCGTGACCCTTGCCTGACGATCCCAGCAGGTTCGAGCGCCACACAAACAGGTTGCGCGGCCAGTTTGCGGGATCGTCGGGATCCTCGCACGACATTTGCAGATCGCCCGATTTCAGGTTTTCCGCCACATAGGCCGGGATCTCCTTGCCCGCGGCTTTTGCTGCCCTGGCCACCTCCAGCGGGTTGGTCTTGAGCTGCGGCGCGGAGGGCAGCCAGCCCATCCGCTCGGCCCGGATGTTATAGTCGATCATGCTGGCATCCCAATCGCCGGCAGGGGCGGTGGGGGACAGGATCTCATCCGCCTCAAGCGTCTCATAGCGCCACTGGTCGGTATGCGCATACCAGGCGGAGGTCGAGTTCATGTGCCGGGGCGGGCGACCCCAGTCGAGCGCGAAGGCCAGCGGCTGCCAGCCGGTTTGCGGACGCAGCTTTTCCTGACCGACGTAATGCGCCCAGCCGCCGCCGGATTTGCCCACGCAGCCGCACATCACCAGCATGTTGATGACACCGCGATAGTTCATGTCCATGTGGAACCAGTGGTTCATCGCCGCGCCGATGATAATCATCGACTTGCCATTGGTTTTTTCCGCATTGCTGGCAAATTCGCGCGCGACGTGGATGATCTTGTCCGCGGGCACGCCCGTGATCTTTTCGGCCCAGGCCGGAGTGCCGGGCATGTCGTTGGCGTAGTCGTTCGTCACCCAATCGCCGCCAAGGCCGCGATCGAGGCCGTAATTGGCGCAGAACAGGTCGAACACCGTGGCCACGGCTATTTCGCCGTCGGGGGTCTGGATCCGCTTTACCGGCACATTGCGCGTCAGGACATTGGGATGGTCGGCGTCCGTCCTGAACTGGCCGAAGGCCTCACCGCCGAAATAGGGGAAATCGACGCCGGGCGCGTCGTCGTGATCCTCATCCAGGATGAAGCTCATCTTCAGCCTTGTTTCAGCTTCCTTGGCCTTTTCCTCAAGGTTCCATTCGCCGTCCTCACCCCAGCGATAGCCGACGGAGCCGTTGGGCGCGACGAAGCCCTGGGAAATCTCGTCATAGGCAACGGTTTTCCATTCGGGATTGTTGTTTTCGCCCAGCTTGCCGTCCAGATCATCGGCCCGCAGGAAGCGGCCGGGCACCAGTTTGCCGTTTTGCCGGTCCAGCTTTACCAGCATCGGAAAGTCGGAATATTTGCGCGTGTAATCCTCGAAATACTCGGTCTGCCGGTCCAGATGGAACTCACGCAGGATCACGTGACCGAAGGCCATCGCCAGCGCCGCATCGGTTCCCTGCCGCGCGTTCAGCCAGACATCCCCGAATTTGGCGGCTTCGGAATAGTCGGGGCAGATGACGGCGGATTTCGTGCCCTTGTAGCGCACCTCGGTATAGAAATGCGCATCCGGCGTGCGCGTCTGCGGAACATTGGAGCCCCACAGCAGCAGATAGCCGGCATTGTACCAGTCCGCGCTCTCAGGCACGTCCGTCTGTTCGCCCCACGTCATGGGTGAGGCCGGCGGCAGGTCGCAATACCAGTCGTAGAACGACATGCACACGCCGCCCATCAGGCTGAGATACCGGGAGCCTGCGGCGTAACTGACCATCGACATCGCAGGGATCGGTGAGAAGCCGAACACCCGGTCCGGGCCATAGGTCCTGGCGGTGTAGGCATTGGCGGCGGCGGTAATCTCGGTCGCCTCGTCCCATGTGGCGCGCACGAAGCCGCCCTTGCCGCGCGTCTCGACATATGAGGCGCGCAGGATCGGATCGGCTTGCAGTTTGGTCCAGGCTTCGATCGGGCCCAACGTTTCGCGCATCTTGCGCCAGATCTTCAGCAAGCGCCCGCGCACCAGCGGGTTTTTCACCCGGTTGGCGGAGTAGAGATACCAGCTGTAACTGGCGCCGCGCGCGCAACCGCGCGGTTCATGATTGGGCAGGTCGGGGCGCGTGCGGGGATAGTCGGTCTGCTGCGTCTCCCATGTCACGATCCCCGATTTGACGTAGATCTTCCACGAACACGAGCCCGTGCAGTTCACCCCGTGGGTGGAGCGCACGACCTTGTCGTGGCGCCAGCGGTTACGATAGGTGTCCTCCCAATCGCGGTTTTCGCGGGTTACCTGCCCGTGGCCGCCGGAAAACTGTTCCAGCTCCTTGGGTTGCAGGAAATTCAGTCTGTCGAGAAGATGGCTCATATCCATTTTCCTTTCGCTGTCGGGATGCGCGACCGCGCCTCCGCGTCGTCGATGGGTCAGCAGGGCACCGGTGCGTTCTTGCGGCTGTAGAAGGTCCAGGTGATCGCCACGCAGACCACGTAGAAGATCAGGAAGCACCAGAGCGCGCCGTTCGGGGCCCCGGTCATGCTGATCGAGGTGCCGTAAAGTTTCGGGATGAAGAACGCGCCGTAAGCAGCAATGGCCGAGGTAAAGGCGATGATCGCCGCGCTCTCACGCTCCGACTGTTTTTGCAGGGCCGCCGCGTCCAGTTGCGGCATCAGGCGCGGCACCTCCTGCCGCATGATCGACGGGATCATCTGGAAGGTGGAGGCATTGCCCACCCCAGTCAGGAAGAACAGCGCCATGAAGCAGGCAAAGAAGCCCATGAAGCTGCCGCCCTGTCCGCCCGAGGGCAGGAAGAAGATCACGCCATAGACCGCGACGATCATGCCGAGGAAGGTCCAGAACGTGACCCGCCCGCCGCCGAACCGGTCGCTGATCCAGCCCGTGCCCGCGCGGCTGAGCGCACCGACAAGCGGGCCGAGGAACACATATTGCAGGGCGTTCACCTCGGGGAACATCAGGCGTGTCAGCAGGGGGAAGCCTGCCGAATAGCCGATGAAGCTGCCGAACGTGCCGGTATAGAGCACGCACATCACCCAGTTGTGGAAACGGCCGAAGATGACGGCCTGATCACGAAAGCTGGCCTTGGCATCCGCGATGTCGTTCATGCCCAGCCATACCGCGACCGTCGCGATGAGGATAAAGGGCACCCAGACAAAACCGGCGTTCTGCATCCACAGCTGGCTGCCATCATCCAGCGTGACCGGCGCGCCGCCCATCGCGCCGAAAACGCCCGCGGTAATCGCGATCGGCACCAGAAACTGCATGACCGACACGCCCAGATTTCCCAGACCCGCGTTAAGTGCCAGCGCATTGCCCTTTTCCGCCTTTGGAAAGAAGTAGGCGATGTTTGCCATGGAGGAGGCGAAGTTGCCGCCCCCGAGCCCACATAGCAGCGCCAGCGTCAGAAAGATCAGATAGGGCGTTTCGGGGTTCTGCACCGCATAGCCGATCCCCATTGCCGGCAGCAGCAGCGACCCGGTCGAAAGGGTCGTCCACAGCCTGCCGCCAAAGATCGGCACCATGAAGCTGTAGAAGATACGCAAGGTCGCGCCCGACAGTCCGGGCAATGCGGCCAGCCAGAACAGCTGGGACGAGGTGAAGTCGAACCCGATGGCGGGCAGTCTGGCGACCACGACCGACCAGACCATCCAGACCGAAAACGCCAGCAGCAGGGCAGGGATCGAGAGCCACAGGTTGCGCCGCGCGATGGCACGGCCCTTCTCTTTCCAGAATGTTTCGTCCTCGGGGTGCCACTCTGTCAGCGTGCGGGGCATGGTTGTCCGCTCGGGCAGGTGGATCGACTGCATCTCGGGCAGTTCGGGAAGCGCGTCCAGCGCCGGACCATGGGCCGCCCGCTCCATCGCGCGCACGGACAGGTGCATCCAGCCCAGCGAGACCGCCACCAGTGCGAACAGAAGCGCGAAGCAGCTGGTATAGATGCCCGTCAGCTCCAGCAAAGCCCCGAACCCGATGGGAAGCGCGAACCCGCCCAGACCCCCGATCATACCGACGAGGCCCCCGACCGCGCCGACATGTTGCGGATAGTAGACCGGGATATGCTTGAACACGGCCGCCTTGCCCAGGCTCATGAAGAACCCCAGGACAAAGAGCGTGATGACGAAGGGCCACAGGGCCATTTCCGTCGAGAAGGCAATCGGGCCGTCCTTGGCCTGAATCACGTAATTGGTCGGCGGATAGGACAGCATGAACAGCAGCACCAGGCTGAAGCCGAAGGTCCAGTACATGACTTTGCGCGCGCCGAACTTGTCTGACAGGTGGCCGCCATAGGCCCGGAACAACGAGGCCGACAGTGAGAATACCGCCGCCGCCATGCCCGCCGCCCGAATGTCGAGGCCATAGACGTCGATCAGGTAATGCGGCATCCAGAGCGCCAGCGCCACGAAGGCCCCGAACACAAAGAAGTAATAGAGCGAGAACCGCCAGACCTGCAAATTGCGCAACGGCGCGAATTGCGTGGCAAAGCTGGGCGGCTTGATCCCCGACTTGCGCCGCGCGACCAGTTCCGGGTCGTCCTTGGCAAACACGAAAAAGATGATCGCCATGATGGCGAGGCCGATGGCCCAGACATGCGCCACACCCTGCCAGCCATAGGCCACCATCACGAACGGGGCCACGAATTTGGTAACAGCCGCCCCGACATTGCCCGCACCGAAGATCCCCAGCGCCGTGCCCTGATGACCCGCATCATAGAAGCGCGAAACGTAGGCGACCCCGATGATGAACGACCCCCCGGCCAGACCGATGCCCAATGCGGCGATCAGATACATCGGGTAGGTCGATGCGAAGGTCAGCGCCCATGTCGCAATCGCGGTCAGGGCCATCTGTGCGGTAAAGACCAGACGCCCGCCGTATTTCTCGGTCCAGACGCCCAGAAACAGGCGCGTGATGGAGCCGGTCAGGATGGGCGTTGCGACCAGCAGGCCAAACTGCGCCTCGTTCAGCCCCAGCTCGGCTTTGATCCCGACACCGATAATCGAAAAGATCGTCCAGACCGCGAAGCAAGCCGTAAAGGCGACGGTGCTCAGCCCGAGGGCTCTGTTCTGATCGGCTCTGCCGACCGTTCCGGCACTGTCCATGGTACGTCCTCCTGACGATTATCGTGCCACATGCACAATTCGGGCGTGTGCAAGAGGTGGAGGGTTTTGGGCCGTGCGTGCTTGACGTGGATCAAAAACGTGAAAATATGCAGCAAAATAAATTACTTAAACATATTTATCAAATCCGGCGCGACGATAGATCAAGCCGCGCTGCGCGTAGGTCAATCACAAAGTTGACATTTATCAAGCGGGCCTGAAGGATACCGCCTATCAGCGAAAAGCGGCGGACCGGGGTGGACATGTCTGAAGACTACAAGCAAGAGATTCGGAACCTTGAATTGTTCACCGACATGGACGAGGCCAATTTCCGTGCCCTGGTGCGGGGGGCCTATGTTCAGAACTTCCCGCCGCGAATTGACCTGATTCACGAGAATGACCCGCCGGATTTCCTGCATGTCATTCTGTCGGGCTCCGTTGATCTGTTCTCGGTCTGGAACGGGCGGGAGACGAGCATGGCCACGGTCAGACCGGTCTCGACCTTCATTCTGGCGGCGAGTGTGCGGAATCTACCTTACCTGATGTCCGCCAGAACGCTGGAGAAGAGCCGCATCGCCCTGATCCCTTCGCAGGATGTGAGGGAGGTTTTCGCCAGGGACAGCGCCTTTGCCCAGGCAATCGTCGCCGAACTCGCGCAATGCTACCGATCCGTGGTGAAGAACGCCAAGGACCTCAAGCTGCGAACATCGTTCGAGCGGCTGGCAAACTACCTGCTGCGCCAGCAGGAGCGGACAGGCGATGTGGCGTTCGACCTGGCGATGGAAAAAAGGCGGCTGGCGTCCTTTCTGGGCATGACACCGGAAAACCTCAGCCGTGCCTTCAAGGGGTTGGAGCCGTATGGGGTCAAGGTGGATGGCAGCCGCATCGTGATCCGCGACCTTGCAGAGCTGACACGCTATGCCAAACCCAACCCTCTTATCGACGATTATGCGACGTGAGGGCGGGCTCAGCGGGGGGGCAAGCATGGCGAAAAGGGAATATGCGTCGTAAGTGTCAAAGAGCCATTGAATAAAAGCTATCAATCCAGTTGTATTTAAGGCCCAGATAGGCACTGCCTTCCTTGCTTAAATGACCTCCGTCTCTGTAAATGAAGACACCATCGACTATTGGATGACAGACCTCGCCTTCGCAAATGTTATCGTGCAACCAGTAAACAGGTATTGAGTTCGATACATTTCTTAAAAGTTCATAAGGTCTTGTTTCCGGATTCATTTCAAAGTCACACACGTCTTCATCCGTGGCAAAAAAGACGCTTCTTATAGCGCATTGTCCAAGATTAAACTTATTGCTCTCGGTCGGCGTTGGAGAGACAATCAACACGCGGGCATCTGAAATCAGACGTATCTGATCCACGGTCGCCCTTAACATTTCAGAAACATAGTCCAAGCTATCCCCAGATATAACTTCGCCGCTTTCGGTTTTTAAGGTTCCGCTTAGTACCCCACTAAAAGGAGATGATATTACAACAAGATCTACATCTTCGTTTTGACTTAACCAATTCATAACACTGTTATTAAACTGAATGCAATCCATAGCCCAGTCGCTGGTCCTACCAACTGTGATTTGGGCTATCCCTAATATTGGAGTGCAGGCTGATTTTGTGTGCTGCTGTAATTCAAGGTTTGGGTCACTGGCTAAAATGCCTTGGGCTAGATGCATCGCAAAACTATCACCCCAAAGCAAAATTTTGGGATTATCTGAAGTAAAGCAGTTCTCTGAATCGGTAAAGTGGCCCTCACAATCACTATGAAGGCCACGATTTATAGCAACGCGCTGATCCAGCTCCCCAAGTGTGAAAATTCCGGCGCGGCGCCAATCGAAACCCTGACTAAAATGCCCGGAAAAGGCAATAATTACAAACGCTGCGCTAACAGCCCCACTCGCTGCAAAAAGGCCAGTTCTTGTAGGGAGCAAAGGCCTATTCTTTTTCCTAAAGGGCTGCTCAATGAACCGCCATGAGAGCCACGCCAGCACCAGAGACAAGAGGGCAAGTGAAGCCATCAACAAATCATCAGGTTTGGCTATGCTTCTTAAACGAGCAAAAGCAAATAGCGGCTGATGCCACAAGTATGCACTATAAGAAATCAATCCTATTCCAACAAGAGGAGTTGCGGAAAGAAATCTTGCGACCAATGTTTCACGCGCAGCGAACAAAATTATCAAAGACGTTCCTACTACTGGAGCAAGAGTATATACGCTTGGGAATGGTGTGTTATTGTCAAAATGTAAAACTGAGAACACGATTAACGCCAGCCCTGTGACACTGAGGACATTGCTTGACCTGGGCGAACGGCCCACTGTCAAAAATGCACAGATAGAACCTGCCAGCATTTCCCACGCGCGTGACGGTGCCAGGTAGAAGTTCGCGGAAGGTGAGTTCCGCCACCCCCACTCGGCAACGAGGAGGCTCGCCACGGAAACCGCAACAACACTCCAGAACACACGATTACGGCCGAACCTCCACGCAAAAAGCAAGAATAGTGGAAACAGAAAATAATATTGCTCCTCTACAGCCAAGCTCCACGTATGCAGAAGTGGTTTTAGTTCGGCAGCCGCAGCAAAATATCCGTCTTCCCTCCAGAAAAGTATATTCGAGACAAAGAAAATGACAGCAAAAACGCTTTGCGCAAAATCTTTCAGCTGCGACGGCAACATCCATAGATATGCAAATGGCAGGCAAGCCAGCATCACGGTGAACAAGGCTGGCAAGATTCGCCTGGCCCGACGTTCATAAAATCGTAGGATTGAAAACTTTCCTTGCTCAAGTTCACCGATCAGTATGCTGGTAATGAGATAGCCACTAATGACGAAAAAGATATCAACACCAACGTAGCCGCCGCTGAATAAACTGAAGCCAGCATGAAATAAAATTACCGGTAAAACAGCTACAGCGCGAAGTCCGTCGATTTCACTTCTATACTTCATGCGGGGCAGTCCTGATAGTTCTCAAAGTCCATATTAACGTCAGTATATTGGTGATTTCATAAAGTCCACTTGATTTTATGCATCAGTTCCGGCTGGACAGGCTCGTCAATCGTTATTTCGGGGCGGACAGTGGCGAGAGGCTGCTTGCGGCGGTCATCCTTGACGGGATTCTGGAAAATCTCGCGTTTTCGCTGCACCAGATGTGAGCATGTCAGCACCCCCGCGCGGGGGCACGTTTTTTCATCGCGTTTTTCCTCGGTGGGAAATCAACTTTCCGGGTCGCATTCGGATGCGTTTGGGGGCTAACCTTATTCTGCACGCGGAGGGGGCAGGGGCTTCGAAGCTCGGGGCTTCGCTTTCGCGTCAGGTTCACCGATCGGATCGCAAGGTCTGATGCAATGAGGTCCGCAAACCGGGCCCGGCAACGAAACGACAGGGAAACGATGATGATGAAACATCTCCTTCTGGCCGCGACGGCCATGACGATGACGATGGGGGCGGCGCAGGCGGAAACCCTGCGATGGGCCCGGTCGAGCGATTCGCTGACACTGGACCCGCAGGCCCAGAACGAAGGGCCGACGCTGGCCATGATGCACCAGATGATGGAGCCGCTGATCCTGCGCAACCCGTCGGGTGAGTTGGAAAGCGCGCTGGCCACCGACTGGGCCGTCAGCACCGAAAACCCCGACGCCTGGAACTTCACCCTGCGTGAGGGCGTGAAATATCACGACGGCGCGGACTTCACCGCCGAGGATGCCGTCTTCTCGTTCGAGCGCGCGATGAGCGAGAACAGCGACATGAAGGGCTTGCTCACCTCCATCGTGTCGGTCGAGGCGAACGGCGATCATGAGCTGATCATCACCACCGACGGCGCGAACCCGCTGCTGCCCTCATCGCTGACCAACATCTTCATGATGGACAAGGGCTGGGCCGAGGCGAACGGCGCCCAGAACGTGCAGGATTTCGAGAGCGGCGAGGAAACCTTCGCCTCGCAGAACGTCAACGGCACCGGCCCCTACCGGCTGGTCAGCCGTGAGGCCGACGTGAAAACCGAGATGACACGGTTCGACGGCTATTGGGGCGCGGATGAGTTCCCGCTGGATTATACCGATATCGTCTACACGCCGATCCAGAACCCCTCGACACGCGTTGCGGCGCTGCTGTCGGGTGAGGTGGACTTCATCCAGGACGTGCCGGTGCAGGATCTTCAGCGGATCGAGAGCGATCCCGAACTGAAGATCATGACCTCACCGCAGAACCGGGTGATCTTCTTTGGCATGAACATCGGTGACGAACTGGTCAACGGCACGCCCGAGGGCGGAAACCCGCTGGCCGATGTGCGCGTGCGCCAGGCGATGAACATGGCGATCAACCGCGATGCGATCCGGCAGGTCGTGATGCGCGGCCAGTCGATCCCGGCGGGGGTCGTCATGCCTCCGTTCGTCAACGGCTGGACCGAGGAGCTGGACACCGTTCCCACCACCGATGTGGAGGCCGCGCGCGCCCTGATGGAAGAGGCCGGCTGGGCGGACGGATTCTCCATCCAGCTCGACTGCCCGAACGACCGCTACGTCAACGACGAGGCGATCTGTCAGGCGGCCGTCGGGATGCTGGCACAGATCGGCGTGACGGCGAACCTGAACGCGCAGCCCAAGGCGCAGCACTTCCCGCTGATGAACGGGCTGGGGTCGGATTTCTACATGCTGGGATGGGGCGTTCCGACCTATGACAGTGAGTATATCTTCAACTTCCTGTACCACACCAAGGGCGATGAGTTCGGCACCTGGAACAGCACCCGCTATTCCAACCCCAAGATCGACGAGATGACGCGCGCCATCGCGGCCGAGGTCGATCTGGAGGCCCGCGACGCCATGATCGCGGAAATGTGGCAGATCGTGAAAGAGGACATGATCTATCTGCCCGTGCATCACCAGACCCTGAACTGGGCGATGCGAAACGAGGTCGGCGCAGCCGTGAATGCGGACGATTCGGTCCATGTGAAGTACTTCACATACGACTGATCGTTGCCAAAGGGGTGCGGCGGGCCTGATCGCCCGCCGCACGATCCACCTGCCAGCAGCCCCGACCTGACCCGCCCGCCTTTACCTGAACGGCCACGCCCCGTGGCCCCGACCGGAAGTTTGCCCGATGCTCGCCTACATCATCCGCCGCGTGGCGCAATCGATATTGGTCCTGCTGGTCACGGGCTTCGTCGCGTTTTCCATGTTCAGCTTCGTGGGCGATCCCGTCGAAAACATGCTGGGGCAGGAGCGTACGCAGGCCGACGTGGACCGGCTGCGCGGGCAGCTGGGACTGGATCAACCCTTCGTCGTGCAATATGCCAAGTTCCTGCAACAGGCCGCGCAGGGCAATTTCGGGCTGAGCTATCGTCAGGGCCGCGAGGTTTCCGCCATTCTGGCAGAACGTCTGCCCGCGACGCTGGAACTGGCCTTCGTCTCGGGCCTGCTGGCGCTGGGGGGCGGCATCGGCTTTGGCATTCTGACCGCGATCCGAAGACGAGGGATCAGCTCGAACGTCATCATGACCCTGTCCCTGGTGGGGGTATCGCTGCCGACATTCCTGATCGGGATCTTGCTGATCTATGTCTTTTCGGTGGAGCTGGGGTGGCTGCCCTCGTTCGGGCGGGGGGAGGTCGTCGATCTGGGATGGTGGACCACCGGGTTCCTGACCCTCAGCGGGCTGAAGGCGCTGGTCCTGCCCGCGATCACGCTGGGCCTGTATCAGATGACGCTCATCATGCGGCTGGTGCGGACCGAGATGATGGAGGTGCTGCGCATGGACTACATCCGCTTCGCGCGCGCGCGCGGATTGCGCGAACGCTCGATCAATTTCCGCCATGCGCTGCGCAACACTTTGGTGCCCGTCATCACGATCACCGGTCTGCAACTGGGCAGCATCATCGCCTTCGCCATCATCACAGAGACGGTTTTCCAGTGGCCGGGCGTCGGATTGCTGTTCATCAACGCGGTGCAATTCGTCGATATTCCGGTAATGGCCGCGTATCTGATGATGATCTCCGTCATGTTCGTCGGCATCAACCTGATCGTCGATCTGCTGTATTTCGCCATTGATCCGCGCCTGCGCGTCGATGGCAAGGCCGGGGGGCACTGAATGTCCGATCATCAGATAGAAATCGAAACCCGCCGCACGCCCGGACGTCTGGCGCGGGCGTGGAACGGCGATCTGGCCTATTCGTTCCGGCATTCGCCGGTGGCGATGATCTCCGCCTTCATGGTGGCGCTGCTGGTTCTGTCGGCGGTCTTCGCGCCGTGGATCGCGCCGCACAATCCCTTCGACCCCGGATCGCTGAACCTGATGAACGGGTTCACACCCCCGGGAGAGCCGAACGCCTTCACCGGTGAGGTGTTCCTGCTGGGCACCGACGATCAGGGGCGCGACGTGTTCTCAACCATCCTTTACGGGATGCGGATCTCGCTCTTGGTGGGGTTCTCCGCCGTGATGCTGGCGATGGTGATCGGCGTGGTGCTGGGGCTGCTGGCGGGCTATCTGGGCGGCTGGATCGAAAGCGTCATCATGCGCATTGCCGACATCCAGCTGACCTTTCCCGCGATCCTGGTGGCGATGCTGATCTTTGGCGTGGCCAAGGGGATCACCCCGCCGGAATATCGCGATCAGATGGCGATCTACGTGCTGATCCTGGCGATCGGCCTGTCGGACTGGGTGCAATTCGCCCGGGTCGTGCGCGGGGCCACGCTGGTCGAGAAGAACCGCGAATATGTGGAGGCCGCCCGGCTGGTCGGACGCCGCCCTTTTTCGATCATGATCCGGCATATCCTGCCCAACGCGCTGAACGCGGTGCTGGTGATCGCGACGATCAGTCTGGCGCTGGCCATCATTGCGGAGGCGACGCTGTCCTTCCTGGGTGTGGGCGCCCCGCCGACCAAGCCGTCGCTGGGCACGCTGATTCGCATCGGGCAGGGCTACATGTTCTCGGGCGAATGGTGGATCCTGCTGTTCCCGGCGCTGACGCTGCTGGCGCTGGCGCTGTCCATCAATCTGCTGGGTGACTGGCTGCGCGACGCGCTCAACCCCCGACTGCGCTGAGGTATCTGCATGAGCGAGCCTGTTCTGTCCGTCCGCGATCTGGTCGTGGAAATCCCCACCCGCCACGGCGTGCTGCGCCCGGTGGACGGGGTCAGTTATGACATTGCCGCCGGTGAAATCCTGGGCGTGGTGGGGGAATCCGGCGCGGGCAAGTCGATGACCGGCAACGCCGTGATCGGTCTGCTGGACCGGCCGGCGCGCATCGCCTCGGGCGAGGTTCTGTTGCAGGGGCAGCCGATCCACCAGTTGCAGGGCGCGGCCTTGCGCAAGCTGCGGGGCCGGCACATGGGCATGATCTTTCAGGATCCGCTGACCTCGCTGAACCCGCTGCTGACGGTGGGCGACCAGTTGACCGAAACGATACAGGAGCATCTGGACCTGAGCGCCAGTCAGGCGCATGAGCGGGCCATCGCCGCTTTGGATGAGGTCGGCATCCCCGCCGCCCGACAGCGGATCGACAGCTATCCGCACGAATTTTCCGGCGGTATGCGCCAGCGGGTCGTGATCGCGCTGGCGCTGTGCGCGGAACCCGAACTGATCATCGCGGATGAACCGACCACGGCGCTGGACGTGTCGGTGCAGGCGCAGATCATCGCGTTGCTGCGCCGGTTGTGCCGCGAACGCGGTGTGGCGGTGATGCTGGTGACACATGATATGGGCGTAATAGCGGAAGCCGCGGACCGCGTGGCGGTGATGTATGCCGGGCGTCTGGCCGAGCTTGGCCCCGTGCGCGAGGTCGTGACGCAGGCGCGCCACCCCTATACGGCGGGGCTGATGGCCTCCACCCCGGTGGCGTCGCAGGGACAAAAGCGCCTGCGCCAGATCCCCGGTGCCATGCCGCGTCTGGATGCGGTGCCTGCGGGCTGTGCCTTCCACCCCCGGTGCGAACGGGCGCAGGCGCGCTGCCGTCAGGCGCCGGGTCCGACCTTGCAGGCCTGCGACGGTCGCGCCGCGTGCTGGTTCCCGATCACCTATGAGCAGGAGGCCACCTTATGAGCGCGCTGATCCGGGTCGAAAACCTTGTTCGGGACTTCGATGTCTCGAAACCGTGGCTGAACCGTGTCATCGAACGCCTGCCCAAGGCGAAGCTGCGCGCGGTCGCGGATGTCAGCTTCGAGATCGAGGAACGCTCGGTCTATGCGCTGGTCGGGGAAAGCGGCTCGGGCAAATCCACGATCGGGCGCATCATCGCGGGTCTGATCCCGGCCAGCGCGGGCAGGGTGGTCATCGACGGCGTGGACATCGTCGATCAGGGCGGGCCGGATGCGGTGCGCTCCGAATTGCAGATGATCTTTCAGGATCCCTATGCCTCGCTGAACCCGCGATGGAAGGTGCGCGACATCATCGCGGAACCCGTCGCCGTGCGGGGTGAGCGGACGCAGGGTCTGGCCGAAAAGCTGCTGGAACAGGTCGGTCTGTCAGCCACGGATGCGGGCAAGTTCCCGCACGAGTTTTCCGGTGGCCAGCGGCAGCGGATCTGCATCGCGCGGGCGCTGGCCTCGAACCCGAAGATCATCATTTGTGATGAACCGACCTCGGCGCTGGATGTCTCGGTCCAGTCACAGGTGCTGAACCTGATGAGCGATCTGAAGGAGGAGATGGGCCTGACCTATCTGTTCATCAGCCACGATCTGACCGTGGTGCGCCACATGGCGGACCGGATCGGGGTGCTCTATCTGGGATCGCTGGTCGAGGAGGCCCCCCGCGACCGGCTGTTCGACGCGCCCAAGCATCCCTATACCCGGATGCTGTTCGACGCCGCCCCGCGCATGGATGCGTTCGGGCGCGAGGTCGATCCGCCCAAGGGCGAGATTCCCGACGCCATCAACCCGCCCCCCGGCTGCCCCTATCACCCGCGCTG
>Ga0209345_10002963_pt1 | contig 17939 bp, 15 predicted proteins | sample Cruoilmetagenom7_FD_187294 | JGI IMG/M metagenome (GOLD analysis project Ga0209345, IMG submission 187294) | Oil polluted marine microbial communities from Coal Oil Point, Santa Barbara, California, USA - Sample 7 (SPAdes) (version 2) | ecosystem: Environmental > Aquatic > Marine > Oil seeps ...
CTCATCGGTGATGATAAATCGATCGCTCAACATTCAAACCTCCCTTTTGGGGGGAGTGAATCAGAACTTAGGCAAAATGTGAATCCTGAATCTCAACAAACCCTAGTATCAAGTTGTGATGTTTCTGGGGTCAGCAAATAAAACCAACGATCATATCGGCGTGGCGTAATTGCTATTTACGACTGCCCCGAGAGGGGCAGTCAGCATCTGATGTGTGTTTAGCCTTCGGTCAATCCAATCAATTTCGGCCATAGGTTTTCTCCGCCGCCCAAGACCACTTGCCGACCGATTTCTTCAGCCCAGAAATGTTCATTTCCAGCCTCTTCGCGCCATTGCCACAGCCGACGCGTGAAATAATGCAGGATGTGCTCTTCGGTCACCCCGATTGCGCCATGTGTTTCGTGGGCGATTGATGCCACTAACGCAACCGGCGCTGATGCGCGTTGCTTGGCAATTGCGATTTCTAACGGGCCTCGCCCCTTATCCATTCCCATTGCGGCCAATTTCACGGCCGCATTGGCTGCCGCCATTTCGCCTGCCAATTGGGCTACAAGCTGTTGCACAGCCTGAAACTTTCCGACCGGTCGGCCGAATTGTGTTCGGGTGTTACAATATTCTATCGTCATTTCCAGAATACGAGCCATTGCCCCCGATATCTGCGATGATCGCAGAAACGCCATTGCGTGGGTTAAACCAAATGAGCCGTCTAGTGTTCCTATCTGGATCGGCGCGCAATTCTCCAATACGACCTTTTGTGAAGGAACCCGCCCAATCGTATCAGCGGGGGCAATACTGGCAGCTGAGGCTGTGTCAATCAAACAGATTTCTTGCGTATCCTGCTTGGATATTTCCACCAAAGTTAAAGACGGACCAGACGCCCATGGCACAAGAATAGTTCCCGTGACAGAACCATCTGTGTTGGATTCAACAGTTCCCAGCCCCACATGTGGGGTGTTGTCATTTACCTCAATGCCAGCATTTGAACTAGCCCATTGGGAAATGATCCGCTCGCCCAAATCCGTTGGGGATGCGTAATACCCCAGCAATTCAAAAATTTTGACGGAGTCTTTCCAGCCGAGGCCTGCACCGCCATCATCCTCAGGCAACATCGCAACGTCGAATCCCAACTCTGCAATCAATTTTTCGTGGCCAAGCCCGGTTTCGCCCTTTTCAATCTTGTCCATTGTTTGCGCATCGGCAAAGTCGGCCAAAACCCGAGCCAAGCCATCGACCATCAGTTGTGATATTTCAGCATTGCTCATCGCAGTCCTAGCCCCTTTGCCATAATTCCGCGGATGATTTCACGAGTGCCACCACGCAACGAGAACGTCGGGGCGGTTTGCGTGATCGCAGCGTTGATTTCAGCCAATGACGTAGATTTATCCAGCGGGCTGTCCTGCCCCAGTATTGACCTGACGACTTCGGGTAGCCTCTGTTCTGCATCGGTCCCCAGGTCCTTTACGACCGCGGCTTCCTGGTTTGGCAAAAGGCCTTCTTGCAACATGCCCGCAATCGAAACGGACATTTGGCGAAGCACAGCCATCTTGGCAAATTCTGCGCCTATTTGTCGATCAATCATCCGGTCACTGCCGGTTTTGTTGACATGCTCAACCAGTTCTTCGAGTAGTGAGAATGAGCTCATATAACGATCAGGCCCGCTGCGCTCGAAGGCGAGCTCTGCGGTCACCTGCGCCCACCCCTCACCGAGGGCGCCAATTAAGGCGTCGTCATCGATGAAAACGTTATCGAATGTTACTTCGTTGAAATGCGCGGTACCGGTTAAGTCTTTGATCTGACGAATGGTAATTCCCGGAAGCCTCATAGAGAACACAAATTGCGAAAGACCTTTATGACGGTCGGCGGCTGTGCCCTCGGTGCGCAGCAGGGCAATTATATATTCCGACAAATGGGCGTTTGTTGTCCAAATTTTGCGCCCGTTGACCAGCCATCCGCCGTCAACTTTGTCTGCGCGGGTCCGCACAGAGGCCAAGTCGGATCCGGCGTCAGGTTCGCTTAAACCGATGCAGAAACATGCCTCACCTCGAATGATTTCGGGCAAGTATTTCTGACGCTGCGTTTCTGTACCTGCCTTAAGGATAAGCGGCCCGCTTTGCCGGTCAGATACCCAGTGCGCGCCGACGGGCGCGCCGACGGCTAGCAACTCCTCAATAACGACATGTCGCTCAAGCATTGAGCGCTCGGCCCCGCCGTATTTCTTGGGCCAGCACATCCCGATCCAGCCTTTGGCCCCCATCGCTTCAGAGAACTTCCGGTCATAGCGTGTCCAGCCAAGACCGCGTTCCCATGGGGTCCACTTATCTTTCCACTCGTCCAGGAATTCCCGGACCTCTGATCTTAGCGCGGCCGCATCCTCGACAACTTCAATATCTGCAAATCTGTATGGTTGAAACATGACGACCCCTTTACACAATTCCGTCGCGGCGCAGTTCGGCAATTTTTGCGTCATCCAGCCCAAGCGTTGATTTTAGAACAGCGTCGGTATCCTCACCAATCAACGGCGGCGCCTTGCGATAAGTTGGGGGCGTTTTGGACATTCTGTACGGCGCCGCCGGTGTACGGATGGTGCCCAACTCCGGATGTGCCATTTCGACGATCATCTCGCGTGCCTGCACATGAGGATCATCTTCGAGGTCCGCGATAGCGTTGATCGGGCCGCATGACACCGTCGCGGCATTCAAATGCTCTACCCATTCTGCCTTGCCCTTTCCGATTAACGCCGAAGTAACCAGTTGTCTCAACGTCTCACGATTTTCCACACGGCCGCCGTTTTTGGCGAAACGTTCGTCTGAAGACCATTCCGGATGCCCGAGCGCAGCGGAAAGCCGGACAAATTCGCGATCACTGAAGGTTGCAATCAGGATGTACCCATCGTCAACCGGATAAACGCCATATGGCGCAGAGCTGGGATGGTCGTTTCCTGTTCTTTTGATGGCCTCGCCCGCATTTAGCCAGGCCGAGGCCGTGTTCATCATCGCCGCAAATTGTGCGTCAAACAGTGAAACATCAATTGATTGTCCCTCACCGGTTTTTTCGCGATGCTGCAAGGCTGCTAAAACCGCGACATTCGCCTGCATCCCCGCGAAAATATCAGCCATCGGAATACCAACCCGCAGCGGCCCGCCCCCGGGCACACCATCTGGAAGCCCTGTGATTGTCATGGCACCAGCCATCGCTTGAGCCAAATAGTCATATCCAGAGCGCACAGAATAAGGCCCTGTTTGCCCAAAACCACTGACCGAGCAATAAATCAGCCGCGGGTTGATTTCGCGCAGATCCTCATATCCCAAGCCATATTTCGCCAAGGTTCCGGGTCTGAAGTTTTCCATCAAAACATCGGCATCTTTGATCATGGCGCGTATCAGTTCCGCACCCTTGGGGGTGGCGAAATCTATTGTGACCGAACTTTTGTTGCGGTTCACAGCCATAAAATAGGTGGACAAATAATCTTCGTTCCCGGGCATCCAAGGCGGGCCAACTCTGCGCACATCATCGCCTTCTCCGGGGCGTTCGATTTTGATGATTTCCGCCCCAAGGTCACCAAATGTTTGGCTTGCGAGTGGTCCGGCGATAACGCGCGTCATGTCTATTACACGAAGACCGGCGAGCGCCATTTCGGAATTTTCAGGTGTTTTCAATTGTATTCTCCTGCGCGTTTACTGCGATGTAATTTTTTAGGGGTAGCGGATTCCATATCCTGCTAATGGATGCGGCGAGTTAAAAAAACAGGGGCTCAGTCATTCAATATAACCTTGCCATTGTTGATCGCAATTAAATCCCGTTCGCCACAGCGCACCCGATAACTAATCTCGTTTTTGTCCCGCCAAATTTCGGTTAAAAATGTTTCGCCTGGGAAAACTGGGGCTGTAAAACGCGCATTCATAACCCGAATTTTGGCAGCATCAAAGCCACATGCACCCTGCAAAATTGCGCGCGCCGCAACGCCGTATGTTCCAAGCCCGTGATAGATCGGCCGATCAAACCCGGCAGCCTTGGCGACCTTCGGGTCTGCGTGCAGGGGATTGAAATCCCCGGACAAGCGATAGATTAGCGCGGATTGCTGGCTGGTTTCCAATGTTACAGACACATCGGCTGCGCGGTCAGGAATGGTGTGAGGTTGCGTTTTTGGGCGTTCGGGGCCGCCAAAGCCACCTTGTCCGCGGCAAAATGTAACCTGCCCGACGGTGGCAATCAGTTCGCTTGTGGCTGCATCAAATAGTTTGCGCTCGGATGCAACCAAAGCGCCGCCGCCTTCGCCTTTGTCAATCACGTCGACAACTTTGTTCTTGCCAACGACCGTACCTTCAACCGGTAGTGGCGCGTGCATTTCAAGGGTTTGCTCACCATGCACCACCCGAACCCAATCTATTCCGGTGTCGAGGTCACGGATCCAGAAACCAGGGTGCGCAAGAACGCCTGCCATTGTTGGAATCGCTTGCTGATTTTCCTCATAGACAAACGTCAGCTCGTCATCTGCTGATGGGCCAAGCCCACAACCAAGCCCCAATGCATAAAGGATGGAATCGTGCCGAGTATAGGTTTGCGTCGCATCGGGTATTTTTAGCGACATCAGGTGGTCAAAATTAATTGCCATTGGGAACTCCGTCCTTATTCAAGAAATGAGGCAAATTAACTAAACAGGATTACATGTTGGCGTTACAGTCAAATGCTCGATTACACTCCATCCTTCACATATGAATTATATTTCATGAAAGATTTGCGGCACACGCTTCAACATCAAAAGGCCAGCTGAAATTTTTAGGCAGCTTCAATCGCCCGCCTACTATTTCTCCGGTTGCTACAGACCAGAAAAGTCTGGTGATCGCTTTTCCAAAAAGGCGGCCCGCGCTTCGGCATGGTCTTGTGACATGCTTAACAGTGGCTGCTGATGAACCTCAATTGCCAAGGCTTCCTCTAGGCTTCCAGGCAATGCCGCCGCAGCTTCTTTGGTCGCTGCGATAGAAAGTGGAGCAATATTCATGTACTCTTGTACTTTTTCAAGCGCCCGCTCCAACGCCGTCCCTTCTTCGACCAATTCATCAACCAACCCATATTGCTGAGCTGTTTGGGCGCTCAATGGGTTCCCTGTGAAAATCAAATCTTTTGTCCGCGCAAGACCGATCCTTTGCGGCAATGACCACATAAGCCCACAATCAGGTGCCAACCCGATGTGCCCAAATGCGGCGCCCATCCGTGCTGTTTTTCCCGCTATGACAAAATCGGATGCAGCAGCAACGGATAAGCCCGCGCCGAAAGCAACGCCTTCGACAGCAGCGACAACTGGCTTGGGGCCGACCGCGATTGCTCGGACAACGTCGTGGAACAGCTTGAGGCGCCGCTTAAATCGCAACGGGTCGGGCCCGCCTGTGGGCTCTGACATTTGTCTAACATCTGCACCCGCCGAAAACTGCCCGCCTGCTCCGGTAATAATAACGGCGCGGATGTCTTTGTTCGCTGAAATTTCGCCCATAAGTTCAATCAAGCGAGACCTCACCACATCTCCTATCGGATTCATGCGTTCAGGTTCATTGAGCGTTAAGATCGCGACAGAATCTTGCTGGTCAAATAGCACTAAATCCTCGGACATCACTTGGCCTCTTTCTCGAAAGCACTAAATTTCAGACAACGGAAGCTATCAAAGGCTCATTTGGCTGCCGCCGTTGGCCGACAAGCGCTGACCCGTTATGTAAGACGCTGCATCCGAAAGTAGGAAACAAACAGGTGAGGCCGCCTCTTCTGGCAGGCTCCACCGCGCCAATGCGACCTTGGCAAGATAAGTATCACGGAATTTTTCGCCTCGGATTACTTCGGTCATAGGTGTTTCGACCATGCCGAAGGAGACCGTGTTGGCGCGGATGTTGTATTTTGCCAATTCACGGGCACTGGACATCGCCGCACCAATAGCGCCAGCTTTGGCGGATGAATAATTAATCTGGCCGATCGTGCCCTGAACGCCCGCATCCGATGAAATGTTCACAATGGCCCCTTTTGGGTCTTCGCCGGCTTTGGCGCGTTCAACCATATGCTTTGCCACTGCCTGCGTGCAGATGAAAGTCCCTGTTAAATGCACGTCCAACACTTGGTTCCACTGCTCCAAAGTCATTTTCAGCATCATTGACGGCCGTGTAATGCCAGCATTATTGACCAGCCCGTTTATCGAGCCAAATTTGTCAACGCCGCCGTCTACCGCAGATTGAACAATATCCGGATCCGTTACGCTACCAACAAAAATGGCAACGCGCTTATTACCTAGCTCCGCTTCCAGATCCTTGAGACCTTCTTCGTTCATATCGATCGCGACGACATTCCCGCCGAGTTCAGTGACCATACGAGATACAGCGAAGCCGATACCTTGTCCTGCACCGGTTACAACAATTGTCCGACCTTTAAGTGACATTGGATTTTTTGCATCATTGGTGCTTGTGTTCATTTCATTGCTCCATTGTATATTTCGTCTATTTCGACCTAAAAATAGGCGAAGGCATTTAGGGCACGCAAGCACCACCGACACAAAGTCGAATTTAATCAGTCATGTGTTTAATGAGACGCGTCCTTTGACTCATGCGGGTTTTGGGGCTGCTCGGAACCCGCACCCAATGCTCGCCTGTCAATAACCGCAATTATCATATACTTGATAAGAGATTGTGTTGAGTTGAATCAGTGCGTTGGGTCTGTGCAAAGATGTGCTTGAAATTCGAAAGAGGCACAATGACAGGTGCTTTTGAAGGGCACGCTCACCCTCAACAGGATCAACCAATCTTGAGTGGAAATAGACGACGGCTTTTGGTTTAGTTGGGGCATAAAAGTGAACGCGCCTTAGTCCAGATACATTTACATAAGGCAATTTTCAGGACAAACCTCTGCGGGCCATGGCCCATGGCGATGGTCGTTTCTTATTCAGCCAAGCAACGCAAACTCTGGTCGTGACGCCCCAATTAGAAGGTCTAAATTTATGCCAACACTTTTCCCGCATGATCATATAGAAGGCGAGACTTTTATCGCTTTGCCTGACCAAATTCGCCAATGGGCCGCGCAGACCCCTGACAGGATTGCTATTTGCGACGAAACCTCGGCGTGCAGCTGGTCCGATCTTTTGCTTAATAGCGAAGAGCTTGCCAAGCGGTTGATCGTGATGGGCGTGGCCCCCGGCGACAGCGTCGCTCTTATTGGCGACCTTCAAGCTACAACGGTCACGGCGTTTTTGTCTGTACTCTTTGCTGGGGCGTGCATCGTACCACTGCCCGCAATTGCCAGCGACGCAGCCTTGAGTGGGATGCTGTTGGATAGTGGTGCCAGCACAGTTCTTTCGACCACCGAAGCGACAGACCGCATCACGGGTGTACTTGGGTTGGACGCGGGTCATCGCAAAATAAATCGCGGCGCGATCGATTTTACGCCACCCGATGATCGCTGGGCTGACCTGCGGACGGGGCAATCTACTGCGCTGGATGTCGCATTGCCGCCGCTTCATGCTGATGCATTGTTCAATATCATTTACAGCTCCGGGACGACCGGGACACCCAAGGGCATCGTTCACGATAACCTCTATAGGTTTCGCCAAATGTTGCGGATGCATGGCACCGGCGTCAACGAAAATTGTACGATGTTAGTTTCCACGGCAATATATTCTAACACGACGCTTATGCCGGCACTTTCCGTCTTATCAGGCGGCGGAACTCTGGTCACTAAACGTAAGTTTGAGGCAAAAAACTATATCGAGACAGCGCGCAAGACTGGCGCGACACATGCCATGCTTGTCCCTACACTGGTTCAAAGATTGTTGGCGGAGCCGAGCTTTCAGATCGATTCCATTCCAACGTTGGAACGAACATTTGTGACAGCCTCCCCCTTTGCGACTTCAGTAAAAAGCGAGGCGGTAAGGCGGTGGCCTGGCGTAATACAAGAGATTTACGGCATGACCGAAGGTGGGTTAACGGCAATGCTTGATACCTCGCTTTTTCCGGACAAGCTCGGCTCTGTTGGTAAACCTTCGGCCTCTGCGATTATTAGAATAATTATTGAGAGCGGGTCCGAATTGCCAACGGGCCAAGTCGGCGAGATTATCGGGCATTCAAATACGATGATGTTAGGTTATCATAATAGACCAGAGCAGAATTCAGCGGTGAGAATAGATATGCCGGACGGGCTTGCCTATCTGCGAACCGGCGATCTGGGCCGTTTCGACGATGACGGGTTTTTGTATGTTGTCGGGCGGGCCAAGGATGTGATCATCTCGGGTGGCTTCAACATATATGCCACGGATTTGGAGGACGCACTTTTACTTCATCCAGAAGTAAATGAGGCAGCGGTTATGGGAATGCCAAGCGCAGCATGGGGCGAGACGCCTGTAGCCGCCGTCGTTCTGTCAGCTGGCTCGGACGTTTCCGAGGCGTGTTTGATAAGTTTTTCGAACGAAAAATTGGGAAAGGCTCAACGTATTTCGGCGCTAAAGATATTGCAAGAACTGCCACTGAACGCGCTGGGTAAAGTTGTAAAGTCCGAATTGGGAAAACAGCTAAAGGGGCTTGTTAGCTAGTTTTCAATTCATCCAACGCCCACCGTTAACGATCAATGTTTGACCTGTGATGTAACGACTACCCGGTCCTGCAAAGAATACGATTGCATGTGCGATGTCGTCTGGCTCTCCCAATATCCCCATCGGTGTCTCGGCCTTGGCTTTGGCCACCATTTCTGCGGGTAAAGCATCCGTTGCGCGCGTTTGTATGTAACCCGGGGCAATTGCGTTCACGGTGATCCCGCTTTCGGCGATTTCTCGGGCCAAAGATCGGGTGAACCCAATCACGCCATTTTTTGCGGCAGCATATGCTGCACTGGCCTTGGCCCCGATATAGGCTGAATCAGACGCAATATTTACTATTTTTCCAGAGCCTCTCTCCAGCATATCGCCGATGACAAGATGGGTGCAATTGATTGTTGTTTTTAGACAAATATCTATCAGAAAATCCCAGCTATCCGGCTGTGAGTCGACAAAGCTTGAAGCGCGCTCGCGGGCACCTTGGCCCACATTGTTGACAAGGATATCCGGTGTTCCGATTAATTTATTGGCGGCCTCAAAGGCGGCCTGTGTCGCTGCTGCGTCGCGCAGGTCTACAGTGACCAGCTTCAACTGGCCTCCACATATTGTATTGGCCCCTGCTAATCCGTCAGCGTCCATATCCATAGCCACGACTTGCACGCCGGCATCACACATCATTTTGACGGTCGCGCGCCCAATGCCGTGCGCCGCGCCGGTTACGATAGCGGTTTTCCCACTTAGCATGCAGCGCCCGCATATTGTGGCGTCATATAATGATCGTCGATGGAAAGCTGGTTTTTGGTTTCACACATTTTTTCAGAAAGCGTGGCCTTGCAACCTTCAATATGATCAGGGTCGCCTTCCATACCCAAAACAAGCAACTGCTCACTTTGGTCCAAAACCAGCGCTAGCCCCTGCTGCCCTGGAACGCCAGCATTTCCATAAAAATAACCACCTACTTTTTGCTCTCTGAGCTCCGCCATAAATTCTGCGATGGCGATAGGCTCTTGCCCTTCGGGTTTTTCTGCATTGATACGGCGCAACAGTGCAGCTATCCGATCTTCCGAATAGGTGCTTAGCAATGCGCGCCCAACTGCTGTGTGCGCAATTGACAACATGTCACCGACTTTAACCGAGCCCTCGGGCCCGTCACCGTCTGGCCCATAACAAACATATATATACTGGACGTTTAGGCCATTGGCTGTGGCCATAACCACAGTCTGTCCGGACTTTGCCGATAGATCATTGACAAACTCTAACAGGCTGCCTTGTTGTACCAAGTTGGGATCAACCCAATTGCCCAATAGGCCAACACGGCGTGTCGGAAAGTATGACCGCCTGCTGCTGTCTTGTTGCAAATATCCCATATACACCAAACTACGAAGCAATACTGACGTGCTGGATTGGGGATAGTTCAGCGACTTGGAAATCTCGGATACGCAAGCAGAGCGCTGCACGCCGTCAAAGAACTCTAAAATTCGTAAGGCACGTTCTGCAGACTTTACCACGGGCCCTACATGCGAGGCTAGATTTGGACCCACTGTGGGCAACAAATTTACTGAACTCATTATGTCCTCCCCAGAACTAACAGCACTTGAAGCGTCGGCGGATACAGGAAAGCTCCTCTGACCAACCTACTCGTGCGTATGTTACATCCTACCCATGCGTATGTTGGTATGTAAACAAATTTTTTTGGATTTTTTTTCGGTCTTGGGGCACCACAAACACTGATACAGAGATCTCCAACATCCGCGCAGCCTCTATTTATGTGAAACCGATTAGACAAGATGGGTGTGTCTCGCTAAGAATATTAACGAAGTAGATGTTCAGGTCATGCGCTACGCTGGCTCTGCGCTCCGTAGTAGAAAAAAGCCGCCACGGCAAAAGCTTGAGGCTACGCGGAAGGCTATATAAGAGCCATTCCGGCGACTTCACGGTGATACCACTCAGCTGCGCTTGGATAAGTATCAGACGGCAGGGGAGGCATGCAAACTGACGGCGTTGACACAGTATTCTGCCAACGCTATCGAAGAGTTTTCAATATAAACGGTTGCTTCGTCAGATGACTCCCGCGTCTCGTACCAGACGTTTGCCCAATTTAGGGCCCCTAAAAGCGGACGCGCTGCAAACCGCGGCGGCAGATCCCTGAAAACGCCAGCTTCAACGCCAGCCTCAATTGCTGACACAAAGAAGCCTTCGTATTCATTGCGAAGCGCAATGACTTGCTTGCTGGCCTCGTCCTGATAGGGATGCCTGATGCTCAGCAATAGCTTGTTGATTCCCAGTGTCGTGGACTTTTGGTAAGAAACCGTAGTCATGACGACCACTGCGTGGGTTTTGCACATTTCAAACAGACGTTCTTTCGGGTTCAAACCCTGCCGGTCAAAAACTTCCCCGACATTTTCGATCAGGATACGCATTGCTTCCAGATGGATGTGTAAGAAGATATCTGTTTTGGTTCGGTAATAGTGATAGATTCGGCCTTTGGTCGAGCCAAGTGCATCCGCAACATCATCAATTGACGTTCCACCAAAACCACGTTCAACGAACGTTCCTGCTGCTGCGGATAAGATTTTCGCACGTGCTTCATCGGGCGCTTTGGGTCTGCCCAACTCGTCAAGTTCTACGGCTCTATGTCTATCTTCATATGCCAAATTTTTGTTTACCGCCTTAAAATGCTCGGATTTCGTCGTTGTATAAGGGGCGCGCCACTAAGGTGCAACTTCTCTGTTATCGAGATTATAACCAAATGTCCGTTTCGAAGACCCGCTAACAAATCCAACATCTATGTGATACTGTGTGATCACGTGCATAAACTTCTAGGTCGACAGCCACAAGGAGATATCACCATCCCGACCATTTCCGCCAAGCGGAAGTAATTTTTGAAAATAATTACCGTAATTGGTGCAACTGGGGATGTCGGGACCGAGATTTTACGGTCTCTTTTGACGAATAAGCATCCGATTTTTTCCGTCGGGCGCCACAAGTCAGATTTGTAAGCTTAGGTTGGCTGGGGTTCCCAAGCCTGGTGATCGGCGCGTCCCGTATATTGTTGTGGCGGCCGACATCAAGGGCCATAAAGGCGTTGAAGGCAGCATCTCAAATGCGTATAAGAATGCAGATGGCCAGTGGAAACGATAAAATGCCGAGTGACGAGCCGAGGATCAACCGTAAGGGTTTAAAAGATTCCGAACCACTTAATCCAGTCTGGGAGTCCGAAGCTCGCTCAGGTCCAAAGATAGAGGCTCGTGCGGCCCTCTTGGAATGTGCTGCGCAGGCTTTTACCACGCGCGGTTATAGCGCGGCGACCCTTGGCCATGTGGCTGAATTGATGGGGGCCTCCAAAGGCCAGATCTACCATTACTATCGTTCAAAAAGCGATCTGTATTACGACGTCGTGGTCGGTGCACACTACATGGTTGAACAGGAAACCGCGAAAGCCGAAAAAACCGGGATACAAACGCCAGCGGCTAGACTTTATCGAATAGCATATGCGCATACGATGGTCATTTTGGAAAAATACGCCTTCATGCGCGTAGCACTTGAGGCCACCCAACACCAGCTTTTGTCACAATTATCTGACAGGCAAATCCGTGCGAACGAACGTATCAAGCAGTACCGCGACGAATACGAAAACAAAATCGAACTCATAATTCAACAAGGAGTCGAGCAAGGCGATTTCAAAGCCCCTTCTGTTTCAATTGCCACAAAATCAGTTTTGGGTTCATTGAATTGGCTTACCGTATGGTTCGATCCCAACAAGGAAACGACAGAAGCGGAAATGTCAGAGATCGCACGGCAAACCGCCGAATTCGTTGTGTATGGTCTATCACCTGATGGCCCACCTAACCTGGACCTTTGATCCGAATCTGATTGTTTCTAAACCAAATTACGCATACGAATACATTCGGTGCGCCACGTAAATGACTCCTACAGCTTAGATGTAGATAGCCCACAGAATCGCCCGTCCGACCGCCTACAATGCAACCAAACAAGGCACAGCTGTACCGGCAATCAACGCCCTTTGAAAACTCCATCGCGCTTTTCAGCAAAGCTCTTCAAACCTTCCGCGGCATCTTCGGTTTTCATAATGTCAGCCTGTTTGGGTCCAAAATCGTCAATTGCCGCAAGCCAGCCATCGCGTTGTGCTTTGCGCGCAATACGTCTGGTTTCGGCAACGGCCAATGGGGCCTGAGCTGCAATTTTTTCAGCCAGCTCCATCGCGCGATCCATTTGCTGGCCAACAGGTACCACTTCCTGCACGAGTCCCAGTCTATACGCTTCCGCAGCGTCAAAAAAGTCGCCCGTCAGCAAATAACGCATCGTATTGCCCCAGCCCGCTCTCTCCAGAATGCGGATAATGCCACCATGGTTGGCAAAAATGCCACGGCTAACTTCGATTTGTCCAAAATTCGCGTCGTCGGCGGCGACAACAATGTCAGCCGCGAGCATCAGCTCAATACCGATCGTAAAGCAAATACCTTGAACGGAAGCAACGACCGGCTTGTTGCGTAAAGGGGCAAATAGATCGAAAGGATCCGCAATGCCTTCAGGAGCGAAATGCTTACCTTCGGCAAACCATTTGCCAATCTGATCAAGCTGTACGCCCGCCGTAAAATGTTTACCGTGCGCCCAAACAACGGCCACACGTGCGTTGGCGTCATTTTCAAAGTTCTCAAAAGCTTCCCCGAGCTCGGTCGCCATTTTGCCTGAAAAGCCATTTAGCTTGGCCGGGCGATTTATGCCGATAAGCGTGATTGGGCCTTTATGAGATACGGTAATTTCACCGTCACTGTTGTTTACGCTCTGCGCTGTCATAACCACTCCAATGCTGACTTCCGATAGAATACTTACATTTTTTATATGCCTAATCAGCCAAGTTTACAGCATATCACATTCATATAATTCGCGCCCCATTTCGGCATGAACCCTATGCGTTGGCACCAATTGCCTTTAGATATTTCGATGCCGCACCAATGCATGCTCTACCGGCTGGCCATTCTCTTTGTTGCTGCTAACAATGCCGCCTCATATTCCTCGATAAGCCGCTCGCAAAGTTCGGCGGCCGTTGGAATATCGTGAATCGACCCCACGCCCTGACCTGCAGACCAAATATCCTTCCAAACTTGTTTTTTCCGGTCCGCTGGGCGAAAATCTTCGGGGGCCGCCAGTTTGTCGGGGTCTACGCCAGCGGCCTCTATGGATGGGCGCAAAAAGTTGGCGTTCACACCGGAAATTTTGGAGGTATAGATGATGTCGGATGCAGCTGATTGTAGGATCATATCTTTGTTGCCCTTCGATGCCATTGCTTCCTGCGTTGCAATAAACCGTGTGCCCAAATAGGCGAGATCGGCCCCCATAATTTCGGCGGCCGCTATTTGTGCGCCGGTGCTTATGGCGCCGGACAGGACAATGACCCCATCAAAAAACGCACGGATTTCAGGTATTAAGGCAAACGGGCTAAGCAATCCGCCATGACCACCAGCCCCGGCACAAACCGCTATAATTCCATCGACACCAACTTCTGCGGCTTTCTGCGCGTGGCGCAGATTAATCACATCATGAAACACAAGCCCGCCATAAGAATGGACAGCATCCACAACACTGGAAGCCGCGCCAAGCGATGTGATTACCAAAGGAACCTTGTGTTTCACAACCATATCCAGATCGGCTTCGAGCCGGTCGTTGGATTTGTTAACGATCAAGTTAATACCGTAGGGCGCAGCACTTTCATGACGCCCTAAACGCGCCTCTATCTCGCTTAACCATTCGTCAAGCGCCGCGGTAGACCTTAAATTGAGGGCCGGCAATGTCCCGACCAATCCGGACCGGCAAACCTCGACGACCAAATCCGGGTTGGATGTCAAAAACATAGGGGCTGAAATGGCCGGGAGGCGAAGTCCATCGAGTTGGGCGGGTAGTTGGCCACCAACTGTTCGAGTTGCAGCTGCGCTATCTGTATTAGTCATTCGGTATCCCTTTTTTTCCAATTATTTATCTCGGAAAGCCCACTTCAAACTCCGTTGGAGCATGCGCACATATAGCCGTTATCAGCTTGGCCTAAGCAATGTGTTTAGAAACAATACTAGATATATGATGCGAAACGGAAACGAGAAAGCTTGGTTCAAACCGTTGAAAACCACGACCTGCCTCAAGAACGTGTTCAATCGTGTATGCGAGCTGTTCACTGCCCGCCCGAGATGCCGTCTAGGCTCTGAAACACAAATCAAAAATTACCGATCTTTGGGACGAGCCCGTGCTATAACAACAGGATTAAAAGAATATCCATAGCCAGCATTGTGCTGATTGCGAACAGGCCGTTCCAATGAATGACAATCTCTTTTACAGGCGTCCCTGATAAACGGGACGTCAACATTTGTGCCGCTGCGAGTGGCGAGACAGTGATCATAACCGCCCAGGAAACGGAGATGACGGCAATTAATGCCACTGGCGGGAAACCTAATTCAGGCACTACACGAACCAAACCCAGCAGGATTGTGACCGTAACAACGGGATTCATTCCAACAAAACTCCCCAAGACGATTACCCAGCCAATGCAGATCAACAGCCATGCCTGATCAAACCCCGATTGCAGCAATAAATTCTGTACCCAGACAGGGTCAATCAGCGGCACGACGAGTATGCCAATAAAGGCGGAAAACCCAACCAGTGAAATTTCATTGCGTTGTGCCGTAAAGACTTCTGGAATATCCACAAAAAACCGTCGTTTGACTTCGGAAAACCCATTAAACCGGCTGGAGTTTAGGCCTTGAAAAACCATCCACCCTATTCCGCAAACCGTAGACGACAAGATCATCGCAACCAAAAAATTATATGGCAAAAAATGCACTATTAAAAAGGCCATTGCTGGAATAACACTAAACAAAGCCAGCAAGTTCGCAAACAGTGAAATTTTGAAAGTGCCCTGCTGGATTTGTACCGCTTTTGGGTGCAATAGCTTGTCAAGGAGTGCGCCCCATAGGAGGAATAATACCCCGATGACCATTCCAATCGGGACATAGTCGCTCCAGCTCAGTTCCGGCAGGCCAGTAAAAATGAGCACCATGGTAAAGGAGGTCGGAGACCACATCGAAATCGCTGCAATTCCTCGCTGAACCGCTGTGAACATACGGCGCACCCGAATTTTTCTGATCGCTTTTTTTTGTGGCTCATTTTCGGGTTTCAACTGATTCTGAATTGTGACACCCAGAACATTAAGCGCACCAAAATTAAGTAGTATTCCAAGTAAATGACTGCCTAAAGTCATGGACATATACCGCCTGCCGGGTGGCTGCGACATGAGGATTAAACCACATTTGTGCACCAACGCCGAGGAACTGGCTGCCTCGCGCAGGATAGAGAACCCGGTAAAGAAAAATGCGAAGAACGCCGCGCGATCTATCGCAGTACTCACCGTTTGGATTGAGATTTTGTTGGTTTGAACCAGAAAAATACTGAAGATAAGCGCGCCAACCGGTACTAGCCGAATGAATTTGTGAATGCGCGACCATTCCATTAGAATAAAAAGCCCCAACAGGGTGCCGGTCACAAATGAAAAACTTGGGAATGTCCCTGCTTCGTTTAGTGCAGAAAAACCGCATACAGCTAACAGTATAAAGGCCGAGAGTTGCTGGTTCCTATTGCGATACCACATCTGGGAAAATCTTTCCGGAGACACTGGCCCCTCAAAAAATTCGCAGGCCCCCTCAGAGGCCTGCGATAAATGTTTAGCAGTGCATTATTCCACTGAAACCTTGCTATAGACCTCTGCATTCAGCAGATCGACATACGCTGCTTCGGTATCGATTCCGGCTGTCAGCCCAATCCACTTTTCATAAAGCGCCATGAAATTTGCCGCTTTTTCTTCGGCGTTTTCGATGCCTGCATCTGTCGCAATCTGAACCGCATTCACGATCCCGGTTTCCGTGGCAGCCGCAAGGGCCGATGCCACATCTGCACCAGGAGCAATGAGTTGGTAGTTACGCCCTTCTGTTGCAAGGGCCGAATTTCCGTCGTTGATATACCCCCAAGTCGCACCCGCAACACCAATAGCGGCGCTGTCAACTAACGCCTGACGTTGCTCGGTTGAAAAGGACTGCCACAGATCTTCGCGGATATTGATAAGGGCAGAGTGTGCTACACCGCCAGCGTTGGCATCAATGACGTATTTCGCCGAATCTCCGATCGAATAGGATTCCAACCAGCTTGCCGAACCAAAGGAACAATCAACCTGACCGCGCTGCATCGCCTCATAGACCTCTGTGACCGTAGTGTTTGCAGCCACGGCGCCGAGAGCAGAGATCAACGGAATGGTATGGCCGCTACCGCGAATGCGTTTACCTTCGAGTTCCGCCAAACTTGCGTAAGGCTCAACACAAAGTAGATCATAAGCTGTTGTTGACCAGCCTCCGAGCGAATGCACGTTCCACGATTCTAATTCAGCCGTACAATCACTACAAGTTTCCAACATTGCCATTTCAGTCAGCGCCCCGCTTGCTGCCAATGTATTTTGGTAGGCAGCACCCATGTTCACGTAAAGGGCAAACTCTGGCAATTCGGAAGGATAGTACAACGCTGCAAGCATGATGCCGTCAACCAGCCCGTCACGCATTCCAAAGAGGCCGGTCTTTGATCCAACAAGGCTGCCGCCACCGACAAAAGTCGTTGCAAGCGAACCTCCGCTTGCAGCCTCGACAGCCTCAAGGAATGGCAGGATTCCGTGCTTGTTCAACGTTTGCGTTGGGGGGGAATAGTTCCCATAAACAATGCTGTCTTGAGCGTTTGCTCCTGTTGAAACGCCTGCTGCCAGCGTGGCCGTAAAAGCGATCGAAATTGTAGATAATTTTAGGGTATTCATGTACTTCCTCCAAAGTTGATTTTAGTTTCTTCTTAATTATTCCATTAGGCCAGGCAAAACGAGAATGAAGCTTGGGAAAGCTATCAAAAGAGCCATAATGAAAATTTCTGCGATCAAGAACCACGAGATGCCGCCAAAAATCTGAACCAGCGAAACCCGCTCGCCCATGATACTTTTCATAACAAAGACATTCAGCCCCATCGGCGGCGTCAACATACCAATTTCCAGCATCTTGATCAGGATCACGCCCGCCCAAATTCCGTTCATACCGACGTCTTCAAAGATCGGCAGTAAGATCGGCAGGGTAAGTAGCAGTATGCCAAGCGGGTCTAAAAATGCGCCCAATATAAGATACAAAATGCAGCACATCAAAATAACGACGATGGGATTGTCGGTTAATTCAGTGACGAGCCCAGAAACATGAAAAGGCATTCCGGAAAGCGCAAGGAACCGCATCATAAGCGCGGCTCCAATAGCAATTAGAAATACTGAAGCCACCGTTTGCACTGTTTCGATAGAGCTTTCAAA
>Ga0209345_10002964_pt1 | contig 17938 bp, 17 predicted proteins | sample Cruoilmetagenom7_FD_187294 | JGI IMG/M metagenome (GOLD analysis project Ga0209345, IMG submission 187294) | Oil polluted marine microbial communities from Coal Oil Point, Santa Barbara, California, USA - Sample 7 (SPAdes) (version 2) | ecosystem: Environmental > Aquatic > Marine > Oil seeps ...
TCATGTACCAAGCCATCATACAAGAACGCAATCTGCCGCAATGCAAGGCAGTAATTTTCAAGTGTCGCTCGACCAAGTCCCATCAGGGTTGCGGCAGGCGGTACCACGCAGCTGCTCCGGACGGCCATCGATATAAATCGTATGAGTGTAGTCTCGGCAGTCTAAGCTCCCTCGCTTGTAGGGTGATTGAGGGATTACTTCACCGTAGCGGCCCGTTTCTGGGTTTTTCCAAGGCGTGCGCTCGCCGGACCGGCCACGCTCCAGCGCATCATACTCGGCACGTTGCGCCATTAAACGGTCTTGCCGGTCAAGCGAACGGCCAATTTCACTGCCTACGACACCGCCAATAAACGCACCAACAACCGCTGTGGCGACGCGCCCACGGCCACGCCCTACCGTGCTTCCTATCAAGCCACCGGTAATTGCGCCGATCGCCAAACCATTGTCGGACTTACTTGCTCCGCTACAGCCAGAAAGAACCAGCCCAAGGGCCACAACAATCATGATCCGTCGATAATTGGACATTCCCGTCCCTCTTTTTTCGTTTCCCCAATCGATAGTCATATCAAATAACACCTACTACTGGCGTGATTCTGGCAAAACTACATCACTAGGCCTGTTTTTCATCGGCACGGTGCTGTGTCGCAGGTAATTCTACAATCGCCCGTAGGCCTCCAAGATCAGATACCTCCAAGGTGAAAGTACCCCGATACGAGCTGACAAGATCACCAACAATTGACAGACCAAGCCCTGAGCCAGGTTTTGTTTCATCAAGCCGTACACCACGTCGTCCAATTTTCGAACGCTCACTCTTTGAGAGACCCGGCCCATCATCGTCAACTTCTAGCCTCAGGACATGGCTGGTTGATGGCAATGCCGCCTGGGCAACTGAGATCTTTAATCGAACGCGATGCTCACACCATTTGGATGCATTATCGAGCAGATTGCCAATCATCTCTTCGAGATCTTGTTGCTCCCCTTGGAAGCGTACGTTCTCTGGACATACCAATGTAATATCGACACCCTTGGCGCGGTGAATCCGTTCGAGAGTTCTTTGTAGCGCCTCAGCAACCGGACGGACATCCGTGACACGCCCGATTGTGCCAACACGCGCAACCATCCGCGCACGATCTAGGTACAAAGTGACTTGATTGCGCATAAGTTCGGCCTGCTCCGTAACTTTACGCGAAAATGTTGTCTCTCTCGCCTCCGCTTCATTGACAATGACCGCAAGGGGAGTTTTGAGAGCATGGGCGAGATTGCCAACTTGTGTCCGGGCGCGTTCGATAATTTCTTGGTTAGCCGCTATCAATTGATTGAGCTCTATCTGCAATGGCTCAATCTCGGCTGGAAGCTCACTCTCCAGTTGCTCGGCCTTGCCTGAGCGAACATCCCCAAGGCCTTGCTCTACTTTGCGCAGCGGTGCCAAACCGAACCGGACTTGTAAATAAGTCGCAGCCAACAACCCAAGCCCTGCCACCGCTAACGAAACTGCGAGAACAAGACCAAAGTTGGAAATTGTCGTTCCTGGCCAGTCTAAAGGCCCGGCGACGATAAATGAATATAATGGGCCGTCGTCATCGCCGCCTAGACGACCGACACGTTCGACAATCCGCAAAGGTTGATTGAGGGGGCCGCGAATATCAAGCCATCGGAAACCTCCTCCGTCGCGCACGGCTGAATGCTCATAGGGCGACGAGAGAGTACTGGTCGCAAGCGAATCTGAAACCAAAGTGGCACCAACACCTTTTCCAAGTGGTTTTACCTGCCAATACCACCCGGAGTTGGTCACTCCGAACAACGGTTCGCCGATATTGGTGGGTCTAGCGGGTGTGGCACCATCACCAAGGCTTTCAGCCTGAACGACCCACACGTAAGTTTTGAGTTGGCCGTCGAAACCGTTCAGTATGTGATTTCGGATCAGAGAAAATATAATCAGCCCCGCTATGGGCAGCACCACGACTGTCCATAGCGCCGCTGTTGCAAACAGGCGAAATGCGAGGGAATTAAGCTTCATCCGCCTCTGCGCCCAATCGATAACCAAGGCCACGAATCGTTTTAATTAATTCTGGCGGAATTTTCTTGCGTAAGCGGCCAACAAAAACCTCGATGGTGTTTGAATCGCGATCAAAGTCTTGATCATAGAGGTGTTCCACAAGTTCCGTACGTGAAACAATTCGGCCGTTGTGATGCATCAGGTAGGCCAACAGGCGGTATTCGTGGGAGGTGAGTTTAATGATCCGACCGTCGCAAGTGACGCGAGCAGACTTGGTGTCCAACCTGACCGGACCACACTCTATTTCACTCTTGGCATGTCCGGCAGCCCGGCGCACGTGCGCGCGCATTCGAGCAAGAAGTTCTTCCATATGAAAAGGCTTGGCGACGTAATCGTCGGCGCCGGCATCCATGCCCGCGACCTTGTCGCTCCAACGATCCCGCGCCGTTAGCATGATAACTGGCATGTTTCGATCGGCGCGACGCCACTCTTCCAGCACAGATATACCATCCATTTTGGGCAGACCTATATCGAGAACAACGATATCATAAGGCTCCGTATCGCCGAGATGGTAGCCTTCCTCACCATCGAATGCGGTGTCGACCGCGTAGCCCGCGTCGCTCAACGCAGAAACCAGTTGGCGGTTCAAATCTGTATCGTCCTCAACGACGAGAACCCGCATGTGAGCACCCCTGTATCATTTCATGCTACTTCAGCCACAACTCATTGGCCCAAGACTAACGATCCGAAGCGGCTTCGACAACGTCTCCCGGTCTTCACTTCTTTCTAACTGCTCGATTGAGTGATCGCCTGAATTTGAATGGCGCCTTGGCGCCCGTGACACGTCGATGCAACCGGCCAGACTCTGAGCACAATATAATTCTGTATACGTAACCCTTTGAAGTTTGGCACAAGGTGGCTTTAACAATCAGCCCCAATCCAGCCTGTTTTGCCAATCTAGCAAGACTATCGATCCTGGATAGTTCCTGCTTTCGCACAATCACCTGCGCGCTCGACCAGTTAACGTGGCACTTTAGTTCACGTGCTTGAGCAACGGTTCGGCCCGCGCCCATGGCAAGAGCAAAGGCGACGATGAATGCAGATGCAGTTTCGAAACTGATGATTGTTTTCCGGGCTTTTATGAGTTCCAACATAACAGATATTTATGCCCAACAGTCATGAACCGGCAATGAACACCTTCATGTCTGCTGGGCCGAGTTGTTGCCTCAGTTGATCTAGCCAACCAGAACCGTGGTAGCGCGGGCGCGACCATAGATGGTCATGACGATGCCAACGAGACCGCCCACCGCTTGAACGACACTGACGAGTTGCTCGCCTGTTTGGCGCACAAGATCTGGCGTCAGATCAAGACCAATAGCTGGCCCGAGGACGGGAACGACGGTAGAAAGTGCTGTAATGACCGCGCCCCATATGGTGACGGATTCACCCCACCATTTTTGTCCGAGTGGGGATAGGTTTGGTTGGCTCATGGTTGTTCCTTTGGTTGGGGAGGTTCGTGGTGAAGTATCTGCGGGTGAAGAGGTCTCCGATAACCTTACGGCGCGAACGGCTCTGGCTAATGTTTGGTTAACGCGGTTAAGCCAGCCACGCCCGAACCTCCAAAAATGCGGCAGTCGGCGGTATCGGGTTCGGCGATGCTTGGCATAGCGGTTTAGGAGCCGTGTGACGTCCGATCGGTACACCGCAGCCATGGTCAGAGGGCCAATTTCACCATCAACCTCTACCCCGGCGGAAAGTTGGAGCAGTTGCGCGCCCCCAAACACACCGTGATTGACGGATGCAGAGTAAACAACGGATGATGTGCCGCTGGAAAGTGTGCGAACAACTGTTCCACCATCTATGATGTCCACTTCATAGGCTTCACTTGTTTCCGATAATGGCACCTCAGCCACTTCCCAGCTATCGCCACCAGATCGAGTCCGCCTGATCCATGTGATTTTGAGATCGTCTGCCTCTCTAGTGCCACGCACATGGACGGGGCTCAGCGGCAGTCTTCCCCGCCCTGTATAGCCGTGAATTTTTTCGCGATAATTGGCATGTCCAATATCTTGTTCCCCGTCAGCGACCATGAGACTCATTGAGAGATTTCACGAACGGAGGATTTTTGGATCATCGTAGCCATTATGGAGCGAAGATGGGCCAGAAATCCGGGCCACAAGGCAGTGCGGAACAGCATGTCAAAGACATCCGCCGCGCAACCCGCAAACAATACTCGTCCGAAGAGAAGATCCGCACCGTCACCGCGCCCCGCCACAATCAAGCCGCAAGCGTCCGATGTCTTTTTCGACGTCACTGGCGGATCAACTGCCACCACGATGCGCTGCAACGCAGGTTCGTTTCGCATCCGAGCACCATCAATCCAATCACGCCGCCAAAGGGCCCCGGTGACATCCTCTATAATATCGCCTTCAAGTTCTTGCCTGCCTAGCAGTGTGCCTGCATAGCGACGTTTCATTTCTTCAATGAATGAGCCTGCAAGATTGGCGTGGTTGTCCGTGGTTCGCGATCGTGTAACCGCTGTCATACTATCTTCCATCAGTCGTTTCAGAAGCGGCACAGGACGGGGCGTTGTGGTGACCGCAACCCTTGGCATAATACCGAGACGCAAACCAAACTGCAGCATATCCCACACTTCCTCTGAACGGCGCCATTTGGCAATTTCATCACACCAGGCAGCCGCAAACTGCGGACCACGCAGGGCATCCGGATTTTCAGCAGAAAACAACTGCGCAACGGCACCATTTGGCCAGACCAATCGCTGCCGTGAGGCCTCGAAACGCGGCCGTTCATGGCCTGGATGGACGGCCAGCAGCCCCGAAACACCTTCAACCATGACACTCCGCGCGTCATGAATCGTTTCCCCCACCAGAGCGATGCGCATTGCAGGCTCATTGCCGGAAGTATTGCGGCCTAGTGCCTGTTGTCTGACCCACTCCGCACCAGCACGTGTCTTACCCGATCCACGGCCGCCGAGGATCAACCAAGTCCGCCAAGCATTGCCTGTTGCAGTACGGCCTGGTGGAAGCTGGTCATCACGCGCCCAAACCTCCCAATCCGCCAGAAGGTTCTCAAGCTTGGCAAGTGACCACCCTGCAAAAAGCGCGTCAGCTAATTCAGAGGCTGTCATGCCTTCCGCTGGATTATCACCTTGTGGATGGACCTCAGCTGGCTGGTGATTGTGGTCCGCGCAGGCGAAGAATGCGTTCCGCAAGTTCAAGGCGGATGCGTTCCGCATCATTATCCCCGCTTGTCTTTTCAACACTAGATGATTGAGGTGACGGTTGCCGTTTTATTGGCTCGTCCGTCCCTTCAATATCATTTAGTTTTTCAAAATTTCGTATTAGCTGGCCGATGGCACGGGTTTCACGTTCATGGTCCGCGATTGTCAGTTTTTCATCATCATCCATTCTCGCCTCCAATTGCGCGAGCTTCCGATCAATTGAGTGGTAGAGACGCGGTATAAGCGAACTCTGACCGATGTCCTCCGTACCAGAATGTTGCCGGCACCACCCGCCGGACTTTGCACGGCGATAAATCGCCGACGTAGATACGCCGAATTGTAATGCAAGTTGTGCAACCGTTTCATCACCCTGCTCGTAAGCCGCGCGGAGGCGCACCCAGTCCGCTGTTTTGCGTTTGGGCATTGAGTATCCGCACTGCTATTTATTGGAACAAGGTTCTTTGGTTTTGGTACACCTAGAACTAAACAACGAGGCTGGCCCCAGCACTATTCGCGCCAGACAACTCTCGCCTTATACAGCAAACATACCGCAGCATCGCAACACTGTCAACAGTAATGCTTGATTATTTGCTATTTTTGCTTAGGTATTCATTGATAAATGTATGTATATTTAATTTAGTTCTTGGCAAATCAAGTATACACTGCCTTGAGGGCTCGTGCATAACTTTGTTTAAGGCTTCTTACTCAGTGAGCCTGATGCCATCCTGCTATTCTTACTGAGTTGGCTTTCACGATAGGCGATATACATCCCACTGGAGAAAATAACGGCAGCACCGACCCATGTGTACTGATCCGGGAGTTCAGCAAAAAAGACAAAACCAAAGGCCGTAGCCCAAATCAGTTTGAGAAAATCAAATGGCATGACGGCGGTGGCATCAGCCTGTTTAAGCGCTTCGGCGATTGCGATTTGCCCGAGCGTGCCAACAGTACCGATAAACGCCAGCCACACCCAGGCATCTAGACTAGGGTTTTTCCAAACCATAATAGCGGGCACCAACGCCATTACGCTCAACAATAGGTTTGAGTACCCAGTGATTGCCATGCTTGATTCCGTGCGACCAAGAATTTTGATCACGATCATACATGCAGCCCAAACAGCAGCCGAACCTAGCACCAGCACGGAGCCTGAATCTATCTCGACAATCCCAGGTCTAATGATGATAAGCGCACCAATAAATCCCAATATGGTCGCAGCCCAGCGCCGCACACGCATTCGCTCCCCCAGCAGCACCACACTCATTACCGCCATGAATATTGGCGCGCTAAACGACAAGGCGGTAACGCGAGCGATAGGGGTGGTGGCCAGGGCTGTAAAAAAGGCGAGCATTGAGCACAAATTGAGCAACGCTCGCAGGCCATGCAGCCAAGGCCGAGAGGTACGCAAAAATCCAAATCGAGTGCGAATGGCAACTGGCAGGAAGAGCACCAGTCCGAAAAAGGCACGAAAAAAAGCAATCTGGTAGGATGGCAACTCCGTAGAGACATGACGGATGGCCGCATGCATAGCCGAAAAAAGTATCGAGGAGACTATCATCAGACCAATGCCGCGTAGAATTGGCGGCGTGCGGTCCCAGAGGGCGACGATAGGTTGGGTCATGAAATCTCGCGGTGGTTATCTCAGATCAATCATACGCTGGAGATTGTATCAGCGCGAGCAGTTCCTCGGATTCTACGTGATTCCGCCCCGCACATGAATGTTGACATGACAAAACATATCTTCTTGGCGTAAAATCCCACTGCAACAGTGCCCCACGTTTTATGCAGCAGGCAGAAAACAACGTTCGCCGCCATAACGCCCGACCGTGGACAGTGCTATTCTGGACGCTCGGCTGTGGACAGGACCCCATGTGTCAAATTCTGTCATCCCTGAGTGCCTCGCTTCTGATAGGTTGCGCTCACGAGTTGCATTAGCCCCAAGGACGCACGAGTTAGGTTGCATTATGAGCACTGATAGAAGAGTAATTCACGTGCAAGGCGCACGAGAACACAATCTAAAGAACGTTGATCTGACCATCCCTCGCGATGCCTTGGTTGTTTTTACCGGGCTGTCTGGTTCGGGAAAGTCATCGTTGGCATTTGACACCATCTATGCTGAGGGTCAGCGGCGCTACGTCGAAAGCCTTTCGGCCTATGCTCGCCAATTCCTGGAAATGATGCAGAAGCCGGACGTCGATCACATTGATGGGCTCTCGCCAGCAATATCGATTGAGCAGAAAACAACCAGCCGCAATCCCCGCTCAACAGTTGGGACTGTGACGGAGATCTACGATTATCTGCGTCTTTTATTCGCCCGCGTCGGCGTTCCGTATTCCCCTGCGACTGGCCTGCCAATTGAAAGCCAAACTGTAACGCAGATGGTGGACAGGGTTTTGGCGCTGGAAGAAGGCAGCCGCATTTACCTGCTGGCGCCCATCGTCAAAGGTCGCAAGGGCGAGTTTAAGAAAGATCTCGCGGAGTTCATGAAAAAGGGTTTCCAGCGGGTCAAGGTGAACGGTGAATTTTATGAAATTCCAGATGTTCCAAAACTCAACAAAAAGTTCAAGCATGACATCGACGTCGTGGTCGATCGGCTTGTGGTACGACCCGACATTGCGGCTCGCCTAGCCGACAGTATAGAGACAGCACTTGGGTTGGGTGATGGCTTGGCCATCGTGGAGTATGCTGACCGGGTGCTGCCGAAGTCAGCAACCAAGGGTGCGAACAAGTCCAAAAACGAGACCCACGAGCGAATTTTGTTTTCGCAGCGTTTCGCTTGTCCGGTTTCGGGCTTCACGATTGAGGAGATTGAGCCGCGGTTGTTCTCATTCAATTCGCCTTCTGGGGCCTGCCCCACTTGTGATGGGTTGGGTACCGAACTGCAATTCGAGGCCGACCTAGTGGTGCCTGATGGGAACCTGTCATTACGCCGGGGAGCAATTTTGCCATGGGCGCGCACTGGTGCAACTTCACCCTATTATGAGCAAACACTTCAGGCACTGGCGAAGCACTTCAAGTTTTCGATGACGACACCGTGGGCAGAACTTTCGCAAGACATCCAAAATGCAATTCTTTTTGGCACCGGAGATGAAGAGGTTGCGTTCGTCTACGAGGATGGGCTTCGAAAATACCAAGCCAAAAAACCATTCGAGGGTGTTGTCCATAACATTGAGCGGCGTTGGCGAGAGACGGACAGTCAATGGGTGCGTGATGAATTATCACGCTATCAGGGCAACCATCCATGCAAAGTATGTTCGGGGTTTCGTCTGAAACCGCAATCGCTCTCGGTGAAGATCGACGGCTTCCACGTTGGTGAAGTGAGCGATCTTTCGATTCGCACGGCGGGTGATTGGTTCAGCGCATTACCGGGAAAGCTTTCCGAAAAGAACAACGCAATAGCAACGCGCATTCTCAAGGAAATTACCGAGCGGCTGCAATTCCTAAACGATGTTGGACTTGATTATCTGACGCTATCGCGCTCGTCGGGCACGCTTTCTGGTGGAGAAAGCCAGCGCATCCGGCTGGCCTCGCAGATCGGTTCAGGGTTGACCGGCGTTCTCTATGTGCTGGATGAGCCATCCATTGGGCTACATCAGCGTGACAACGAACGTCTTCTGGTGACGCTGAAGCATCTGCGCGATCTTGGCAATACGGTTATCGTAGTTGAGCATGATGAAGACGCAGTGCTGGCTGCTGACCACGTCGTGGATGTAGGCCCAGGTGCCGGGGTGCATGGCGGGCAGATTGTAGCCCAGGGAACACCGGCAGACGTAATGGCCGACCCTGACAGTCTGACGGCACAATATCTCACTGGCACACGCGAAATTCCAATCCCCAAGCTAAGACGCAAAGGGTCAAAATCGCGTCAACTGAGGGTGGTGGGAGCAACGGGAAATAACCTGAGAGGGATTACATCTTCTATCCCACTAGGCATTCTCACCTGCGTCACCGGAGTTTCAGGTGGCGGCAAATCTACATTCCTCATCGACACATTATACAAGGGGGTTGCGCGCCGGCTCAACAACGCCCGCGAAACCCCCGCGCCCCATGATCGGATTGATGGGCTAGAGCATCTCGACAAAGTCATTGATATCGACCAGTCGCCTATTGGCCGAACGCCGCGCTCGAACCCTGCCACATACACGGGTGCCTTCACGCCGATCCGTGAGTGGTTTGCCGGCTTGCCAGAAGCCAAAGTGCGCGGCTACCTGCCGGGGCGGTTTTCATTCAACGTCAAGGGTGGCCGATGTGAGGCCTGCCATGGTGACGGACTGGTGAAAATTGAAATGCACTTCCTACCAGACGTCTATGTGACTTGCGATCAATGCAAGGGGAAACGCTACAATCGAGAAACCCTAGAAATCAAATTCCGTGAAAAATCGATATCGGATGTGCTCGACATGACAGTCGAGGAAGCGTGCGAATTTTTCAAGGCGGTGCCATCGATCCGTGACAAAATGGAGACGTTACGCCGAGTGGGCCTTAGCTATGTGAAAGTTGGGCAGCCAGCGACGACGCTTTCAGGTGGTGAAGCACAACGCGTAAAACTAGCCAAGGAGCTTTCCCGACGCGCTACGGGACGGACACTCTATATTCTGGATGAGCCGACGACAGGGCTGCATTTCCACGATGTTGCCAAGCTATTGGAAGTGCTTCACCAGATTGTGGATGCTGGTAACACGGTCGCTGTTATTGAGCACAATCTTGAAGTCATCAAGACTGCAGATTGGATCATAGACCTTGGGCCTGAAGGTGGTGATGGCGGTGGACAGGTTGTTGCCGAAGGCACACCGGAGGAAGTCGCCACAAAACCTGAAAGCTACACAGGACATTTCCTGAGTGAAATGCTAGCACGGCGCGCAAAAAGAATTGGCAAACAAAAAACAGTGCCAAAGAGGGCACTAAGCAAGGCAGCAAAAAAGAACACCACCGGAACGACAAAAACGAGCCAACAAGGCACTGGCAAAAAAACCGCGCCAAAAAAGAAGCCCGCAAGAAAAAAGCCTGGGACGAGGCAGCAAGCGGCCCAATGAAGACCCAGAACTTCTTACACTGCCGCGACGGCTCGACTGGCTGACTACTCAGCGGAGCACATTTAGAGCGACCGCCTGTTAAAACAACCACCTGCCAGAGGCCCAATTGACCCATATCAATATGCTGTAGCCGTGGCTGCGAGAGACTGCAGCTTGAAGCCAGTAGAATTTATAGAGGGGTCGTCTATGTCTCATGTGCCGCACGAGCTTGCAGCAGAATTTCCTGAATTGAAGGACCGCATCCACGAACTAAAAACTTCGAACGCCCATTTCCTACGGCTATATGGCGAGTATCATGAAATCAACCGTGAGGTACACAGGATCGAAGCCGCAGGGTTGAACGTTGCGGACGAGCACTATGAAAGCATAAAAAAGAAGCGCATGGAACTAAAGGATGACCTTTACGCGATACTTACATCCTAGCAGCAGTTTTTCAGCCTGATTGCTACAGCACGTTCATCTTCGATGAAATCACATGAAACTCTTTGCGTTCTAAGCATTTGTTTTAGAGCCTAATTCACGTTTTAGGTTGAAGCACTATTGCTTCGACTTAAAACGATCCGGCTTAAGAAAAATTGATGGAATAACAAACACGAGGGTAACTTGACTGCCGCTGACCTAATGTTCCATTGTGCACTATTTAAACACCGCATATTTTGGTGAATTTACATTTATTTCACCAAAATTGTGTTGAACTGGCATCCCGATACCTACCTTGGGTACCTAATCGTGATTTTCAGCACTTCGCAAGGGGACTACCATGCGTTTGCGTATTCTATCGATAGCTCTAATTGGTGCCATTGCGATACCTGCGATAACCGTACCTCTATCCTTGGCGCATGCGGATACTGCGTGGGTCAACGGGGCCCCGGTTTTCGAATCAGATCGCATACGTGCCGCAAAGCGTGACGCCGCACGACGCGCCAAAAGCCGGAGCAATTCTCGCTACTCGATGGGCCCAGACGGTGGGGATCGCCCGAACATCTCCCCCCAAAGGCCAGAGACGGTCTCGTTCCCCAATAAATATGGTGCAGGCACCATCGTCATCGATACGTCCGCGCGCAAGCTTTACTACACAACCTCAGGTGGCGCGGCATATCGCTATCCGATCTCGGTTGGACGGCAGGGCTTTAAATGGTATGGCACGCAAAAAGTCTCCCGCGTACAGGCATGGCCGAGTTGGACACCGCCGCCTCAAATGCGCCGCCGACAATCGTGGTTGCCAAAAACGATGAGCGGTGGCATTCGCAACCCACTTGGTGCCAAGGCAATTTATCTCGGCAGTACGCTCTATCGCATCCATGGCACCAATAATCCGAAAAGTATCGGTCGGGCCGCATCCTCTGGCTGTTTCCGGATGATGAATGCTCACGTTTTACACCTCGCAGGTCTCGTAAAAACCGGGACCACTGTTCGGGTGGTTCGCCGTTGGAAGGGCGCGGCTGCGACAGCTACGATCAAAACAGCATCGCAGAGCACGACAATGGGCAAGACCTAAAGCCTGATCGTCTTCGATAAAATCTACAAATTCGATAGAATCTACGAAATTCTACCGAAGGCGTACCTCAGCCCCAAAAGTCAAACCTAAGGGCAAGCTCGCCAATGGCTGTGCGAAATCATATTTTTCTAAGCGGCAACTAAAGCACATGCTCCAACGGGATTCATTAGGCCGACACCTGAAGGAAAACTTTAGTCGCAACTGGGCCTTCGCCTCAGTCTTCATTCGCCGCAAAGTCGATATGGACGTGGTTCCTATCCGGATCCCAGATATTGATCTGGATGATGCCAAAACCGGGCACCACACGCTTATCATAATTTTCGCCAGCCTTGTCCAAATGCGCGATGAATATATCAAGCCCTGTGGCTGAGAGAGCAAAGTGCTCTAATTTTAAATCTTTTGAATTGGCGCCGGGCTCATGATCAATTCCAATCAGATGCACATAAGCCTTATCACCGACGTAAAGCCAGGCACCTGGAAAAGAAAACGGCGGACGCTTGCCGTTGGTCATGCCAAGTATATCTCCATACCAGGCAATCATCTGGTCCAGTCTTGATGTGCGGATGTTGACGTGATCTAGCGTTCCAAGTTGCATGCCGCTCTTCCTCTTAATGATTTGCCAGTTGTTCGTTTAGCAAACCAATTCCCAGTACGCGGTTTAGTCGGGTAAAGGGATAAATTCTTGTACGTCGCCCGGGACCAATTCAAACCGCGATTGCCGCCAGTCTTCTTTTGCTCCCAGAATACGATCTTTCGAGGAGGAAACGAAATTCCACCATATATGGCGCGGTCCATCCATAGGTTCACCACCCAGTAGGATCAGCCGGGATTGAGCCAAAGCCAGAACAGAAATTCGATCGCCGGGGCGGAAGACCAGGAGTTGGCCTTCACCGAACGTATCACCCGCAATGTCAATGGAGCCACTGGCAATGTAAATTGCGCGCTCATCGTACTCAGGATCAAGCGGCAGTATTGCACCTGGAGCAAGGACAGCTTCGGCGTAGAAGGCCGGATGAGGAAACTCAACGGGAGACGTCTCACCGTAGAGGGAGCCCAGAATAAGACGAACACGCTTGCCTTCGCCTGTGATGCGAGGCAGCACTTCGGCTCCATGGTGAACGAAAATGGGGGCTTGTTCTTCATGCGATTTGGGGAGGGCGGCCCAGGCTTGCATACCAAAGAGCCGGCGGGGTGTGGTTTGAGCCGCCGCAGTCTCTCGCTCAGAGTGGACAATGCCACGACCTGCGGTCATCAGATTGACCGCTCCGGGTCTTATTGTAATCTCACTGCCCAAGCTATCGCGATGCAGGATCTCACCTTCGAACAGGTATGTGAGTGTTGCCAGCCCAATGTGGGGATGCGGCCTGACGTCAACGCCCTTACCGATAAGAAGTTCGGTCGGCCCCATTTGGTCCAGGAAAATAAATGGTCCAACCATCTGTTTGCGCGCCGAGGGCAACGCGCGACGTACTTGGAAGCCGCCAAGATCCCGGACACGGGGCACCAACACATGCTCTATTTGATCGCAACTAAGAGGATTACCGGGTATTGGATTCTTACCCTACTCTAAGCTCATCGCGCCCTCCCTGAATTCTCATCATATTCTGCGCAGTATTGAGTGCATTTTCTATATTGAATGACCAGCGCAAGTTTACAAATAATTCACCACAAGTGACGTGCCTAAGTCTTGCCCAGCAAATCAAGCAGTATAATTATGTTTGCGGTGTAGCACGTGGCTTAACGGACATGGGATTTACTCCATTTCAACTTTGAGTGACTGCGTAATGACCCATGGATCGCCATTGGAGACCCGCTGAGGTTACCAAACCAAATGACGGCCAGGAGCGGACAATGCTGGTAGTATTTCGGCAACTAAATCGATCTGTGGCGGCAATTAGTATTGCCGCACTAGTGTTTGTCAGTGGTCCGGCGTTTAGCTGCGAAGAAAATGCGATGCTGGTTTTCGACGCATCGGGTTCGATGTCATCGATGCGAAATGGTGAGCGAAAGATCGACACGGCGCGCGAGGCAGCCGCACGTATACTACCTGATGTGACACGACGTCGACCGACTGGCTTAGTGACTTATGGAGGTGTCCCTGATCCGACATGCTCGGGTGTGGCGCTGAAAGTTCCTCCGCTGCTCAACAGCGGCGGCCTTATTCTGGGTGAGCTTGGGTTATTGGAGCCACATGGGCAGACGGCATTGACGGATGCTGTTTGGTTGGCAGCTGAAACTTTGCAAAGTCATCAAAAACCGGGTGTCATTGTATTAGTGACAGACGGTCGCGAGAACTGCGGCTACAATGCCTGCGCACTTGGCCGTCGGCTGGCACAAATTGCGCCAAATATCCGTGTCCACGTGATCGGCTTTCATCTGCACAACCGTTCCGAAGAGCGCGTGTCATGTCTGGCAAAACAAACGGGCGGAACCTATACGTCAACCCAATCACTTGATACCTTGCGTAAGGCTTTAAAATCAACGCTGAGTTGCCAACGAACCTCTTAGGCCTCTTCACCGGAAATTCCCGCATGAATGTACTAAAGTTGGCCAAGTCAGGTTACACAAACCCGGTCAAGCCTGCGCGCAACATACAATCATGAGATGCCGAAATTGGCCGGGCTCACCCGATATTGGAGAGAATTGACATGTTCGAAGTCCACAAAGAAAGCGCCGTGGACCAATGGCGAGTTTATCTATCTGGCGAGATTCATACGGATTGGCGCACACAAATCGAAGCTAGTTCTTTTGAAGCAGCACTCCCGGTATCGTTCTCGGCTCCGGTAACCAACCACTCCTACAGCGACGACTGCGGTGTTGAAATTCTCGGCACCGAGACCAACAAATTTTGGCACGACCACAAGGGTGCACAGATTAACGCTATCCGCACGAAGACACTGATCGAGAAAGCGGATGTTGTGGTTGTTCGGTTTGGCGATAAATACAGGCAGTGGAACGCGGCGTTTGACGCCGGCTATGCCGCAGCCCTTGGAAAACCCCTGATCGTCATGCACGGGACTGATCATGCACACGCGTTAAAGGAAGTGGACGCAGCAGCACTTGCGGTTGTTGAAACCGTTGACGAAATTGTGCGCATTCTGCGGTATGTAATCCGCGGAGAGCTGGACGTGGCACAAAATTAATCGACGACATCATCTTGGAACGAGGACAAGAATTTGAACGCCTATAGACTACTTACAGGCAAGGACGATTCTGCATTTTGCCATCGGGTCACTGCAGCGCTGAATGCAGGATGGGAACTCTATGGCCCGCCAACAATGGCCTATAACGCCACGAACGGCGAGATAGTTTGTGGACAGGCTGTTCGCAAAATTGTTGCTGACAAAACCTACGAACCGTCACTAAAGTTAGGCGAACTCTAACACTTCCAGGGTTTTAACTGGCCCCGTATATCGCCAAGTCGACCGCTGCCAGCATAGCGCTGACCATAGCATGATCAGCAAAAGCAAAAGAAGACTGCAAGAGTGTTTTGGCAGAAGGTGTAACTTTCGATACTCAGGAGGGCAGCTGATTCTGGAAAGATGGGTAATAGTGCGACGGGCATTCTTCGCATTAGGAATTCCGTCCCGGAAGCACGAGCATACAACACTCCTAATGTTTCACCACTGACGCTTCAATCCCACCACATCGGCCCAGATCACTAGCTAACTTGATCTTTATGTTGCATCTTTTCAAATTCTTCCGGCCCAACATCCGGAACCATAAATTTGAGGCGCAACATCAGAGAGCACCACCGCCGATGGATCTGTTTTTTTCAAAAACACAACTGAAACATTCTCCCGAACAATTCATGGCAGCGGGGCGCATCATAGCGCCATTCGAGGTGCCTGAGCGAGCCGAGAGACTGACTTCCGGTCTTCAGGGGCACGGGTTGAAAATTTCAGTGCCGGCCGATTTCGGAATTGAACCGATCACGGCTGTGCATGCAGCCCATTATATCGACTTCCTCCATACAGCCTATGCCCGCTTCCAGAGGCTTGACAATGCAGGACGCGAGGTGTTTCCAAACGTGCATCCCCATGTTAGTGCCACCCCCGATCTTGGCCCCCGTGAACGGCCACGACCAACCGGCATTATCGGACAGGCAGGTTGGTATATGGGCGATATGGCATGTGCTATTGGCGAAGGCACATGGGAAGCGGTTTATGCCGGGGCGCAAGCAGCAGTTGGCGCGGCCGAAGCGGTGCTTTCCAGCGCAGGACAGGCAATGGCACTTTGTCGGCCACCAGGACATCATGCCTATAGCGACCGTGCTTCGGGTTTTTGCTTTCTCAACAACGCGGCGATCGCCGCGCAAACTCTCCGGCGATCCTTCAAGCGCGTTGCCATTCTCGATTTTGATACCCACCATGGCGATGGCACGCAGTCGATCTTTTATCGCCGATCGGACGTCTATTATGCTTCCTGCCACACTAATCCACGCGACTACTACCCGTTCTATCTAGGCTACCAGGACGAGGTCGGATTTGGTGAAGGTGATAAGTTCAACCTCAATATCCCCCTTTCCGAAGGTGCGGGCGATGAAGCGTTTCTGGAAGCTAACCAGCATATGATTGTGTCGGCGTTGGCAACACAAGCTGACGCACTGGTGATCTCGGCGGGTTGGGATGCCCACCACGACGACCCCTTATCGCGACTTGATGTGTCGACTGACGCATTCCGTCGGCTTGGGCGAATTTATGGAGAAATACCACTTCCTACGGTAATCATTCAGGAGGGCGGCTATTCGCTCGCAGCAATCGAAGTTGTCGCGCCAGCATTCATTACGGAGTTCCTCGATGAGCGCAAACCGTTCTGAGAATTTGTGTATTCATGATCACTAACTGACACCGAAATCTCGAACGATTTATAGGAGCCTCGCGATGACTGCACGATTTGAGGATAAGGTCGCAATTGTAACCGGTGCCGGTCATGGCATCGGGTCAGCGATTGCCACGCGGCTATCACAGGATGGCGCACGGGTTTTGGTGGCAGATATCGATGGTCCAGCAGCACAGGTGGTGGTAGCCGCCATCAACGCTGAGGGTGGCAGCGCAAAGGCCTTTACCGCTGACGTCGGGCAGCGCGGCCAAGTCGAGAATATGGTTGCCGCCGCTGTTGAGCAGTGGGGCCGGTTGGATATTCAGATATCAAACGCTGGTATAGTCGATCGCGCACCATTCTTGGAAATGTCCGACGATCTTTGGGATCGCGTATTGCGAATCAACCTCACCGGCGTTTTCTACTGTGGCCAATACGCGGGCCGGCAGATGGTGGCACAGGGTAGTGGCGGCAGGATTGTGAATGTTGCATCCAACTCAGGGATATTTGGTGGACGAGGCCGCGCCGCTTATGGCGCAAGCAAGGCTGGCATCATCAACCTCACTCAAACAATGGCAATCGAACTTGCTGATCATAATATTTTAGTCAACGCCGTCGCGCCAGGCGCCACAAAAACAAGAGTAACATCTGGAGAAACGCCCCCCGACACGGTGATGGCCCGGACGCCACTTGCACGTTATGGCCGCCCAGAAGAAATAGCGGCGGTGGCGGCGTTCCTTGCTTCCGACGAGTGCTCGTTCACGACCGGGCATGTGTTTTGCTCCGACGGCGGCTTCACGGTTGCGGGCGTAATGGAAGGTTAGCAACCATTGCTGGCTGCATTGCCATCTTCCTCGCCATAGATCTACTGTGACAAAACCGGACTTGGCGGCAACACCTTGAGTTGAGCTAAATTATTGAGTGCAGCAACCATAGCCCGCGTTTTGGCACCAATCGCAACACCAGGCTTCGTAGTTGGCTCCAAAAACTCACCCACCGCTTTGATCGCATGGCGAATGTCACTCGTCGAAGTCTCATGCCCCGCGACTGAACCATGTTCGGGTATGCTGCGCGACAAGTCTGCCTGAATAGTCTGCAGCAGCCGATATGTAACTACCGCCAATTGGAGATCCGCTGTCGGGATTTCAGAAATTGGATACTCGGTATTTCGGTCCTTGGCCCAATCTATGATGATGGACTGACTGTTCCGAAGCACAAGCTTTGCTGTGGCCAACCGTTCCCGAAGGGCATGTTCGGCAAGCCCTGTCCATTTGATGAAAAACATCTCCATTGCCGGATCAATCGACTTTTGCGACGCACGGATATTTTCAATAACCGGAGCTATTTCCTCT
>Ga0209345_10002965_pt1 | contig 17934 bp, 17 predicted proteins | sample Cruoilmetagenom7_FD_187294 | JGI IMG/M metagenome (GOLD analysis project Ga0209345, IMG submission 187294) | Oil polluted marine microbial communities from Coal Oil Point, Santa Barbara, California, USA - Sample 7 (SPAdes) (version 2) | ecosystem: Environmental > Aquatic > Marine > Oil seeps ...
TTTATCAATGTTGCAAGACCAGGCTGCGTTAAATGTTATGGTATAGACATTGAAATATTTTAATAAAATAAAAATAAATATAAACAGCATAACATACAGAGTTCTATCCTGGGTCTCAGGGATACTGATAGTAGGTTTTCTTTTAAGCCAGGTTGATCTTGCAATATTAAAAAAAGCTGCAGTTGAAGCAAATATAATATTATTTTTATTATATCTATCTATTTTTATCTTATTCTGGTTGTTGTTTGAATCGCAAAATTTATATGTTTTAATAAAATATTTTGGCTATAAGGCAAAATATATAGATATCCTTGCAATTAGAGCATCAACTTATCTTTTAATGATGTTAAATTACGGACTTGGAACAGGGGGAATACTATTAGAGCTAAACAGAAAAAGCGGTATTTCTTTAAAACATTCTTCAGCTGTCGTATTGCTTTATGTAAATGCTGATAATATAAGTCTTGCACTGCTTACTTTTATCCCTGGCCTATTATTTTTAGAGATAATGCCGACAAAAATCATGATCCCATTATTGGCAGTAGCCGCATCTTTTATTATTACGACTATTTGTTTAATAATTTTTATCAAACTTTATGCTGTTTATATGCGTCATAATAATGGAACCAGAAGCTTTTTTGCTACCATAGTCTTCGAATTAAGCAATTTTAAATTCCGCAGATATTTTATTATTGTAGCATTGCGTACTTTATATTTTGCATCTTTTTCACTTTTTATGTATGTTGCTATACCATGTTTTGGATTTTATGTACCCTTCACGGCACTTCTTGCACTACTTCCACCGATTTTTTTTGTTGGGATTATTCCTATTACACCTGCAGGTATAGGTACAACTCAAGCAGCCATGCTAGCTTTGTTTTCACCATATGGAGATCAATCTAAAATATTGTTATTTTCACTCACATATACCTGTAGCTTGATCTTGTTTAGATTATTGGTTGCTCTTATTGCTATAGCATTGCAATATAGTAAGAATAATGTTAAATCTATCGAAAATATCAAAACGTAAACTATTGTACCAATGGAAAGGATTTACTATGTATATAAGAAATTTTATTTATAAGATAATCTTGAGCTCTTTGTTTATTGTTAACATATCAATTCTATCTCCTCTTGAAGCTATAAGCTGCGATGTTGCTGTTATATCGAGCAGTGCAGCCAAAAATGGGAAACCCCTCATATGGAAGAATAGAGACGATCCTGTAGGTTTTTTTATAGGTGTTAGAAAATATAAAGCAGCAAATCCTGAGGTAGGCAGTTATTTATGTGTTGAAGAAAAATATTTTCCCGATAATTTTTCACTTTGTTCTGCCGGTGTCAATGAGGCTGGTTTTGCAGTAGCAAATACAGATGCATATACGGGTTCCAATATTGAAGGCTTGCTTAACGTAGATACTTTTATTATGGAAGAAGCTCTAAATAACTGTAAAACTGTAGCCTGTTTTGAAGATATATTAACCAGTAAGCATGATAAAAAAGGAAAGTTTTATGCAACGAGTTCTAATTTTGTAGTTATGGACGCTTATGGAGGTGCTATCCATTACGAAGCCTACGCAAAATTGCGCAAACCTGTAGAAATTATTAAGCACGATGTCAATATCTTAAATTTTTCTAATAAAACAAATTACGTGGAATTACACGATATTCACTATGACCACACAAGCATACAAAGAAGTGAAAGAGGTACCGAATTGCTTGAAAAGTTATATGCAGAAAATGAACTTACTGCAAAAAATATAATGCATGTAGTTGCAAAAGACGTCTGTGAAGATAACACAACTGAGGACTGGGACAATTTTAATACAGACTACTGTATAAGCAGGGCATACACAGTGCTTTCTATAGTAATCGAAGGCGTTGAACCATATAGTGATCCTGCATATTCTACAATGTGGGTAAATCTTGGAGAAGCCTCCATAGGGATTTTTGTGCCTATATATCCAGCAGCACAGTCAATTCCCAAGGAAGTTAAGATGACTGCTGTGGGTTCATCACCCTTTAATCTTGCAATAATGGAAAAAGAAGCCGCGTTATATGACAATAATGGTATTGCAAACAAATATATAGAATTCCCCTATGTAAAAGATAGGACAATGGATAAAACGAAATTGCTTGATATTCAGAAGGTTTCTTTTGCTATTGAAGATATGCTTATAGATGTTGACCAAAAAATAAAGGAAACTTTAAAAAATGATAGTACACTGAATATCAAATCAACATTGGATCATTTTTCACATTATGCCTCACAATATGCTTATACCATGTACACAGGCGGAGACACCACTCCTAATATGATTAATATAAAAGCTTTTCGCTATTGGTTAAAGGCTATTTATAAAAATGCTGGCAGTTTTGTTGAGAATATTTTAGGCTTTTGATGTATGGATATATTTCAATTATGAATCAATAGTTATTTTTGGCTAGATTTTTGCTCATTAAAGGGTTAGTATTGTCGATATAATGCAAAGAGGGTTGATATGAAGAATAAAAATAAGAAAGATATGCATCTTGATGTTAATGATATTCACAAGTATTTTTTGCTTGAACACGATCATTATTCATTCTACGCTATAGATATCGGGGCTGAAAAATTATCCTCTAATCACCCAATAGTAAAAAGGTGCGAGATAATAGAAAAAACCTGCTGGGCCTCAAAGGAGAATTTTTACAATTATCTTTCCAAACGGGATCTTTTGTTGTTGGTCAGTTTTAATGAAGAAATAATAGGCTTTGCCCTCGCTTCCGCATGGATGGACGGTGTATATGGCATTTTTGCAGGTGATGAGGTTATGATAATACCTGAATATCGTGGTAAAAAACTAACAATTAAGCTTACATGGCTTGGTTTATACTTACTTACACGATTCTACAGTCTGACAAAGGAAATCAAGCAATTAGTCGGTTTTGGTTTAAGCTGCAACCCTAGAACAATGATGATGATCTATAAACGAAGGAAATTATTACTGGAGTCTAATTTTTCACCAAGAAGTACATTAAGTAATATCGCAAAAGATTATATTAATCACTTAGGATATAAAACATTGACCGATGATGATCCATTTTTTGTTAAAGGTATTTATCCTGGCTCTCATAAAATGCTGCAACCTATCAATAATGAATATATCGTAACAAAGGAATGCCCCCCTGAGTTCGATTACAAAAAGAGGGGAGATTGTATGTTACTTGCCGGAAGACATAAAATAAATGTGGCTAGATTAATAATGAAACTATCTATCCCCTTTATTTTTAAACGCGTCAATTTGGATTTTAATAATCCCGGTTGGCAAATATGGAAACCGGAAAATAGGCCGCTGATAAATCCTGCTATTTATGCCTCTAACGATAAATGATTGAAGCAATAACTTTCAGAAGTATTTGTTGGCAGCTATAATTTATTTAGTTTGATTATAGTCAGGTATTTTGGTATAACCACCTCAGAGATTTTACACAATCCTGCAGACTTTGAGTTTGATTTGTTGGATAGTATATGATGAAGATTATAGAAAAAGAGACAGAAAAATATAAATTATTAAAAAAAGGTAGTTATACCTATTATGCTGTAGATCTGACTAAAGAAGAATTCTCCCCAGAACACCCCATAATAAAAGGATGTCGTGAAGTAGAAGCATCTATATGGAATCCAAGAGAAGATTTTGATGTTTTTTATAAAAAATGCGATATTATTTCATTTGTAGTATATCGAGATGAAATAATAGGTTTTACACTTATATCTGCTTGGATTGAAGATATTTACGGGATAGCCGTATGTGAAGAAATTATGATACGGTCTGAGCATCATGGCAAAGGACTAACAAATAAGTTAGGTTGGTTATCTGTACATTTTCTACTCAGATATTACAGCATGACGGGAAGAATTAAACAAGTGGTTGGTCTAGGGCTCAGTGTTAATCCAAAAACGATGCTAATGCTTTATCGCCGCAAATGGCTGGCACCAGAAACGACATTTACACCCACAGATATCTTAAGAAAAGTTGCATGGCATTACGTTAATCATCATAAATATACTCCGCTTGACGAGGACAATCCTTTTTTCTTAAAAGGTGTGTACCCAGGTTCGCACAAAACATTAGGGGCAATGCGCAATGAAGATATTTTGCTTAAATACGGCCCTCCAGGATTTGATTATAAAAAAAGAGGCGATTGTATGGTTGCTATGGCAAGGCATTATCTAAGATTAGGCAGATTGATCACCAACATTGCTATGTTATTTTTGTTTGGCCCAAAAGTTTTTCTGTATAAAAATCTTGGTTGGAAATTGTGGGAGCCAAAAAGCAATCCATTAAATCACTCTTATCAGGGAAGCAATACTTCCAATAATCAATAAGAATGGATGATTAAACCTATTTTTTATGAGAATTTTTAGTACTATCTATTGCTGAGAAGGATAAAATGAAGATAAGAAATATGTTGAATTTAGTCTCTCTATTTGGTTTTTGATCTTAATTGATTAATTTTATGTGTTAAACGTGAGACTCTTCTAGAAGCCTGATTTTTCTTAATAACGCCTTTGCCCCCTATTTTATCAATAGTTTTTATAGCGTTTTTATATAGTTCTTCCGAACTGTTTAAATCCTTAGCATCAAAAGCTTTTAGGAATTTCTTTGTAGAGTTCCTCATCATCGTTACATAAGATTTGTTTATCAATCTTCTTTTCTCATTTTGTCTTACCCTTTTTTTAGCTGACAACGTATGCGCCATAAATCACCTCGTAAATTGTCTAATGAACATATGAAATGAACTTATAACAATATAATCCATATAAGTCAATATATTTCTAGAATTGTTTCTTTAAAAATAACCAGATGAAGTTATAAATATTTTGCAAATTTTCTATCTATATAAAGAGAATATGTCAAAATCAGTAAATTTATTTTTGTTTTCACAAACTCTCTATTCAATAAATAGGCTAATTTTTCTACATTTTCTTTCAATATAGGAACTATTCCTTCGTTTTCCATCTTCTTGACTATATCATTCAGTATACCAATTAGTTCAAAGCTTTTTTTTGTATTCATTATTTTTTTAATATAATTATACTCGCCATTATCCATAAAATATTGCAGTACTTTAGCAATATTAATAAAAATATTTCTGTATATTTGAGTGTTTATAACATTTTGTTGTTTCATTTGCTCCTCCTTTTGTTTTTTTATACTATCGTCTTTCTCAGAGATAATATTAGCAAAAATACTACCATCAAATAACGATCGTTAAAATATGTATAAGTTCACTTTTTAACAAAAAGAGTGTATATCGTAAAAATACTAAAAAAGCAAGACATTGTACTGCTTTTTTTGTATATATTTTTATGGTATTGCGTTGTAAATATGTTGCTCTTGACTTTAATAATGAAGGTAAATAGAATGAGCAGTGTTAAAAATATCTTCTTTTATCATTACTGCTTATTTAGGGTTATCTATTTTTTTTAGTTTTGTTACAGCACCCATACTTTTTAAAACTATAGAAAAACAATTAGCCGGTATGGTAGTAGGGAAAATATTTCCTATTTATTTTACTGTGGGTGTGGTAGTTTTTGCAATATCAGGAATATTTTTCCTAAAACAACCCGGCATGAAGTCTTACTTTATTTTGACGTTAATAATTTTGGGTATACTTTTAATTCAATTATTATATGTATTGCCTTCATCAGAAAACTTAAAAGTATCAAATTATGACGTCTTTATGAAAGTCCATGCTGCATCAATGATTTTAAATGCTATAATGATCTTATTAACAGGAATTCTATCATTACTACTGTTCAATTTTCATCTTAAATAAAAGAGTTGGTGTTTCATTTTGTGGCGTTAAAAACCTTCACCTATCAAGTAATCTTTTCTAGTTTTCCATAGAGTATGTTTCTATATCCAAATGTGCGCAATAAAACTTTCTTCGTTATAAACAATCTTTGAACGACAGAATTAAATACTCATATGTTTAAGATGATGGCACTGAAAAAACTATCTTAAAATATTTACCTAGTTATTATATAATGTTGCCAGACAAAAGGTCTTTTATTCCAAAAAGATTACTTGACAGTTGGCATATTTACCTACTAACCTGTATATGAAACCAAGAGAAAACAAATTTGGATAAGCTCCTGCAGCTAGTATTTGTTAAGCGCTGAAGGAGTTTTTTAAAAACAATAACCATATGATGAGGGTTTTTTATGAAAAAAGTTCTGTTCTGCCTTTTAATTACATCTTTTTTTATTATATTTCCCAACAGTGGTGTTTACAGTCAAGATCAACTCTCTAAAAATGATATAACTCAATATGTTGAGTTTCCCAATGACCCTGACTTTAAAGATCAAAAGTACTTGCACAATGAGGTAAAAGGCAGCCATGATCTTGGCTATCTGGAGTATTACCGTTATTATAAAGCACATAGAGATGAGATAGTGAGTAAATATCTGGAACATCATGACAGCCTTCCCATTGTCGCCATTGTTGATGCTGATTATAACCTGCGGGGTATAGAGTTAAAGGGAAATGACTATATAAGATACTGGATAAATGAAGATGAAATACCAAGAAATGGTATAGATGATGATGGAAACGGCTGGGTGGATGATTATGATATTATGAATTTTGTTGATAAAGTAACTTATAAAGAGAAAGATAGGAATGCAACTGTTACAGCGATCGGAGGACTTCTGTATAGCACACCGTATCCACCAGCAGATGAGTTTGATAGGCAGTCTGATTTTCGTGGTCAAAATGTGGCAAAAATTGTTGGCGCAAAACAGGATAACGAAGAAGGGATGCATGGCATACTCCCTGATGAGATAAAAATGATTTTGATAACACAAGGACATAAAAATAGTGGTACTTGGATAAATACGAGAGATAGTTTATATTATATTAGTGATTTGAAGGATGATGGAGTAAATATCGTAGCGATTAATATGAGTTTTGCTAATGCTTTTAAAAGTGATACTTATTTTGGCTTTGATTTTACATTCAGTAAAAACGCACTTGAGGATAGACTAAAAGGCTTGGAGGAAAGGGGCATTTTATATGCCGCTGCTGCTGGCAATGAATATAGGAGTGCTGATTTACAGCCGATATATCCTGCTTCATCAGGTTTTAATAATGGCATCGTAGTGGGTGCCGCCACGTCAAGAGGACAAAAAGAGCAAGATTCGAACTACGGTTTTAATACATTGGATATCTTTGCTGTTCAAGATTCAACTTTGGGGGCAACAGCTATTGCCACAGCTGTTATAGGTGTTGCTAACCTGCTTTATCCCGCATGCGCTCCACTTGAAATAAAAGAGTTAATTTTGGAAAGCTATATGCCCGTGAAACCACTTATCCAGATGTCACAATATGACGGGATAATAAGACTATCTGGTGAAGACGGTGTAGGCCTTATCACAAAAAATGAAGGTGAGTCTGATTATCATTTGAATACAAAACTCAGGGATAAAATATGCGCTGCATATCCAGAAGAAATTGAAGATACAACTGATGAGGATAATAGTACCACAGAAAGGTCGGGTATAGATGGCATTATTGACTAGATAAGGGGTATATTTTAATAAAACTTTGTCCCAAAAAATAATGGGTATGTGTTACTGCTTAGTAAACCTCCATTAAAATATCATAGCTTGCTATTAACAATTTGTATTGTATAAAAATAGTTGAATGTGCTTGAGAAAAATTGTTATTTCTTAACCGAGTTAAGCTACTGAGCTTTATAAGATATTTTAGCCTATGTTTTTATAGAAAAACTCAATTCAAGCGGTCGCTTGTTATAAGTAGTTCATGATATTTTTTTCTCATTTCTTCTTCATCACCGCAGGTCTCATCCCCTTCAGGGCAAGGGCCAAACAAACACCCTGGACCAGTAAACTTAAAAATAGCGGGGACTGTTTTTATACACTCTTGAATCATCAGATCAGCCAAAGATTTTATCTCCCATGGAGCATTATTACAACAATTGATTTCAAAAAAAGGGATGAGTTCACTGGCACTCATAGTCAGGATTAGCTTTGTTTCGCATGCATCTGGAAGTATATAACAGGCATCTTCTTCAGAAACACCTTTTTTTACCAATTTTACAAAAAGATCAGAGATATCCTGCATAAGCTCAGTAAACAATGTTAATTTTTCGGATTTATTAGCAATGCTTTTCGGGATAATATATTTAAAACCATTATCAGCTTTAATATATTTTTCTGGTTTCTGCGATAAACTGGTGAATTTATAGGTTGCGAGCTGGCGACTCAACCTTTTTGAAATCCCTTCAACAGCAAATGTAAAGTTAATATGGTCTAAAACAGATTTTGAACCTAGTTTAATGATTTTTTCTATAAATCCATTTTGTTCTTCTCTGTTAATCTTTTCTTTTATGCATTCTATGCCAGTATCTGGATAACACATCCTACCTGCCAACCCTATAAGGTTGGCGGGATCAGGTGTATAAGATAGTAACTCAACATGTAGCGCATTACAGTTTTGATCTTTCATTATTGGCAATTATTTTTTCTTCTTAGTTTCTTTTGTCACATTACCATATTTCTTCATAAATTTCTCAACCCTTCCAGCTGTATCAACAAATTTTTGCTGACCTGTAAAAAACGGGTGGCAGGCTGAACAAATAGCTACACTTGTTTTATCTGTGGTTGACTTTGTTTTGATCTTGTTCCCACAAGCACATTTAAAAACTACCTCTTTATACTCTGGATGTATTTTACTCTTCATAACTCTCTCCATATATTACCGACAATTAGGTGCAATAACATAAATGACTACACAATGTAAAGTATAAATGTTAATTATTTATTCATTGAATCAAGAAAATTTTTGTTTGTTTTTGTTCCTCTTATCTTATCCAATAAAAATTCCATGGAATCTACTGCATTCATATTGCTTAAAAATCTCCTTAGTATCCACACCTTGTTTATTTCATCTTTTGTCAACAACAGTTCTTCCCTTCTTGTTCCAGATTTATTTATATCAATTGCAGGGAACACTCTTTTTTCCAGCAACCTTCTGTCCAGACTTAGCTCCATATTGCCTGTGCCCTTAAATTCTTCGAAAATGACTTCATCCATCCTGGAACCTGTATCTACTAGCGCAGTAGCAATAATAGTCAAGCTGCCCCCCTCTTCTATATTTCTGGCTGCGCCAAAAAACCTTTTAGGTTTATGCAAAGCATTGGAATCTACACCTCCAGACAGAACCTTCCCACTAGAAGGAGCAATAGCATTATATGCCCTGGCCAATCTTGTTATACTATCCAACAGTATGCAAACATCTCTTCCATGCTCAACCAATCGTTTAGCCTTATTAATTACCATTTCTGCCACCTGCACATGCCTGTTAGCCTGTTCATCAAAAGTGGAGCTAATAACCTCTGCATCAACCGATCTTTGCATATCTGTTACTTCTTCAGGCCTTTCATCTATGAGAAGAATAATAAGATATATTTCAGGATGATTTTTAGTTATACTGTTAGCTATGGACTTTAAAAGCATTGTTTTCCCTGTTTTAGGAGGTGCCACTATCAGTCCCCTTTGTCCTTTACCTATTGGTGATATTAGGTTGATTATCCTCGTATCATAAGATGTAGGCAATGCCTCTAGTTCAATTCTTTCCTCTGGAAATAGCGGAGTAAGGTTTGCAAAAAGAATTCCTTTTTTATTTGGAGATTCAAAGTTTATAGCTTCTATTTTGAGCATAGCAAAATATTTTTCACCTTCTTTAGGTGGCCTGATCTCTCCCATTACTGTATCTCCGCTTTTCAAACCGAATTTTCTTATTTGTGCTGGTGATACATATATATCATCTGGACCCGGGAGATAGTTATAATCAGTTGAACGCAAAAATCCAAAACCATCATTTAAGATTTCAATGACTCCCTGACCATAAATTTGCCCATTTTTTGCGCTATATTGTTTCAATATCTCAAATATCACTTCCTGTTTGAGTAGATTCCCTGCATTTTCAACACCTAGCTCAGAAGCCATTTTCAATAGCTCAGCTATATTTTTTCCTTTTAGATCTTTCTGATTCACACATCACCTCAAAATATTTTAATTTTACATTATACAGTTTTACACAGTGATAAAACTGTATAAAACGAAGAATACACCAACGGTTAGTTTTGGAATTATTTGCATTTAATAAAAGACATTTTCATAATCCAGTCTAGAGTCTAGATAGTTTCTCATATCAAATGATTTGTCAATACTTTTTATAATAAAAATACCCTTTATAACAAAATATCAATAAATAATAGGCTATTGTAAGAGCATATTATTTAAATCTTCTTCCGTAATAATTGCAACATCTAATTGTCTTGCCTGTATTAGTTTATTGCCAGAGTTTTCACCTAATATAAGATAATCAACCTTTTTGCTGATATTGTTGACAATTATACCTCCATTTGAGCTAATAAGTTTTTCATATTCACCTCTGGATTTTGACAACGTTCCTGTAATTAGAAATATTTTATCTATCAGCTTGTTGGTTATTTTATTATTCTGCGCGCTAAAGTTCAATCCAGAAGCCTTAAGTTTGCTAATTATGGTGGTTACAGACTCCTCTCTAAGAACATTATACAACGTTTCTGAAATAATCTCCCCGATATCTTCTATTCCTTTTAGTTCTTGGATCGTGGCATTCAACAGGTTATCCATATTTTTAAATTTTTCAGCAAGCAGTGATGCTATCTTTTGTCCTATATGTCTTAAACCAAGACCAAAAAGAACCTTATCAAAAGGTTGTTTTTTGCTAATCTCAATAGATTTAAACAGTTTTCCAGCCGATTTGTCCTGTATCTTATCAATTGGCAAAATATCCTTTTTCTGTAACATATATATATCAGATACGGATTTAATAACCCCTTGATCCACCAGCTTAGAGATAACCTGTTCTCCTAGACCTTTGATATCCATTGCTCCTCTGGATGCAAAATGCAAAATAGACGCCTTTAACCTGGCAGGGCAATCCGGGTTAATACATCTGTAAAATATATCATTTTTTTCTTTAAGAACATTGGAAGCACATACAGGACATTTGGAAGGGAATATAATGTTTTTTTCTGCGCCTGTACGCTTTTTTATGATAGGAGACAATATTTTAGGAATAATTTCACCGCTTTTTTCTACAAACACCATGTCACCTATTTTGATTCCCAATCTTTCTATCTCTTCTGCATTATGAAGCGTAGCTCTGCTTACTTTTGAACCTGATATAATAATGGGATCAAGGATAGCTACCGGGGTTATAACCCCGGTACGACCCACTTGAAAAATAACATCCATAAGTTTGGTTGTTCTCTGCTCAGCAGCATATTTATAAGCTATTGACCATCTGGGTGACTTGGCTGTTTCTCCCAGCTGAGACATCAGATTATATTCATTAATTTTTATAACTGCTCCATCTATAGCATATCCAAGATTTGATTTTATCTTACTGAGATGGTCAATATAAAACTGTACATCTTCATTTTTCCCAAGTTTTTTGATGTAGGGATTCACTTTAAAACCTAACTTATTCATAGCCATAAGATCATCATAGTGATTATCACACATACGTCCCGGATCAACGCCATAAATAAAAATATCGAGTTTTCTTTCAGCAGCTATCTTTGGATCTAAAAGTTTCAATGTCCCAGAAGTAGCATTTCTTGGATTAGCAAAAAGTGGTAATTTTCTTGTTGCCCTCTCCCTATTTATCCTTTCAAACTGATAAAAAGGCATATATATTTCACCCCTAACTACCAGTCTCCTCATATAAGGGATGCTTAAAGGTATACTACGGATTGTCCTGATATTATGTGTTACATCCTCTCCAAATAATCCGTCGCCTCTCGTAGCCCCATAAATCAAAGTGCCGTTATCATATGTAAGGGAGATTGCAACACCATCAATTTTTGGCTCTAGTACAAGGGAGTAGTCCTCACCCACCTTTTTTTCAACTCTGGAAAGAAAATCTTTGATCTCATTTTCAGAATAGGTATTATCTAGAGACAGCATTTTAACTTCATGTTTTACAGTTTTCAAAGAAGTCTCAGGGCTATGCCCAATTCTAAAACTGGGGGAATCCTGTCTTACGATATGAGGATATTTTTTTTCAATCTTTTGCAATTCTTTAAAAAGTATATCATATTCATAATCAGATATTGTTGGAGACCCGTCTACATAATATTGAAAGTCATACTTCTTAATATTGTCAATTAATTTTAAATATTCTTTATACACATTATCGGGAATCATTTTTATATTTTCTAATTATGCTGCCTTCAGGCAAACAGGCATTTATTTTTAGTTTATATATCTTATTCGGTTTGGTATGTGGGACAATATTGCAATTCTCATCAAATATGCAATCAAGCGTAAATTCCTCTTCCCTCAAATCAGGCATTAATATGTATGTAACATCTCCTGTTCTAACTTTGGATTTGCATAAAAAAGTAACTACACCATTAGATGAATTTTCCACAATCCCTATAAAGTCGGTTTCCCTCACATAAGCTGATGTCTCATGATTTATACTGTTCGGATTAAATTTACCACTAATAAATCCGGTGGTATATTCTCTGTTACTAACACTTGATAACAATTCATGCCAACTTTTATCAACTATATAATTTTCATTAGAGCCTATTGCCCTATCCAGCGCTTTTCTATAAACCCCTGTGATTACAGAACAATACATTATGCTTTTCATCCTGCCTTCAATTTTAAAACTTGTAACACCAGCATTAACCAGGTTATGCAAATAATCGATAAGACAGAGGTCTCTGGAGTTTAAAATATATGACCCACTGGCGTCCTCCATAATGGGAAAGTATTGGCTAGGCCTTGACTCCTCCATCAAAGAATAATTCCATCTGCAAGGATGGCTGCACTCCCCTCGGTTAGCATCTTTACCTGTAAAATAGCTGCTCAATAAACACCTCCCAGAATAGGAAATACACATAGAACCGTGAGCGAAAATTTCAATTTCAAGATTTGTATTCTTACAGATATAAGCTATCTCTTCAAGACTAAGCTCTCTAGCCAAAATAACCCTTTTCACACCCCATTCTTCCCAAAATTTAACAGCCATATAGTTAGTTGTATTGGCCTGTGTACTGATATGCACATCTAGCGGTATCTTCATATCTTTTATCAGAGATAAAACACCTGGATCAGTTATTATTAATGCATCAGGGCCAATATCATTGAGCTCTGATAAATATTTCTTTAATGCATGGATATCAGTGTTTCTGGCAAAAATATTAACCGTTACATATCCTTTTTTCCCCTTCGAATGAAGAAATCTGATGCTGTTATCAATACTATTTAAATCAAAATTATGGCTTTTAGCCCTGAGCCCAAAATTCTTTCCCGAAAGGTAAACAGCATCCGCTCCGTATCTGATAACGTTCCGCAGCTTTTCAAAGTTGCCCGCAGGGCTGAGTAATTCTATATTACTAACAGAATTCATATGTTCGATTTCCCAGGTATGATTAAGATTTGCACGAATAGTTTACTAACAAAAGTCCGTTGCCTATGGGCAGTATAGTGGAGTTTAACTCCTCATCATACATAATTTCATCAATAAACAATCTAAGGTTTTTTGTTTGTTCTTTATATTTATATGGAATTTCAGCATCTTCGTAAGAGACAAGTCCATACAGGAAGATATCATCAAATATCACAATTGCTTTATCCATAAGCCTGTTCTTAAGATAATTCCACACTAGTGGGTAAAAATTTTTGGTAGAATCAACAAAAACAAAGTCAAACTTATGGTCTGTTTCCTTCAAAAAATGTTGCGCCTTAACATGTTGCAATTCAACTTGTCTATGTTCTTTCAAGAAATCTTTTGCTACTTCAACTCGCTGCCTGTTAGAATCTATGGATATTATCTTACAATCTGTCGATATACACATCTTTTTGGTGGAAAACCCTATCCCTGTGCCTATCTCCAGTAGCATACATGGTTTTAATAGCTTTACCATAAAAGATAAAAAATCACCAGTCATCCTGCCAGTAAAAGGGATTTTATTAATAACTGAATACGCTTCCATTTCAGAGGAATCATCGTTAGTATACTTTTTTAGAAAACCACTTATGGATGGGGATAATAACTCTGTATCCACTAGTTTTCCCCTGGCGATGAAACTCTGGGAGTCAGCTGTTCTGTAATCCTAGAAGCAAATTCAGGATTAATTCTACCCATTGCGCTCATAATTTCACCTGCTGGCATGGATCTCATCCGCTGAAACAGACTAACTGCTTTTCTTAATTCCATATTAACGATGATTTTTGCCGCATCCTTTGCTTTGGTAGATTCATATATTTTTGCCAATTTATCAAGATTTTCGTCTTCCTTTACCTTAACGTCCTCCCTGATTTGCTGGATTTCCGTTTTGGTTTGTTCCAATTCATCCATGCGCTTACGCAGTTCATTTTCAAATATAGATATTTGTCTTTCCTTCTCTTGTAACTGCTGCTCTCTTTTATTTAAAGACTGTTCTTTTTGTTCAAGTTTTGTTGACCATTTTTGAATATAAACAGAATCTTCCTGTGCGAATAGTTTCATTGTTCCAAAAAAATCTGGGGCTAAAAAAAAGGATCCGATAAAAAAAAGGATAACAATTCTTAAATTAATTATTCTCATCATAGTTATAGTTCTTCTTATATCTTATGCTATTTATTTCATCTATCATTTTAAGTTCTTCTTTTTGAAGAAATATCTTATATTTTTCTTCATGCCTCTCTTTGAGATTTTCCATAATTTTTTTATCATTTCTTCTTTCAATTACTATCTTTCTCTGTATTTCTATATTACTGTTTAGTTTATCAATCTCATTCTCTATGTTATCCAACATCTTCATTAACTTGGCAATAAAACTTTGGTACAAATGAACAAGTTCAAATTTTCCATGACGCATCTTTCCTTCCATTTCACTGTTGTTATTTTCCATTTCACTTAAAATAGTATCTCTCCGAGATGTTAAGGTGCTATGCATCTCAAAAAGATTCAAGAGCTTTTTACTTTCAATGTTTAGTACAGTTTCTCTGAACTTTAAAACCTTTTCAAGCTTAAAAATTTTTTTCATATTGGGTATGTCTATATACATCTGTTAAGAGATTACACAGTAATAGTATATAAGGTATCTGTATACTATTTCAAGTGATTAATATCAATCATACTGATTCTTCAAGTTTTTGTAGCGTCTCATCAATTTTTTCCAGCTTATTTTTAAGTTTTTCCAACTTCACCCTGTCCTTTGCAATGACTTCTCCAGGAGCATTTTTTAGAAATCCTTGATTTTTTAACTTCCTGTCATACAGTAGATAATCTTTTTCAAGAACATCTTGCTCCTTCCTTATCCTTTTTATCTCTACATCTATATTAATCAGGTTTTTTAAAGGAACAAATATCTGAAAATTTTCTGAAATAGACGTAGCTGCCTTAGCAACAGGAGAATCAGTAAAGGTTAAATGTGTAAGACGGCATAATTCTTTTATAACCCCCTCTTTTGCTATGATATTATTTTTTACATCTTCATCATGGGTTTTTATTGCCGCCTCTATCACTACACCAGGCTGCACTTTGTACTCACCTCTTATATTGCGGACAAGTGATATAAAATCTATAAGTACATTAATTTTTTTTACACTATCTTTGAACCTAAACCCATCAGCAGGATAGGCAGCATATGTTATTGTTTTATCTCCGGTTAGCTTTTTATAAATCAACTCAGTAATAAATGGCATAAAGGGATGAAGTATAATTAGAGACATCTTGAGCACATAGTATGCCGTAGAAAGTGCTTCATACCTACTACGGTCTTTAAAAATTCTCTGTTTTATAAACTCTATGTACCAATCACAAAATGTATGCCAAAAAAACTGATATATACCCTCAGAAGCCTCATCAAACCTATAATTTTTTATCTCCTTTTCTACATGTTCAGCTGTATCTCCTAAGAGTGTTAATATCCATTTATCTTCATCACATAGTGTCGAAGGATCTATTGTATATTCTATATTCTCCAAATGAGCAGATAAAAATCTATAAGCATTCCAAATTTTATTTGTAAAGTTTCTATACCCCTCTATTCTATCTTCAGAGATCTTTATATCACGTCCCTGGGAAGCAAAAGATGCAAGAGAAAATCTAAAAGCATCTGCTCCATATTTATCTATAAGTACCAAAGGATCAATAACATTTCCCTTGGATTTACTCATTTTTTGGCCACGTTCATCCCTTATTAGAGCATGTAGATAAACTTCCTTAAATGGCGCTTCACCCATAAATTTTAGACCCATCATAATCATTCTGGCTACCCAGAAAAAGAGTATATCAAATCCGGTTACAAGGCAGCTTGTAGGATAAAATTTATTCAATGTTTCATTTTTCTCAGGCCAGCCCATGGTACTAAATGGCCATAATGCCGATGAAAACCAGGTGTCAAGTACATCATCATCCTGCTTGATATGTATGCTATCGCAATTCTCACAAGATCCAGGCGTTCCTTCTGTTACAGTGATATGACCACACTCACTACAATACCACGCGGGAATGCGGTGCCCCCACCATATCTGTCTGGATATACACCAATCCCTTATATTATTCATCCACTCAAAATAGGTTTTTTCCCATGAATTAGGAATTATTTTAATTTTCTCCTCTTTAACCGCATTCATTGCATTATAAGCCAGAGGTTTTATTTTTACAAACCATTGAAGAGATATCTTTGGCTCTATAACAGTTTTACATCTGTAACAATGTCCCACGCTATGTAAATATTTTTTCTCTTTTTCTAATATATGTTTCTCTTTCAACGCTAATAAAATTTCTTTCCTGGCTTCAAATCTTTCCAAACCTTTAAAGTGGCCACCATTATCGTTAATGACTGCTGAGTTATCAAAGATATCTATTTGGCCCAGATTGTGTTTGAGTCCAATTGTAAAATCGTTTGGATCATGGGCTGGTGTTATTTTTAGAGCTCCCGTGCCAAACTGCTTGTCCACATAGTCATCACCAATTATGGGGATTTCTCTGTTCATTAATGGCAATATGGCTTTTTGACCAATAAGATGTTTGTATCTGTCATCCTCCGGATTAACAGCTATTGCAGTATCCCCCAACATTGTTTCAGGTCTCGTTGTGGCAATAGTGATTACCTCTTCTGATTTTACGACAGGATACTTTAGATAATATAACGCACCCATTTCTTCTTCATGCTCAACTTCCAGATCACTTAATGCTGTATGACATCTTGGACACCAGTTAACTATATAATTTGACCTGTAAATAAGATTTTGCGCATATAATGTAACAAACACCTTTTTTACCGCTTTTGAAAGCCCTTCATCCATGGTAAAACGTTCTCTGTCCCAGTCACAGCTTGCACCAAGTCTCTTTAATTGGCTTGTGATTTCCCCGCCAGACGAAGCTTTCCATTCCCAAACCTTCTCTATAAATTTTTCTCTTCCCAATTCGTGCCTGGAAATATTATCTTTAGCAAGCATCTTTTCCACTACATTTTGAGTAGCAATCCCTGCATGGTCTGTTCCAGGCATCCACAACACTTCATATTTTTTCAGTCTGTGAAATCTCACAAGGATATCCTGCAGGGTAATATCCAGTGCATGACCCATATGAAGCGATCCCGTTACATTTGGTGGAGGGATCACCAGGCTATAAGGATGTTTGAGAGAATGTTCGTTAGCATGAAAATAATGGTTATCTATCCAATCCTTATATATTTCCTCTTCATATCCCGTTGGTAAGATGTCATTTTTTATATTCCTATCCATTATAAAATCCTTTACCTTAGATTAATCAAATAAACTCATGGGGACAACGGCTATTTTATCCCCAGTTTTATAACCCTATATCCATTTTGTGCATACTTCATTTAGGTTTAACTTCAATC
>Ga0209345_10002967_pt1 | contig 17924 bp, 17 predicted proteins | sample Cruoilmetagenom7_FD_187294 | JGI IMG/M metagenome (GOLD analysis project Ga0209345, IMG submission 187294) | Oil polluted marine microbial communities from Coal Oil Point, Santa Barbara, California, USA - Sample 7 (SPAdes) (version 2) | ecosystem: Environmental > Aquatic > Marine > Oil seeps ...
CTCTAGACTTCTGACTTCTGACTTCTGACTTCTGACTTCTGACTTCTGACTTCTGACTTCTGACTTCTGACTTCTGACTTCTGACTTCTGACTTCTGACTTCTGACTTCTGAAAACCAAACTTTTATGCTTTTTAGAGGTATATATTAAAATAACTAAGTATATTTGCAGACTTAAAAATTTATAACCAAGGTCGAGAACCTTAAAAATTAAAAAAGAATGCCAGTAAAAATTAGATTACAAAGACACGGTAAAAAAGGAAAACCATTTTATTGGATCGTAGCAGCAGATGCACGTTCAAAAAGAGACGGTAAATACTTAGACAAAATTGGGACGTACAATCCAAACACCAATCCAGCACAAATTGATTTAGATATTGATGGAGCTGTAAACTGGTTACAAAATGGCGCACAGCCAACAGATACTGCAAAAGCAATTTTATCTTATAAAGGAGCAATGCTAAAAAATCATTTAGTTGGTGGAGTTAATAAAGGTGCTTTAACTCAAGAACAAGCTGATGAAAAATTCAATGCTTGGGTTGTAGAAAAAGAAGCCAAAATTAATGCTAAAAAAGATGGTTTATCTAAAGCTGATGACGATGCAAAAGCTAAAATTTTAGAAGCTGAGGTAAAAATTAATGAAGAAAGAGCTGTTGCTGCTAAAGAAGTAGAAGAAGAAGCTATTAAAGCTGCTGCTGATGCAAAAGCTGCGGAAGCTGCTGCAAATGCAGAACCAGTTGAAGAGAAAGGACCTGAGTCTATCGACGACGCACAAAACGCTGCAAGCGAAGAAGCTTAATTTTTTTCGATAATGCGTAAAGAAGATTGTTTTTATTTAGGCAAAATCGTTAGAAAGCATAGTTTTAGAGGTGAGGTTGTAGCTAAATTAGATACGGACGAGCCGGAAATTTATAAAAATTTGGAATCAGTTTTTGTTGAATTAAACAACAATCTGGTTCCATTTTTTATTGAAGAAAGTTTGCTTCAAAAGGGAAATCAATTAAGAATTAGATTTGAAGATGTTGAAAGTGAATCAGATGCAGATGCTATTCTAGGAGCAGCCTTACATTTGCCAATTGAATTTCTTCCAAAGCTTTCAGGAAATAAATTTTATTTTCACGAAATTATAAATTTTGACATTGAGGACGTAAATAAAGGATATGTAGGTGTTATTACAGGCGTTAACGATTCTTCTGCACAACCATTGTTCGAAATTAATGCAAACGGAACGGAAGTTTTTATTCCAATGATTGATGATTTTATTAAAAAGGTTGATCGAGAACATAAAAAAATAATAGTCGAGACACCAGAAGGTTTGATCGATTTATATTTAAATAATTAAGGTGGCTGAGCGGAGTCGAAGTTAAAATATGATTTAGACTCCGCTCAATCGCCAAACTAGAGAGGTGGCCGAGTGGTCGAAGGCGCACGCCTGGAAAGTGTGTATACGGCAACGTATCGAGGGTTCGAATCCCTTCCTCTCTGCTAAAAGCCTTGCATTTTATGTGAGGCTTCTTTTTAAAACTAAGAATTTTGTCAAACAACCTATTTAAATTTAAACAATTTTCAATTCAGCAAGATAAAGCCGCTATGAAAGTTGGTACTGACGGCGTTTTGTTGGGGGTTTGGACTGAATTAGACAATCCATATAGTATATTAGATATTGGCTCAGGAACGGGCTTAATTTCACTTATGATGGCTCAACGAAGTAATGCAGAAGTAATTGATGCTGTTGAGTTAGAGGATAATGCTTATGAACAAACGGTTGAAAATTTTGAAAATAGCGATTGGGGAGATCGTTTGTTTTGTTATCACGCATCGTTTCAGGAATTTGTAAATGAAATTGATGATACTTATGATTTAATTATCTCAAATCCACCTTTTTATAATTCAACCTATAAAGAATTAGATTCAGAAAGAGCTTTAGCGCGACATTCAGAGAGTTTAAGTTATAATGAATTGCTTCTAGGAGTTTCAAAATTGTTATCACCTAATGGTAGTTTTTCTGTTATTATTCCTTTTAATGAAGAGGAAAATTTTATTAAAATTGCAAATGAATATTTACTATTTTCAAATAGAATCACGAGAGTTAGAGGATTAGTTCAATCAAAAATTAAAAGAAGCTTAATTCAATTTTCATTTACTCAAAAAACTATTAATGAAACTGAATTAATCATAGAAAAAGAAAGGCATAACTATACAAATGAGTATAAAAATTTAGTAAAGGATTTTTATTTAAAAATGTAATAAGAATTTTTTTATTAAATTTTAATTTTCTATCCAAAAGAAACATCAGGATTATAGCCTAAATAAGAAACTGATTTCTCATTAAAAATGATTCCGTTTTCTTTTAATTCTTCTAAAATAGGATTGTAAATATTCTTTTTAGTTGGAATTTGAACTCCAGTTATTTTTATTTCTCCATTCAAAATTTTTAAAGCGGCAATAGCAACAGGTAAACCAACAGTTTTTGCCATTGCTGTAAAGGTTTGGTCATCTCCAATACAAACCATACTACTTTCAATTTGTTTTTTTACACCATCTTTTTCATATCCAAAAAGGTGTTGCATAACAATCATGTCTTTATCATCTTTTTGCAACGTCCAACTATCTTTTAAAATCTTTTCTAAAATTTGAGCTGGTGTAGCATTTTTTAAAGCTACTTTCTTAGTTGGATTAAAAATGTTTAATTCTAATAATTTTTCCCAAATAATATCGTCTTGGTCAATTTTTAAATAATGGCGAAGTTTTAATTCAACCGAATCATTTGGATGATAAGAAAGAAACGAATTTGTAAAATCGCGATAACTCATGTTTTCTGAATCTTCAATGGTATAACTGTCGTCAGTCATTCCCAATTGAACAAATATATTCCAAGCTCTAGAAAAACCAACACGCCTAATTGTTCCACGGTAGAGTGTTAAAATATCATTTAAACCGTATTCATTTTTATATTTTAGAGAATCTCTATTTGGATAGGCTTCAAATTTACCAAAACCATTAATTTTTAAAATTTCGGTTCTTCTAAACAATTTATGATAAGGAATGTATTTGAATTTTCCTTCTTGAATAAATTTTGCCGCACCTCCTTGTCCAGCCAAAACAACATTTCTCGGGTTCCAAGTAAATTTGTAATTCCATAAATTATCATCGCTTTCAGGTGCTATTAAACCGCCTGTAAAAGACTCAAATAAAATCATTTTACCACCATTATCTCTAATATTATCAATGACCTGCATAGCACTCATATGGTCAATACCAGGATCGACCCCAATTTCATTTAATAAAAGAATTTTTTTCTCAATTGCCTCCTCATGAAGTGCTTTCATTTCTTTAGAAACATAAGAGGCAGTTACCATATTAATTCCAAATTCTAAACAGTCTTTGGCTACATTAATATGTAAATGAGCTGGTAGCATTGAAATTACAATGTCAGCTTTTTTAATTACTGATTTGCGATCATCTTCATTTAAAATATTTAAAGCAATTGCTGTGCAGTTTTTATGATTTTGAACTCGTTCTTTAGCCGACTCTAAAGATACATCAGCTATAATAATTTTTAAATTTTCTGATGTTGATTTGTCTTTTAAATACTTAATTAAAGAAGACGATGATCTTCCTGCTCCAATAATTAAAACATTTCGCATACTATTCTTCATCCTCACCAGTGTTCACTTCTTCAAGAATTGTTTTTGCTTTTTCATAATCATTAGAATTTACTTCTAAGCGGTAGCCTTCAACAAAAGCGGTTCCTATAGTATAACCGATATTTTTGTCAAAAATATAACTTTCAATATTATTATTTGCCAATAATGTCTTGGCAATTTGTATGCGATGCATCAATCTAGTTCTAATAATTGTAACTAATTTTCCTTCTGAATTTTCCATGTCAAACGTTTTAATAAATATACACTTTTTAAGTTAAATAAAATTTTAACTTTGTACAATAAATATGAATTTAAAAAGAAATTTACTAGTCGTTTGTTTATTAGGAGCTTTAACCATTATATTGGGTGCTTTTGGTGCTCATTCTTTGCAAGAATCCTTATCGGTTAATGAATTAAAAAGCTTTGAAACTGGTGTAAAATACCAAATGTATCATGTTATTTTACTGCTTTTTGTAAATACAACTTCGTTTTTATCGGATAAGATGAAAAATGTAATAACGTACTTGTTTTTAGTAGGAATTTGTCTTTTTTCAGGTTCAATTTATGCAATAACTTTTGGAGTTGACCCAAAAATGATTTGGTTCATTACGCCTTTAGGAGGGTTAATATTTATAATAAGTTGGTTAAAATTGGGTTATGAATTGTTTAAATATAAAAAGTAGTTTATGTATTTTAAAAAGCAATTAAATAATCGTCTTTTTCCGAAAAGGTTTTCGGAAATTTCATGTATTTTTAAAGAATCTTAAATAGCTGATTAATATGTATTTAAGCAAGGAAAACGTTTTAGTAGATAGTCGTTTTTTAATGATAATTATCATAAAAGAAACATAGATTTTATCCGTAAATTTGTAATAGAAATTAAAAATAATAACAATAAATAAAAACAACAAGATGGAAGTATTAAGAGACTCGGTAGTTAAACATTTAGGAAGCATTGGTATTAAAGATGTGAAAGAAATAGTTTATAACCCATCGTATGATGAATTATTCACAGCAGAATTAGACCCGGCTTTACATGGTTTCGAAAAAGCTTATGAAACAGAATTAGGAGCTTTAAACGTAATGACAGGTAAATTTACAGGTCGTTCTCCTAAAGATAAATTTATTGTAAAGGACGATGCTACCAAAGATACTTTATGGTGGACTTCTGAGCAAGCACCAAATGATAACAAACCAACAACTCAAGCTGTTTGGAATGACTTAAAAGAATTGGTTCTTGAAGAATTGTCAGGTAAAAAATTATATGTAGTTGATGCTTTTTGTGGAGCAAATGAAGATACAAGATTAAAAATAAGATTTATAGTAGAAGTTCCATGGCAAGCGCATTTCGTTACAAATATGTTCATCAGACCAACAGCTGAAGAATTAGAAAATTTCGGAAAACCAGATTTCGTAGTAATGAATGGTTCTGAAACTGAAAATAAAAACTGGAAAGAGCACGGATTAAATTCTGAAAACTTTGTTCTTTTCAACTTAACTGAAAAAATTCAAATCATTGGTGGTACTTGGTACGGAGGTGAAATGAAAAAAGGTATGTTCGCAATGATGAACTACTATTTACCACAAAACGGAATGGCTTCTATGCACTGTTCTGCTAACGTAGGTGAAGATGGTAAAACTGCTATTTTCTTTGGTTTGTCAGGTACTGGAAAAACAACACTTTCTACAGATCCAAAAAGAGCATTAATTGGTGATGACGAGCACGGATGGGATAATGATGGTATCTTTAACTTTGAAGGTGGATGTTATGCAAAAACTATTGACTTATGTCATGAAGCAGAGCCAGATATTTATGATGCAATTAAAAGAGATGCATTATTAGAAAACGTAACTGTTGATGAAAACGGAAAAATTGATTTTACTGATGGTTCTGTAACTCAGAATACACGTGTATCTTACCCAATTTATCATATTGAAAACATTGTTAAGCCAGTTTCTAAAGCAGGTCACGCAAACAAAGTAATTTTCTTAACTGCTGATGCTTTTGGTGTTATGCCTCCAGTATCTAAGTTAACTCCAGAGCAAACACAATACCACTTCTTATCTGGATTTACAGCTAAATTAGCTGGTACTGAAAGAGGTGTTACTGAACCAACACCTACATTCTCTGCTTGTTTTGGTGAAGCATTCTTAACTTTACACCCTACACAATATGGTGCTGAGTTAGTGAAGAAAATGGAAGAACATGGAGCTGAAGCGTATTTAGTAAACACTGGTTGGAATGGAACTGGAAAACGTATTTCTATTCAAGATACAAGAGGAATTATCGATCGTATTTTAGATGGTTCTGTTGATAAAGCTGAAACTAAAATTATCCCTGTATTTAACTTAGAAGTTCCTACTTCTTTAGAGGAAGTTAATGATGAAATTTTAGACCCAAGAGATACTTATGCTGATAGTGCAGATTGGGATAAAAGAGCTGAAAAACTTGCAGGTTTATTCAAGAAAAACTTCGAAAAATACACAGATAACGAAGAAGGAAAAGCATTAGTTGCGGCTGGTCCACAATTATAATTGTAGTTTTTATTTAAAAAAGCCGTTCAGAAATGAACGGCTTTTTTTATATTTTAAATTTAGTTGTATTTTTGGCGCTTAATTTATTTTTATGAAAGCCATAACATCTCCAATCAAGCATTTTATAAAACTTGAATCATCTTCAAGTATTATATTATTTATTGTTTCAATAATAGCGGTTGTTTGGGCGAATTCATCGTTTGGATATTTATATGAAGAGTTATGGAATCATAAATTTACTATAGGTTTTGCCGATACAAGTTTTCATCTTTCAAAGCCATTAATTCTGTGGATTAATGATGGGTTAATGGCAATTTTCTTTTTTGTCATTGGATTAGAAGTTAAGAGAGAAATTCTTGCCGGTGAACTTACAACATTAAGAAAAGCATCTCTACCAATTTTTGCAGCTATTGGTGGTATGCTATTCCCAGTCGTATTTTTTCTACTGTTAAATTCAGGAAAGTCAGGAAGCGAGGGTTGGGGTATTCCAATGGCAACTGATATTGCTTTTACTTTGGGAATTCTGAAAATTTTAGGTAAAAGAGTTCCGTTAGGATTAAAAATATTTTTAACGGCTTTTGCTATTGTAGATGATATTGGAGCGGTGCTAGTAATAGCTATTTTTTATAGTTCAAATATTCAATGGGATTTATTGGGATATGCTTTAGTATTATTCAGTTTTGTAGCATTCTTAAGTTACAGGAATGTATATTCTAAATATTTATTTTTTATAATTGGTTTTGTAGTTTGGTTGTTGTTTTTAAAATCGGGGATACACCCAACAATTGCAGGAATTTTAATGGCATTCACAATTCCAATTCATAGAAAAGCAGATTTAAAAGTTTTCTATGAAAAAGTTAAAAAACAGCTATCCATTTTTAAGGATAGTAAAAACGAACAATTATTAAACAATGAACAGATTCACGCAATAGATAAAATTGAAAGCTATAGTGAAGAAGTACATTCGCCATTACAGCATTTAGAGCACACTTTACACGGTTGGGTTTCATATTTAATCATGCCAATTTTTGCGTTGGCAAATGCGGGAGTTATTCTAAGTTTTTCTGATTTAGGAGCTGCTAGTCATTTAACAATTAATATTGGTTTAGCACTGGTATTTGGAAATGCTATTGGAATATCATTAATGAGTTTATTGGCTATTAAACTTAAATTAGCCGATTTGCCAAAAGGGGTTAATTATCAGCAATTAATGGGTGTAAGTTTATTAGGAGGAGTTGGATTTACAATGTCATTATTTATTGTAAACCTTGCATACACCGATGCTAATTTTATAACTGCTTCTAAAATGGGAGTTATTATTGGTTCGCTTATAGCTGGTGTAATTGGGTATTTAATACTTAGATTTAACAAATCAAAAAATGATTAAAAAAATCGCTCTCTGTATTTATATTCAACAAATTTAAAATAGTTGTATAACTTATAGTTCACATCTAAACCATAATTTGTATTAAAATCATAGTTTATTTCATTTTCATAAATACTGGTATTGTATTGTTGTGGACTTCTAAAACGAATATTCCACTCTGTAACATACCGTTGATTTTTTGCTTCATAATAATCTATAGAATAGAAAGAGGCAGGTTTTGCTATAGACGCTAAATAGGTTTCAAAACCAGGATCAATAATAATAATTTCATATTCTAATTCTTCATTGGCAATTCTTACAGTCCCATCGGGTAAATTATCTTTAGTTGTTGTTGAATTTGTAGTGCCACAGCTTACTAACAAAAAGGTAATTGCGATAAAATATATAATTGTTTTCATAATAGTAGATTTTGTAACATAAATGGCGCAAAGAGTGTTCCAATTTATTGAAATTAAATAACTAATTTTTAAATATTTAACTTAATTTTGAGATAATGTAAATTTAAATGTGAAGTTATGAGAGTTTTTTTAGTTTTTCTTTTAAGTGTTTTTTGTTTTCACAGTTATGCACAAGACAGAATTACAGGTTCTAATTTTGTTACTCGGTCTGAGGTTATTGCAAAAAACGGAATGGTTGCAACAAGCCACCCTTTAGCAACTCAAATTGGGTTGGATATTTTAAAAAAAGGAGGTTCTGCTATTGATGCCGCCATTGCAGCAAACGCAGCTCTGGGTTTAATGGAGCCAACGGGAAGCGGAATTGGAGGGGATTTATTCGCCATAGTTTGGGACGCTAAAACTCAACAATTATACGGTTTAAACGCTAGTGGAAGGTCTCCAAAAAGTTTAACATTAAAATATTTTAAAGATAATAATTACAAGAAAATACCTTCTCACGGGTCATTACCTGTAAGTGTTCCAGGTTGTGTTGATGGTTGGTTTGAATTACACGCAAAATTTGGAAAATTATCAATGGAAGAAATTCTGAATCCAGCAATTACGTATGCAAATGAAGGCTTTCCAATCACTGAATTAATTGGTTACTATTTAGAAAGATCGATACCGTTTTTAGGATCAAAGTTTCCGAATGTCAAGGATACATACAATGTAAATGGCGAAACTCCAAAAAAAGGAATGATATTTAAAAACCCTTACTTAGCGAATACCTATACGAAAATTGCTAAAGACGGAAGAGATGCTTTTTATAAAGGAGAGATTGCAAAAACAATTTCAAACTTCATAAAAGAACAAGGCGGGTTTTTATCATATTCAGATTTAAGAAATCATAAGTCGGAATGGGTAGAACCAGTTTCCGTGAATTATAGAGGTTACGATGTTTGGGAATTACCACCAAACGGGCAAGGAATTGCGGCTTTACAAATGCTAAACATTATTGAGCAGTACGATTTTTCTAAAATTAAGTATGGTAGTGCAGAGCATATTCATATTGTAACTGAAGCTAAAAAATTAGCTTTTGAAGATAGAGCAAAGTATTATGCCGATATGGATTTTGCACAAGTTCCAGTAAAGGAATTATTATCTAAAGAATATGCAGCTGAAAGACAGAATGAAATTAAAAATAGAGCCGGTATTTATAAAGCTGGAGAAATTAGTAAAGGTGAAACAGTATATTTAACGGCTGCCGACAAAGATGGCAATATGATTTCTCTTATTCAAAGTAATTATAGAGGAATGGGTTCTGGAATGGTGCCTCCAAAACTTGGTTTTATGTTACAAGATAGAGGAGAGTTATTCAATTTAGAAGAAGGTTTTTTTAATACCTATGCTCCTGAAAAAAGACCATTTCACACCATTATTCCTGCATTTATTACTAAAAACGGAAAACCTTTTGTTAGTTTTGGAGTTATGGGAGGTGATTTTCAACCGCAAGGACATACTCAAATTGTAATGAATTTAATCGATTTTGGAATGAACTTACAGGAAGCTGGTGATGCACCAAGAATTGAACATAGAGGATCTTCATCACCTGTTGGAGAGAAAATGATAAATTCTGGAGAAATTAGATTAGAAAGTGGTTTTGATTTTGAAGTAATTCAGAAACTAATTTCAAAAGGACATAATATTGGTTATGGAGGCTCTTTTGGTGGTTACCAAGCAATTATGTATGATGAAAAAAATAAGGTTTATTATGGAGCTTCAGAGTCTAGAAAAGACGGGCAAGCTGCTGGATATTAAAAAATAACTATGAATAAAACACGATGTTCTTGGTGTGGAGATGATCCTTTATATGTAAAATACCATGATGAGGAATGGGGAGTTCCAGTTTATGATGATGCAAAACTTTTCGAATTCTTAATTTTAGAAACTTTTCAGGCCGGATTGAGTTGGATTACAGTTTTAAAAAAGAGAGAAAATTTTAGAGAGGCATTTGATAATTTCGATTATAAAAAAATAGCTAATTATTCTGAAGTTAAGTACGAAGAATTGTTGCAAAACGCTGGAATAATAAGAAACAAACTTAAAATAAAAGCTACCATTTCTAATGCCGTTGCATTTATGGAAGTTCAAAAAGAATTTGGTTCATTTTCTAAATACATTTGGGGTTTTACAAATGGAAAACCTATTAAAAATGACGCTCCAACGCTAAATGAAATTCCTGTAACTACAGAATTATCAGATGTAATTTCAAAAGATTTAAAAAAGAGAGGCTTTAAGTTTGTTGGTTCAACAGTAATTTATGCTCATATGCAAGCTACTGGAATGGTAAATGACCATGTTACCAACTGTTTCAGGTATAATGAAGTGTAGTTATTTTCATGTAGAATTACGCACATAATTAATTAAAATAAACGTTTTCGTAGAAAAGTAAAATTTTATTTGCGAGAAATTTTTAGTTGGAATACTTTTGCCGGCATTAAAAACTAAAAATATCAATTATGAAAATTATTAAAATGTTAAAGAATCAGGAAGTAAAGAAAAAATCTAACACAATAGATTTTAGAAACTCAAAAGGTACAACTTGGAATAATAAAAGAAGATTTGGACTATAATATTTAAAATGAATATAATTTTAAAAAAAGCGATAGGAAACCCTATCGCTTTTTTCTTTTTATAAGAATAAACTTATATGATTTTATTCTATTGGCAAATAAATTTCAGTTACCCAATGTGCTGGATTGGAAGTGTCTCTTGGACTTACCAAATAAACTTCAAAAGGTTCGCTGGTTTCAATAAACTTAAAACCTTGATTTGATAATTCTTTAAATGCAGAATTCCAAGCTAATTCAGAATATTTATAATTGCCTTTAAATATGGTTTTAAATGTTTTTTGTGGCTTTAAATAACCTGTTGACACATCTCCGTTTGTTTCTAAACGTTCGTTAATTGGAAAGCAAATCGAAAACGTAGTGGTTTTGTTTATCTCATCCCAATTATGAGTAATTAAGAAAGGTTTTCCGTAAGATTGAATATTATTGTCATTTATATAACTTGAAACCGCGTTTAACATTTTTTTCATTTTTATATCAGATTCCTCAACATTACAAGTAGAGGTTTGGTATAAATAAAACCCACCTCCGTGATCAACAGCACCTTTAAATTCAAAAGAATGTTTGTCCATTTCTTTTATTAAATGTAATTCTAAGAGTTCTAAACCACGCTCATACATTGGTTTCAAGTTTTTTTCAATGCCGCCTTGCATTAACCAATAAGCTTTTTCGGCAAATGAACTTTTTCCACGCATACCCCAAGTCACTTCAGTTTCTCTCTTAAGTTCATTTAAAATCCAATAAACTTCCGGAGTACTTCCTGTTTCAAAATCTATTTCTTGAATTAATTCTTTATTTTCAATGAATGAAATTGTTTTCATAGAGCCATTTCCATCTTTTCCTGTCCAAGTATAGGACGCTCCAACTCCGATAGTTTTTTCTGGGAAAGAAGCAACAATGTTTGGGTCTAATTCATACCAAGGTCCCCAATGTTGCCAATTTTTAAAATCGTTGATGTTTTCAAAAATTACTTCAGAAGAAATATTCATTTTTCTAGTTTGTTTTATGTCATAATCTCCATCTAAAAGAGCAATGTAGATAGAAGCACCAATAAAAAAAACGGCAATTAGAATGATACTATATTTGAAAGTTTTCATGTGTTTATATTTATTATTTTTCAATGGTCATACTTCGACTTGTTTCACAAGATACTTTCAATGAAAATATATTTTCATTTCAGTAGTGCTCAGTACAGGAATGCGGTTCGCTACCTGCCTTGCCGGCAGGTTAATCATTCCGCTGGGTGCTTAAATTTTTAAGCATGCTCATTTCATCTTGAAACTATTTAGAACAGTATAAAGTTAAATTAAAAATCACATTAATTTAAACTAGAAACAAATAGATGCTAAAAAGAACAGCATTTTAGTGTAATGAAAAAGTGATAAGTGTAAAAATGGCAATAATTAAAAAAATGGCAATAATTACAATAAATGAGTTCTTGTAATATTTTTTATGAATTTTAATATCTTTTCTATAACTCCAAATCATAGCCATGGTAAAAACAATTACGAAAAAAACGGCAAATATAAGCTGACCTTTGCTAAACATATTAAATGTGTATATTTAGCATCAAAAGTACAAAAAATAAAGTATGCAAAACGCTTTAATTATTGGGGCAACTTCTGGCATTGGAAAGGAGTTAGTTCATCTTTTAATTGCAGATAATTGCAATGTAATTGCAACAGGAAGAAGAGAACATTTATTGGCTGAATTAAAAACAACTTACTCGGAAAAAATTGCAATAAAAATTCATGATGTCACTAACTTAGAATCTTGTGAAGAGTTATTTTCAGAAGTTCAATTGGAATTCAAAACTATAGATTTAGTTATTTATAGTTCTGGAATTGGTGAGGCAAATTACACTTTAGATTGGGAAATTGAAAAACCAATTTTGGAAACTAATGTATTAGCTGCAACTAAAATTTATGGATTAGCCTATAATATGTTTCATGAACAAGGTTACGGACATTTAGTTGGTATTTCATCGATTGCCTCAATTCGTGGCAACAGATATGCGCCTTCTTATTTTGCATCTAAATCTTTTCAGGCGAGTTATTTAGAGTCACTTTGGATGAAAGGGAGAAGGAGCAAAGCCAATATTTTTGTAACCGATATTCAACCAGGGTTTGTAGATACTCCAATGGCGTTGGGCGATACTTTTTGGATGTCTTCAGTAGAAAAAGCAACCAAACAAATTTATACAGCTATAAAAAAGAAAAAAAGGAAAGCATATATTACAAAAAGATGGCGGATTATAGCAATTGTTTTAAAAGTTGTACCTGCCAAATTATTATTTAAATTTTCATAAAAATAAGTATAAATGAAGAATAAATTACAAGCAGTTAAAGCGTTTCATGAAGCATTTGGATTAGGAATAAACCACAAACCTATTGCTAAATTAAACGATAGTAAGTTAAAGTTACGATTCGATTTAATGTCCGAAGAAAATGAGGAGTATTTAGAAGCTGCTAAAGAAGATGATTTAGTTGAAGTTGCCGATGCACTTGGCGATATGCTGTACATTTTGTGTGGTACCATTTTAGAACACGGTATGCAATATAAAATTGAAGAAGTTTTTAATGAAATTCAACGTAGTAATATGAGTAAATTAGGAGCTGATGGAAACCCGATTTATCGTGAAGATGGAAAAGTAATGAAAGGGCCAAACTACTTTAAGCCAAATATTTCTGAAATAATTGGTGAATAAATCTTAATTTTATTAATTCAATCTAAAAACACAATTTAAATTATGAAAGCAATACTAAAAAGTTTGATGCTGTTTTTATCAATAGCATTGATTACTTCCACCATTTCTTGTAAAAAAGAGACTGCAGAAGCCGAAAAAATACCAGGAATTATTGTTGAAAATATGGACACATCTGTTCGTCCGAACGATGATTTCTTTAGATATGTTAATGGAGCTTGGTATGATAAAACCGAAATCCCGGCAGATCAAACTTCTTGGGGAGGTTTTAATGAACTTAGAAAAAAGACCGATGCCGATGTATTAGCAATTTTAAACGAAGCTATTGAACAAGATAATTTCCCTAAGTTAAAAGACGCTGAAGGTAATTTAACCTTAGAATCTGATCAAAAAAAGGCTGTGAATTTCTATGAGTCTATGATGGATACAGTTACAAGAGATGAGCAAGGGATTCAGCCAATTTTACCAATTTTAGAAAAAATTGAAGCTATTAATAGTATTTCAGATTTGGAAACACTTTTAATTGAAATGGCGCCTTACGGAGGCGCAGGGTTTTTCGATTTTGGAGTATTTAATGATTTGAAAGATAGTAAAATGAATGCTGGATATGTAGTTCCTTCAGGTTTAGGTTTGTCACGCGATTATTATGTAGATCAAGACGAAGATACAAAGGAGAAAAGAGAAAAATACATTGCACACATAGCAAGAATGTTACAATATTTTGGTGATACAGAAGAAGTTTCAAAAGAAAATGCGCAAAAAATATTTGATTATGAGCATAATTTAGCGGAGCCTCAATTTACAAAAGAAGAATCTAGAGATACACGTAAGTTGTACAACCCAATGTCATTGGAAGAATTAGGAACTTTAACATCTTCAATAAATTGGGAAACTTATTTTAAAGGGCTTGGAGTAAACGATTTAGAAAGAGTAATTGTGATGCAGCCAAAATACATGAAGGCCATGGATGAGATTATGAAAACTAGCTCTATGGACGATGTTAAGTTGTTTTTGCGTTGGACCGCTATTGACCGTGCAGCAGGCTTATTAAGTACTGAACTTGAAAAAGCGAATTGGGACTTTTATAGCAAAGAATTAAGAGGTGCTCAAAAACAGCGACCAAGAGATGAAAGAGCTTTAGGAAGTTTAAATGGAAATATTGGTGAAGCTTTAGGTAAATTATATGTCGATGCTAAGTTTCCGCCAGAAGCGAAGGAAAAAGCTGAAGAAATGATTGCAAATGTAATGTTAGGTTTCGATAAAAGAATTAAAGCATTGCCTTGGATGAGTGAAGAAACGAAGTTAAAAGCTTTAGAGAAATTAGAGAAAATGACTGTGAAAATTGCATACCCAGATGAATGGAAAGACTATTCAGCATTAGATGTTAAAGGCGTAAAAGATGGTGGGTCTTATTTCCAAAACTCTGTAAATATTTCAAAATGGAATTTTGAAGAAAACATGAATAAATTGGGTAAAGAAGTTGATAGAAGTGAATGGGGAATGGCACCACAAATTGTAAATGCATATTTTAACCCGGTTAATAATGAAATCGTATTTCCAGCAGCAATTTTACAACCACCTTTTTACAATTACCAAGCTGATGAAGCTGTAAATTATGGAGGAATTGGAGCAGTAATAGGCCACGAAATTTCTCATTGTTTTGATGATCAAGGCTCAAGATTTGACGCTGATGGAAATTTATCTAATTGGTGGACTGAAGAAGATTTAGAACAATTTACAGTGTTAGGGAAACAATTAGTAGAACAGTATAGTGCAGTAACAGCTATTGATGATGTAAAGTTAAATGGAGAATTTACATTAGGTGAAAATATTGGAGATTTAGGTGGAATTAATGCTGCCTATGATGGTTTACAAATTTTTTATGAAAAGAATGGGAGACCAGATGATATAGATGGTTTTACTGCTGAGCAACGTTTTTACATGTCTTGGGGAACTATTTGGAGAACTAAGAGTAGAGATGAAGCTTTAAAGAACCAAATAAAAACCGATCCTCATGCACCTGGATTGTACCGAGCGTATATGCCATTGCAAAATGTAGATGCTTTTTATGAAGCGTTTAATATTGTTGAAGGAGATAAAATGTACTTAGCTCCTGATGACAGAGTTAAAATTTGGTAGTATAGACACTATTTTTAATTAAAAATAGAAGGCTGTCTAAAAAGTTTAGAAACACGTCATTCTGAACTTGTTTCAGAATCTCATCATACTGATATCCAATCACTATGAGAACCTGAATTCTTTAACTCATGAATTCCTTGTTATTAAATAAGAAATTGATGAGTAAACAAGTTCAGGTTTACGAAAATTTGACTTTTTAGACAGCCTTTTCTTTTGTTATTTGATTTTTATCATATAAACACAATGTAAAATTTAATAAATTTATAACTATATTTTTACGGGATAAACGAACAAAATATAAGGATATAACGAGTTGTACATAATTTTTTGACTGATTATAATAATATAAAATAGAAAAAAGTAATACTATGAAAAAAATTTCTCTAATAATTCTTTGTTTACTATTTAGTAAAATCTATTCACAAGATATAACTGAAAGAAAAATTGCAACAGAGGTAAATGAAGTGACAGTTTTCATTAAAGATGCACAAATAACACGTAAAAAATCAATTGATTTAAAGCAAGGTAAAACGATTTTGAAATTTATTAATTTATCTCCATTTATTGATGCAAAAAGTATTCAAGTTAAAGCAAATGGAAATGTAACAGTTTTATCTGTTAATCATCAACAAAATTATATTGATAAACTTGAAAAACAACAGGAATTAATTGATTTTGAATTAAAACTAAAAGAGGTTGAAGATAAAATAAAGCTTGAAAAAACTTACATAGAAATTTTGAGGGAAGAACTAACTTTTTTACAAGAGAACAGAAATATTGGCGGAAAAAATCAAGAGTTGAGTGTTACAAACCTTAAAGAAGCTTCTAATTTTTATAGCTCTAAATTAACTTCATTAAAGCTTAAGGGAATTGAAAGAAACAAAAAGCTAGATGACTTAAATAAATCAAAAAATGATTTAAATAATCAGATTAAAACTTTAACTAGTAAAAAAGAATATCCAAATGGGGAAATACTTGTGAAAGTTGATTCTGAAAATAATTCAAAAACAAATCTTGAACTTTCATATGTTGTTGGTAATTCTGGTTGGTTTCCAACCTATGATATTCGCGCTAAAAATGTAAATGAACCTATTGAACTTATTTACAAAGCAAATGTTAAACAAGATACAAAAGTTGACTGGAAAAATATTAAACTTAAACTCTCTTCAGCTAATCCAAATATTTCTGGTGTAGCACCTGAATTAAGAACTTACTATTTGAATTATAACACAATGCCTCCAGTTTATAAGATGCAATCAAATATGGTTACTGGAATAGTTTCAGATTCTCAAGGACCTTTACCAGGAGTTAATGTAATAGTTAAAGGAACAACTGTTGGAACATTAACAGATTTTGATGGAAAATACTCAATAACTATCCCAAATAATGCAAAGCAATTAGAATATTCTTTTATAGGAATGGAAACAAAAATTTTACCAATTTTAAATAACGTAATTAATGTAATTTTAGATGAAAGTAGTCAAGCACTTGAAGAGGTAGTTGTTGTTGGATATGGAAGAAATAAAAAGAATAAATCTTTAAGTAAAAAATTACAAGGTAAGGTTGCAGGTGTTCAAATAAGAGGTTCAAACAGCCTACAAATACCTCTTGAACAAATTGAAAAACAAACAACAGTTGATTTTGAAATAGAAATTCCATACACAATAAAATCAGACAATAAAAGCTATTCAGTCGATATGGCTAATTACAGTTTACCTGCTAATTATCAATATTACTGTGTTCCAAAGATTGATAAAGACGCTTTCTTAATAGCTAACATTTCTGATTGGGAGAAATATAATTTACTTGAAGGAGAAGCAAATATTTTTTTCGAAGATACTTATGTAGGAAAATCATTATTGGATGTTAGATATGCCAAAGACACATTACAAATTTCTTTGGGAAGAGATAAAAATGTTGTTGTCAAAAGAGAAAAAATAAAGGACTTTACAATAAAGAAGTTTATTGGAAGTAAAAAAGAAGAATTAAGAAATTGGGAAATTGTTGTAAAAAACAATAAAAATCAAAAGATTAATATGTTAGTTTTTGACCAAGTCCCAGTTTCTACTCTTGAAGAAATAAAAGTAGAAATATTTGAAACTTCTCAAGCCAAACATAATTCAGAAACAGGAGAAATCAAATGGGACTTTATTATCGAACCAAGAGAAAGTAAGAATTTTGATTTAAAATATTCGGTTAAATATCCAAAGTATAAAACTTTAATAATTGAATAAAAACTATGTACAACAATGCACATAAAAAATAGCTTCATTTAGTAAAATAGAATGTTTCTAAAACAAAAAAATATTAAATTTAAACATCGGAAAATTGCGTTTTCAAACACGCAACTTTTCATGTACTAAACCGTTAGCAATAATAGTGCTGGACGAAAATTTCGGTTCTAAATAATATTCAGAATTACTATTAAAATTGACCTTTCTATAATAAATTTAGTTGATAATCCTTTTTGGGAGATTTAAACGCAACGAAAACTGTTTTGTGCTTAA
>Ga0209345_10002968_pt1 | contig 17923 bp, 19 predicted proteins | sample Cruoilmetagenom7_FD_187294 | JGI IMG/M metagenome (GOLD analysis project Ga0209345, IMG submission 187294) | Oil polluted marine microbial communities from Coal Oil Point, Santa Barbara, California, USA - Sample 7 (SPAdes) (version 2) | ecosystem: Environmental > Aquatic > Marine > Oil seeps ...
TTTTAGGTGTTATTCCCATAACTGCTCCACCAGTTCCTGGATAGTTTTCATGATCTTGAGTATGATACGTAATATCTTTAAAATATTTGTCCATTGTACTTTCCACCAACGAAGATTGATGGTATAAAACCACATGAATATCATCGCTTAATTTTTGTGCTTCTTTTATAGAATAATAAAGCATCTCACGACCTGAAATTTTATGTAAAACTTTAGGTAATGATGATTTCATCCTTGTACCTGCACCTGCTGCTAATATTATAATTGATAGGTTATTATCCATGGTATATCTCTTTGATTGATTTTTAATATAGTATTTATTATAGCATAAAACTATTTAATGGTTATTTCGTCCTCTTCTTGAATCTCTTCTTTTTTTATAAGCATTACTTTTATCATCTTTTCTATCATATCTTTTACGTGTATTATTTCTAGGTTCTCTTTTTATTGGAGTCAGTGATTTGTTTGATTTGAGTGAATTTTCACAAAAATTATTTATCTCTACTCTTGCAATTTGAGCTTTTATTTTATCTGGGAAAATTTCTGGAAACTTATAAGAAAGCCATAAATATAACGATATTTTTTTTACCTCATCTTCTGCTTGCAAAAGCTCTAATTGAGTTTTTGCTATCCCTGTTGTTTTTGAACTTGATTTATATTTGATAACTTTATGACTTAATACAGCATTGACATATTTTAAGTATCCATTTTTAATCAAAGGTGATCGTGTATTAATTGGTGCTGAACTTAAATGATATTTTTGTTCAAGTGATAATTCACTTTTTGGATCAAGCATTGTAGCTAATTCAATCATTGTTTTAATATTTGTGGCTATAAACGGTCCATCATATTTCATATGTTTTGAAAAATATTGTAATATTTTTGTCAAACTTTTAGTCCCTAAATGAACAGATAATTCTTCTACTTGAAGTTGTGTAGCTTTTACTTTTACAGGTGGTTTTATAGTACTCATAGGACTTGTGAACATTAAAGCAATATGATTTAAAACTGATTTACTTGTAGCTCCTATATGTCCTATTTCATGATGTCCATATCTTCCAGCTCGACCTGCTATTTGTATAACTTCACTTGGGATTAGTTTTCGTTTCTCTACTCCATCAAATTTTGTATCCGTAGTAAATAATAGATGTTTTATAGGGAGATTTAAACCCATTGCAATAGCATCTGTTGCTATTAAGATATCACTCTCGCCACTTCTAAATCTTTTCGCTTCTTCTCTTCGCACCTCTGGAGATAAATTTCCATAAAGTACTGATACCGTGTGAAATTTACTTAATTTTGCTTTTAATCCTAAAACATCTTTTCTACTAAAAGCTATCAAAGCTGTTGCTTTTTTAATATCTCTTAAAACTGTTTGTTTTGTATCCACTGTAAGTGGATTTTTTCTTTTAAATTTTACAATTTCTAACTCTTCATCTAAATAAGAAGCGATTTTTTTTACAATTTCAAGGGCATTTACACTTCCTGTCATAATCACTTTTGAAGCTGGAGTTCCTAGTATTGCATTTACCCAAGCCCAACCTCTATCTTGATCGTCAAGCATCTGTACTTCATCTATAACTGAAACATCTACTTCAAGATTAAAATTAAGCATCTCGATAGTAGAACATATATGCCCTGCTTCTTCATCAAATATCTCCTCTTCCCCTGTCATAAGAGAAGCTGTTAGTTTTTGCTCTTTTAAAAACTCATAATTCTCTAGTGCCAAAAGTCGTAAAGGTGCTAAATATGTACCACTATCTGCACTCATTAATTCTTGCATTGCAGTATAAGTTTTTCCACTGTTTGTAGGTCCAACAAAAAAATATAATTTTCTATTAAGTTCTCTAGCTAAGGGATACAATGATTTTAAATCACAGTTTAAAAGTTGATTGAGTTGTTCTTGAAAAGATTGTTTCAAATTTGTTACCTTAAATCTTATTTTGATTAGATATAATATCAAATTAAAATAAGATTTAAGGTTAATGATGGATTGTAAGTATTTTGGAATATGTGGTAGTTGTACTTTAGGTGGTCAAACATATGAAGAGCAATTAAATAATAAAATAGAGATTGAAAAAAAACGATTTGAAAATTTCTGGAAAGATGAAATTGATGTTATAAAAAGTGATGATGGAGCTTTTAGAAATCGAGCAGAATTTAGAATATGGAGAACTTTTAATGCAAATAAAAATGTAACATTTTCTTATGCGATGAATAATCAAGATAAAAAACCATTCTCTATAGACTCATGTAGTATTGTAAGTAAATCTATAGCAATGCTTATGCCAAAACTTCTTGAACAAATTCAAAATAATGATATTCTTAATCACAAATTATTTACTTGTGAATTTTTAAGCTCTACAATCAATGATACTCTAGTAACTCTTATTTACCATAAAAAGCTAGGTGAAAACTGGGCAAAAGAAGCTAAAAAAATAGAAGAAATTCTCAATATTAAAATTATAGGAAGAAGTAGAAAACAAAAACTTATAATCAGCGAAGATTTTATTAACGAACAACTAAAAATTCGCCCCGCAAGAAGTACTCTTGGGGTAAAAAACTCTACATACAACATTCAATACCAAGAAGGTGGCTTCACTCAACCAAATCAAAATGTAAACACCCAAATGATAAATTGGGTTCTTGAAAATATACAAAATAAAGATGATTTATGTGAACTTTACTGCGGAGGTGGAAACTTTACCATCCCTTTATCAAAAAAGTTTAATAAAGTATTAGCAACAGAGATAAGTAAAACATCAATAAAATCTGCGAAAACAAACTGTAAATTGAATAATATTACCAATATAGAATTTGTAAGAATGTCGAGTGAAGAGTTTGTAGAAGCCACAAATAAAGTAAGAGAATTTACAAGACTAAAAGATATTGATTTAGATAGTTATAATTTTAGTACTATATTCTTAGACCCACCTCGTGCGGGATTAGATGAGACTACTAGAAAATTAGCACAAAGTTTTGAACAAATTATTTATATCTCTTGTAATCCACAAACACTTTATAGAGATTTAGAAACACTTACAAATACACATACTATAGAAAAGTTTGCACTATTTGATCAATTTGCTTATTCAAATCACATAGAATCGGGAGTTATTTTAAGAAATAAGACTTCTTAAATACCTTCCTTAATATAATATTAAATTAATTTTAATTATAATGTAATGATATTTTCACCGTAGCAAAAAAATTATTTTTTCCAACTACTAGATTATGAAGGGATAAACGTGAAAGCAATAATTGCCTTAGAAGAGATGATAAAAGATGATGAAGTACATCTTAAACTTGCAAAAAAACAATTATCAGAACATGAATCAGGTATAAATAGATTAACTCAACTAGTTAAAGCATCTACCGAAACAAATATAGAAGATAGAACTATTCGTCTAGAAAAAAATAGAGAAATGCTTGCAGAACTTTTAAAACAAGATCTTAAAGAGTTAGAGAAACAAGAACAAATAAAAGAAGCTATTGAAAGAAAAAATTATTTTCACTATCAAAAAATAAGATTAAAACGAGATAAGCAAAGAAGTAATGATGAAAAATTAGAAGCTATGCTTATAATTGATGAGCTACCAAATGATATGGGATTTCAAGATGATGATTTGTTTAGAGTAGCTGAACAATCTCTTAGAATGCACTTGTCAGTACATGAACATCTCCATGAAACATTTTCTGAAATAAAACAAACTTTTGAAGAGCTAACCAAAGATTTAAAAGGGGAACAGATATCTGAACTTGGTCTTTTAAAATTTCAAATTCCTTTAGTAGTATTATACTTCCACACTCTCCTTGAAAATATTAAATCTAATTTAGAAGAAGACTATAGATATAAACAAAATGGTGAAAGTGAAGAAAGTGAAACAATTGAAGAAGATTTATTTCCAGGTTTTCCAAAATTTGAAGATTGGTGGATACAAGAGTTATGGATAAATCACCAAGCATATTTAGGGCTTTATAAATGGAAAACTATTATTTCTAAACTTTGTCAATCATCTGACCAACAAAGAGCATGGGAAGTTATATTTGCAAATTGGGTAAATATTAAAAAAGAAATAACTATAAAAGGTGCATTAGCATTTGAATATAACTATGCTTTTGATACACTTATAAGAGATTACTGTGGTTTAGAAGAAGAGTTAGCAACAACAAGTTTAGAATCTATGGAAAATATAATAAATCAATTAACTAGAAAAGAAGATTTTACACAATATATATCTAAAAATAATCACGAAATTATAACAAAATATACTATGTATAAAAGAGATAAGATCAATTATAAAGATGTAAAAGGCAAATAACGAATATGAAAGCAATAATAGCTGTACAAGATTTAATAAAACAAAATCAAAAAAGAATTAGTATTCTTCAACAGCAACTTGCTGACCATAAATCTGGGAAAATAAAAATGTCTATTATGGCTGTAGCATCTACAGAAAATGCTCTTGAAAGATCACAAGAAGCTTTGGAAAAAAATCAAATTATTTTAAAAGAACTTCAAAAAAGAGATTTATTAGAATTAGAAAAAGAAGAAAGACTTAAAGAGGCTATCAAAAGAAAAAATTATTATAAATATCAAAAAATAAGATTGAAACGTGATATTTCAAGAGACAATGACCAAAAACTTGAAGCAATGATGATTGTTGATGAGTTACCTGCAGATATTAATCTTGAAGATGATGATCTCTTTGCTATAGCAGAGACTACAATAAAATTAGATTTACGAATACTTGACGAACTTGATAATGAACTTGAAGATATAAAATCAGATTTTGAAAAACTTTTAAAAAATATTTCAAAACAAGACATTAATAGATTAGGGGTATTAAATACACATATTCCTGTCTTGGTATTGCATTTATCCGTTTTAATCTCTAATATTAAAGAAAATATAGAAGAAGATAACTTACCCCCATTTAAAGGATTACCAAAATTCAGCGATTGGTGGATAGATGAACTCTGGCAAAATCATCAAGCATATTTTGGTCTTTATAAATGGAAAAACGTTATTTTGTCATTATGCATAACAAATGAACAAAAAAGAGCTTGGGAAACAATTTTTTCTAACTGGATTTTTATAAAAACAGTTTTAAATAAAAAAGAAAAATTAGGATTTGAATACAATTTTGCTTTTGATACTCTATTAAAATATCATACTGTATTTCAAGAAGAACTTGAAATAGAAAATATTAAAAATATGGAAAATATTATCCAAGAAGTAACTAAAAAAGAGGACTTTTCAAGTTATAAAAGAACTCATAATATTATTACCCCTTATTTAGAATATAAATGGGAAAAAGTTAAAAATATTCCATCTGATACAAAAACAACTTAACAAAATGCCATCTTTTTTTAATTCTTAATATCTTTTAACTATAATTGCTTTATAACATCATAAGGATTACAAAATATGGCAAAAAAGAAATCATCTACTTTTGAGTGTCAACACTGTGGAGAACAAAGTTCAAAATGGCTAGGAAAATGTCCATCTTGTGGAGGTTGGGATAGTTTTATAGAACTAAGTGCTTCTCAAATGGAGGTAGTAAAACAAATATCTAAACTTTCAACTGAACCATCTAAAGCTACACCAATCACACAAATTCAAGAAGATAATGTCACAAGATTTTCTACACACAATGAAGAGTTTGATCTTGTTTTAGGAGGTGGTGTAGTTCCTGGAAGTCTTACTCTAATTGGAGGAAGTCCAGGAGTTGGGAAGTCTACACTACTATTAAAAATTGCAGGAAACTTAGCAAAAACAGGAAAAAAAGTTTTATATGTAAGTGGTGAAGAATCTGCTGGACAAATCAAAATGCGTGCTACAAGACTCAATGCAAATGAAGATAACTTATTTTTGCTTTCTGAAATTTCACTTGAAGCTATACAAGATGAACTTGTACGACAAGATTACGAAATAGCTATTATTGATTCTATTCAAACAATCTATAGTGATAAACTCACTTCAGCACCAGGAAGTGTATCACAGGTACGAGAAATCACATTTGAACTTATGAGAAAAGCGAAAGATGCTTCAATTGCGATGTTTATTATTGGTCATATTACAAAAGATGGAAGTATAGCAGGTCCTAGAGTATTAGAACATATGGTTGATACGGTTTTATACTTTGAAGGGGAAAGTAGCAAAGAGATACGAATGCTTCGAGGATTTAAAAATCGTTTTGGTAGTACTAGTGAGATAGGTATTTTTGAGATGACTCAAAATGGTCTTGAAAGTGCCAAAGATATTAATAGAAGATTCTTTGACTCAAATAAAAGTCAAAGTGGAAGTTGTCTTACTGTTGCAGTTGAAGGTAGTCGTGCTTTAATACTAGAGGTTCAAGCACTCGTAACAGAATCAACTTATCCAAACCCAAAAAGAAGTGCTACAGGATTTGATACAAATCGATTAAATATGCTTTTAGCACTTTTAGAAAAAAAACTTGATTTACCACTAAACTCTTATGATGTTTTTATCAATATAAGTGGTGGTATAAAAGTAAAAGAGAGTTCGTGTGACTTAGCAGTAATTGCTGCTATTATAAGTAGCTTTAGAAATCGCCCTATTTCTAAAGAATCTGTTTTTATAGGAGAGGTTAGTTTAACAGGGGAAATCAAAGATGTGTATAGTGTGGAAACACGACTTAAAGAGGCTAGTTCACAAGGGATAAATAAAGCAATAATTGCAGAAAAGCCTACAATAAAAACAGATTTAAAGTGTTTTGTAGTAGATGAAGTTGTGAAGATGTTAGAGCTTTTTTAGTATGGTAAACACTCAACTATAAAATAGTTTTATGATCTTTTTTTAGTTTAAATAGAAGAGGAATAAATCCCTCTGCTAGTTTATTTTAAATCAGAATATTTTATATTTAAATCTACTCGTCTATTTTCAGCGTCATTATTTGAGATTGGACTTGATTCACCATAAGAAACTATTGATAATTTTTCACTTTCAATCCCTTGCGAAACCAAAATATTTTTTACTGCATTTGCTCTTTTTAGACCTAATGCAAAGTTATACTCATCACTCCCTACAGAATCTGTATGACCATCAATTTTAATAGAGCTAATCTCACTATTTTTTATTGATGATAACTTTTGAGGAATATTTTCTACTTTGTATGAATCATATGCAAATTGAACAATACTTGGAATAACTACAAAAGCTTTATTCATCATCTTTGAAGTAGTCTTTTGTGAAATATCATCTAATGCGCCATCTACATTTACTGATTGTGCTTCTACTTTTTCTTGTACTTGAACCTCTTTTACCATTTTTGAACTTTTTTGTTCATCTTTTGAGTTATCTTTCGTTGCAGTTACATTCTTGTTTTCTATAGATTTATCACCACAACTATCATCTTCATAATTATCAGCATAAATTACTGTACCTAACCCATAAAATGCTCCAATTGGACCACCTATAAAAATACCTTGTAACACCCCAACAGTACCAAATGCAATTCTCTCACAAGTAGTTGGACACTCTTTTGCTTGGAGACTTGTACTTAATAAAAGCGATGCGACACTTAAACTTAATATTGTTTTTTTCATTTTCTCCCTTTATGTAAATTAAATCATATTACGAAATCGTACTACTATTGTAGCATAATATAGAAAAGATAAATGTTATCAAAGATGTTAGAACTTTTTTAGTACACTTTAGATAAAATATTCATTATTTGAACAAAACTATATAGAGGAAAAAATGGTAGATTATAATTATACAAATGCAATAATGGGTGAAAGACCAAAAGTAACGAATCCTAACAAAGAATTTTTAGAACAACTAACACCTGCTGGGTTTCAAAAGATGGTAGATGATTTTTATGAAATCGTAATAGAGAGTGATATAGCACACTATTTTCCTGATGATAAAGAGGAACTAGCTCTTATTAAAAAAAGAAATGGTTCTTATTTTATTATGATATGTGGGGGAGATGAGAGATATATTTCTAAATATGGTGGAGATTTTGATCAAATTAAAACTCATGAGATGTTTTCTATTCCAAATAAAGCAAGAATTATTTGGCTTGGGTGTTGGGAAGAAGTTTTACGACCAATAGAAGATCAAGTAGATCATGAACATATCCAATCATATTGGAACTGGTTAGAAACTTTTTCTAAACATATTGTTAATTATGAAAATGACATAGAAACTTTAGAAGATAAAGTAAATACTAAAATGGGTTGCCCATTTGGACATGATAAAAAATAAGTAAAAAGGTAAAAAAATGTCAAGAGATATGTGTGCGGATGTGAAAATGGAAGAAGGTTACATAAGAATGAGTGTTGAATATAATAACGATGAAAGCAAAAAGAAAATTCAAGCATCCATTGGTGTTATAGAGAAGAAATTGCAAGTTTTTCCTAGTGTAATTAGACGTGCAATCAATGACACAGCAGGTAACTTTTCTATAGAATTTGAATGTGAAGGTATTGGAAGAGAAGGTGGTGAGTTTTGTGAAGCTTTGATGCATGAATTAGGCATTAATAAGTGTTCAATATAGTATTTGAAAATAATACAGACTTAGAGATTGATATTGAATTTTTAAATTCTATTGCAAAAACCATATCAGAAGAAGAAATAGAATTTATACTTACAAATAATCAAGAGATTCATGAAATAAATCTCACAACAAGAGGGGTAGACAAACCTACTGATGTATTAAGTTTTCCCTATGAGGAGATGCCAAATACTCCACTTGGTTCAATAGTAATATCTGTAGACTTTGTAGAAAAAAAAGCGAAAGAATATAATCATAGTTTTGAAGATGAGTTATCTTTGCTATTTATACATGGGTTATTACATTTAGTTGGATATGACCATGAAGTTGATAATGGGGAACATAGAAAAAAAGAGGAAGAATTAATCAAACAATTCAATCTTCCAGATAGTTTAATAATAAGGAACAGTTAAGTGGATATACTAATATTTATAGTCGCAATGGGTGCATTAATTTATGGCGCAGATTTTATTATAGAACAAAGTGAAAAAATAGCATTACATTTTAATATCTCACCATTTGTAATTGGGGCTACTTTGATAGCTCTTGGGACTAGTTTACCAGAAATGGCTGTTAGTATAAGTGCTTCTATTAAAGGAAGTGGAGATATAGCTGTAGCAAATGTTGTAGGAAGTACTATTTTTAATATCTCTCTTGTTTTGGGTGCTGTATTTTTAATAGCAAAAAACATAAACCCAAAACGCGACCTTTTCGCTAAAGATTCATCTTGGTCACTTTTTCCTATACTTATTTTTATCCTTATGAGTATTGATGGGAAGTTAAGCCAACTTGATGGGTTTTTATTTGTGATGCTTATGGGGGCTTATTTATTATTTCTTATTCAAAGTAACCAAATGGAAGAGATTGATAAAGATTTAATAAAAGAAAAATTTGTTTTTGGAAAAACCATTTTACTTTTAGTAGTTGGATTTATTTTTGTAGTTGGAGGTGCTGACTTTGCTATAGATAGTGCTTCTAATATCGCAAGAGAATTTGGTATAAGTGAGTGGGTTATTGGATTGTTTTTAGTCGCTTTTGGTACAAGCTTACCAGAATTAGCCGTCAGTATTAAAGCAGCACGAAACAATAATGCAGATATGGCAATAGGTGCAATAATAGGAAGTAATGTAGCAAACTTCACAATGGTATTGGGTTTAAGCTCAATAATAAATCCATTGAATGTAGATTTATCTGCAAACTTTTTTGATGTAATGGCTGCATTAATAGTATCAGTAATGTTAGTATTTATCACAGCAAACAAATTGTATAATAAAAGTGCTGGTATTGTTATGATGGCAGTATTGATACTTGTTATATCAAATAGTTTTTAAACAATTTAAGGAAAATTTATTATGTTACACGAACAACTTTTACAGCAACAACTAGCATCATCTCAAAATAGTGAACCAAATTTTAATACTTTGCCATCACATATTATGACAACATTGGACAATATGGCATTTGGGATAGCACAAAAAGAACAATTAGACTCTTTTAATGTGAAAGAAAATCTCGTAATAAATGTCAATAAATTAACTGCTAAAGACCTAAAATATTTAATAGACCAAATGGCAATGCTAATAGAAAAATCAGCACAAGACAATGAAACTATCAGTGATAAAAATGTTGAAAAAGATTTCGTTAGTTTCTTGATTAGGTTATTTTACTAAAATTATGATTATTAATTCGTCTAAAGTTAAATCTGAAGCATTATTACTATTTTGTAGAGAGTTAATCATCTCTTATGAAAATAGTGATGATAATTTATTTAATATATCTACGGATATAAAAAACTTTATAGATGAACAAATAAAACAGCTCCATAAAGCTATCAATGTAGCAATACAACCAAATGATTATTATACAAGAAATATCAGAGTAACTAGAATTGCTATAATTATTAAAACATATGAAAATATCAATAAAAATATATCAAAAAAACTTTCAAATGGGGATGTATTTAACCCAACTATGCTTTGTTTTGCACTACTTTCTACTTGGTTTGCAGAGTTAAGTATCACAGAAGATGATAAAGAGTTTTTATATTTTAATATTTATCCATATAGTGAAATTTATGATAAATTACTACTCAATATTGATAATATTAAGTACAAGCAACTCAACCTTTCGATGCTACAAATAGCAGAAGATGCTATTTTTAAACTCAATAATTATAGGTTTAGATAATGTTTGAATTAGAATTATTAGATTATAGAGACCCTTTGATTGGTGTTATTGTTATATTTTCTATAGTATTTATAGCCTCATTTTTAACCTATTCTTTTAATATTTATAAAGAGAAACGATCAAGACAAGAATATAGAAAACTTTTAAAAAGATTTGAATTGGGAACTTTAAAAGAGGAAGACTATACACATCTTTATGCAACATACAATCTCCCTTATGATTCTATTATACTTTTAGCTTCTACTTTTATTTATGCAGGAAAACACAACAAAGCTATCTCTGTATATCTAGCTTTGTTAGAGCATGTAAAAGAACCTGTAAAAAAAGAGGAACTTTTAGAACTTCTTGGAAATGCTTATTTTAAAAGTGGTTTATTACAAAGAAGTAAAGATATTTATTTAAAAATAGTAAAATTTCGTCCAAGAAATAAAGTCGCTTTAAAACATTTATTGTTAATTTTTCAAAATCTCAATGAATATAATAGAGCTACTGAGGTATTAGATTCACTTGAAGAACTTGATGAAGATACGATTAAAGAGAGAATTTATTTAAATATACTTATAACTATTGATAATCCTATATTAAGTTTTGAAAAAAAATCTATACAACTTTTCAATAATTTTATTATCAATAAAAATATTGAAAGAATTGTTGCACATTATCTTATTAAGTTCAATAAAGAACTTTTTTGGGAAAATATAGAGCAGTTTAATCCAATGAAAATCATTGATTATTTATGGTATTTAGATTTTGAAGATATTGATTGGGACAAAGTAAGTTCTTCTGATACTTTAAAAGAGATTTATAGTGCAAAGGGTTTTATACTAGATGAAGCAAAACAAAGTAAAAACTTTGAACTCAATACTCTTATAGCTGTAAAACATTCTCCTGTAAAATCAGAACTTAACTTAAATTTTGAATTTATTTGTAAAAAATGTAAAAAAACTCACCCTATTTATGAAGCAAGATGTCCCCACTGTAATGATCTATTTTCATTTATTGTTGAACCAAAATTGGGAAAACCAACTATAAACTTAGCTAGTTTAGTTTAGGAAAATTATGGCAAAAAAAATTACACTTTATAGTGATGGCTCAAGTTTAGGAAATCCTGGACCTGGTGGTTGGGGAACTATTTTAGACTTTAATGGCAATGAAAAAGAATTAAGCGGTGGCAATCTAAACACAACAAATAACCAAATGGAACTTCAAGGGGTTATAGAAGGTTTAAAAGCTCTTAAAGAACCTTGTGAAGTTCAGATATATAGTGACAGTAAATATGTAGTACAAGCTATCAATGAATGGCTTAAAAACTGGATAAAAAACAATTGGAAAACAGCAGGAAAAAAACCTGTAAAAAATCAAGAGCTTTGGAAAGAATACCTCGAAGTATCAAAGGTTCATACTGTAAATGCAAATTGGGTTAAAGGTCATGCAGGACATCCACAAAATGAAAGATGTGATGTACTTGCTAGAGATGAAGCTGAGAAACTACGATGAATATAATACGAAATAATAAACTTTTAAACAACAAATCTATTGCTGGATTTATATTAAAACCAGATTGTGCAGATATAAAAGATATATATTTAGAGATAAAAAAAATATTTGAAGAATTTAATATAAAAGTTCTTCTTGAGATTAATAGTGCAAAAGAGTTACATATAGATAATGGGATAGAATTTAATTCATTATGTAAACAAAGTGATTTTTTAGTTACTTTAGGCGGAGATGGTACATTAATCTCCGTTGCAAGAAGAGGTTTTCATCATCAAAAGGCTGTGATAGGTATTAACCTTGGAACATTAGGATTTCTTACAGATATTATGCCACATGAGATAGCACTATTTTTAAAGAAATTTATACAAAACAAATATAGAATTGACCACCGCATGATGATAAAAGCAACTATTAACGGGGAAGAGGTAGTTGCTTTTAATGATGTTGTTATCTCTAGAGAAACTGTTACAGGGATGATAACACTTGAATCATTTGTAAATGAAAAATTATTCAACAAATACACAGGAGATGGCGTTATTATATCAACTCCAACAGGCTCAACTGCTTATAATCTTTCTTGTAATGGACCAGTTCTTTATCCCCTAACTGATGCTTTTATAGTAACGCCTATCTCACCACACTCTTTAACTCAAAGACCTTTAGTTTTACCTGCTGATTTTAAAATAACATTTAAAAATAAAAATAAACAAAGTGCAATAGCAATTGTAGATGGACATGATACTTATGAGTTAAAACCAAATGATATTATCACAATACAAATAGCTTCTTCAAAAGCACAACTCATACATAGAAGTGAGCGAAATTATTTTGACATATTAAATAAAAAATTACATTGGGGTGCAAATTGATTAATCGATTTTATCTAGAGAATTATTTGTCATTTGAACAAATAGAGTTAGAGTTTCAAAAAGGTTTAGTAGTTTTTACGGGACCTAGTGGTGCTGGAAAATCTGTATTGATGAGTTCAATTTTAGCTTTGTTTGGTCCAACTGATTCTAAAGCTACTATGAGTGAGGTATTACTTGAAGATTTAAAAATTGAAGATGAAGGATATGGAATAGAAAATGATGATGATATTATTATCAAACAAAATACCTCTACAAAAACAAGATATTTTTTAAACAATCAAATCATCTCAAAGAAAAATCTCAAAGAGTTCACAAGAACTTTTTCAAAACACCTTCACTTAAAAGATACAAGTGATTTTGATAGTGATAAGATTATCTCATTTCTTGATTTTTTAACTTCATTAAATGATAGCAGTTATAAAGCAATTTTGAATGGATTTCAAACAAAATATGAAGAATTTCACACTCTACAAAAAAAGTTCTCAAAAATACAAAATGATGAAAAAGAGTTAGATAACCTCATAGAATATACCAAGTTTGAGATAGAAAAAATAGTAAAACTTGATCCAAAAGAGGATGAATATGATGAACTTAAATATATCAAAGATAATCTTTCAAAAAAAGATAAAGTTGATGAAGTTTTAAGTGAAATACAACCATATTTAAACAATACTCATAAAATATCAAGTGCATTACACTTAATTGATGTTGATAGTTCATTTTTTGATGAAGCTATCAATGAAGTGAATAATATCTTTGAAAAATTTTATGATAATCTAGCTTCAAACGATGATATGGATATAGAACAAATCCTTACTCGAATAGAAGAACTCTCCTCATTAAATAAAAAGTTTGGTGGAGTCAAAGAGGCTTTAGAATACAAAAAAGAGAAAGAACTTGAATTAGAAGGGTATGAAAACATCTCTTTTGAGAAAGCAATTTTGGAAAAAAATATCAAAAAACTAGCTCTGGAGTTAGATACTCTAGCGAAAACTGTTTCAACAAAAAGAAAAGAAAATTTACCACTATTAGAATCAAAAATCAATGGATATCTCAAATTTTTATATCTTGAAAATCTTCAAATAAACATGGATAAAAAAAGTTTAGATGCAAGTGGTATTGATAGTATAGAATTTACACTCAATAACACAAAGTTAGAAAAAATAAGTAGTGGTGAGTTCAATCGTCTAAGACTTGCACTTTTAACAGCCAGAAGTCACTACGAAATAGATACGAATGGTATATTGTTTTTAGATGAAATTGATGCGAATTTAAGTGGAAAAGAGTCTGCAAGTATCGCACAAGTTTTAAATAAACTTTCACAAAACTATCAAATATTTGCTATCTCACACCAACCACAACTAAGTGCTACAGCACATCAACATTTCTTAGTAAAAAAAGAAAATAATGTATCTACTGTAAAACCTTTAAATAAAGAGGAAAGAATCAATGAAATTGCAAGGATGATAAGTGGAGAAAATATTACAACTGAAGCTTTAGAGTTTTCTAAACAACTTTTACAGTAGTAGCGTGTGTACCCTAAGGTACATACGCTATTTTATTGATCCCAGTTCCAGCTTCAAATCCACACATAAGATTTGCATTTACAACAGCTTGAGATGATGCTCCTCGAAGTAAATTGTCAATACTACTATTGATAAAAAGTGCATCTCCATTTTGCTCTACGAAAATATCACAAAAGTTTGTACCAGCAGTTGATTTAATATCTACTGGTGTTTCTTTTATCCGTACAAATTCGCTATATTTATAAAATTCTTTTAATATTGCTTTTGCATCTATATTTTCATCTATTGTAGTATATACACTTACAAGCATACCACGAGTTGCAGCAATTAGATGTGGTACAAAACTTATTTTTAAATCTTTATTTTTTAGTAACTTTGCTTTTTCGATAATCTCTGGCATATGTCGATGTTTAAATGGGTTGTATGCAAATATATTATCATTTATCGTTACATAGTGTGTAGTTTCGCTTAATTTTTTTCCAGCTCCACTTACACCACTTTTTGCATCTATAAACACATTTGAACTTTCATCTATAAACTCTACAAATGGTAAAAGTGCCAAAAGTGTAGCAGTAGGATAACATCCTGGGTTTGCCACAAGATTTGCTTTTTTTATCTCAGCTTCATAAAACTCAGGCAATCCATATACAGAACTTGGTAAGTTTTCTTTATCTTCATGTGGACAATAGTGTTTTTCATAAGTTTCAAGCTCAAGTCGATAATCAGCACTTAAATCTACAACTTTAACTCCAAGGGCTAATAACTCTTTAGCAAATGACATAGATGTTTTATGTGGAAGTGCCAAAAAACAAAGCTCCGAAGCAACTGCAATATCTTTTGGGTCTGCTTTTTGTACATCCATAGAGATTACATTTGTCAAACATGGATGAAGTGCATCAATTGTAGTATCACCCTCACTGTTTGCTATATATGTAAGATTAAATTCTGGATGTGTATGTAAAATTTTTACTAGTTCAAGCCCAGTATATCCAGTAGCTCCAACTATTGAAACATTTGTTTTCATTGTTTTCCTCGAGTTTTCTTTGATTTTTGTCATTATATAGAAAAGTGAATTATATACTGCTTGTTAGCTATATCTCTTTTAAACACAAACTCTATATCTTGTATTTTTCCCTATTGTTCCCTCTACTTGTTTTATGCAACCTAAATCTAATAGCTCTTTAATATCTCTAGATGCCGTTGCTGATGTAGTATCGGCTATAGTGATATATTTTTTTTTACTTAACTCCCCTTTAAAATTATCAACTCCGATATCTAGTATTTTATTTACTACTTTTGTTTGTCTTGCATTTAGATTACTCTGTTTATGTTTATCCCAAAATTTTGTTTTATCTATTATATAGGTTAGTTTATATTTTGTGTCAACTAATGCTGTATGTAAAGTTGATAAAAACCATTCGCACCATAAAGTAATATCCAAAAAGCCATTTTCTTTTTTAATATATCCTGTCGTATGTTCTAATGCTCTATAATAGCCTTTTCTATCAGCATTAATTGCACTAGACATTGAATATAATTTTGAGATTTTTGAATTTTCTATTTTGGATAAACTCAAATCTGTTATGGCTCTTGTGATTCTGCCGTTACCATCATCAAATGGATGTATTATCACAAACCAAAGGTGAGATATAGCTGCTTTTATTAAACTTGCATCTGTATTATTAAACCATCGTAAAAATTCAGCCATCTCATCTTCTAACTTTTCTCTAGGTGGTGCGATATAATATGTTTTTTCTTTTCCTGCACCACCTGATACTATTTCCATAGTCTCTTCACCTCTAAAGGCTGCAATATTTATTTTTACTAAACCGCTATAACCTTTTGGGAAAAGTGCATTATGCCAACCGAATAGTCGCTCATTTGTTAAGTCGTCATCATAATTGCTATTTGCATCAATTAATACTTCAATTAAATAATCTGTATCTCTATCAATTTTACTAAGATCTACATCTGCAAATCCAAGTTTTCTTTTTATTGAAGCTTTTACACTATCTCTATTTAGTATTTTACCCTCAATTGCACTTGTACTTATTGCTTCACTCATCAATGCATCTAATTGAGTTAAATCAATATTATCTTGATTCATAACTTTTGTCATTGCTATTAGATAACCTTGTTCTTGTGATACTTTCTCTATTAGTGGATTTAGTTTTTTTATATCGTAAGTAAAATTGGGATATTCATCATGTTCCCATATCCATCTTTTCATAGTTATTCTTTATTTTTATTTTAGTTATTATAGTACAAATGATATGAAAAAGCAATAAATACATATCATTTATGATACGAATATTCTATTATTTCATATCATTTGCTAAAGTTAAGTGTTTATAACTTAAATCATATACTGCTTTTTGTATCTAGTAGAGCTATAAAATCATCAATACTATTTAGCCATGGTTGTATAAAGTCATCTGATGCATCCATATTGATCAGTTCATCCATCGCTTCATATATGAGTAGGCTGTGGGGATATTTTATCATTAGTTTCTCTAGATGAAGAACTATGAGCTTTTGTAGCTTTTTTAGTCTCTCTTTTTTATTTATATGTTTATAGTTTTTAGTTGAGTAAATTAAATAGTTGTTTTTTTCTAATGTGACTTTTCTTTTTTTTCAACAATTTTGAGTGCTATTTCTACATCTTTTGCTAATTTTAAAACTCCATTCATCCATATTTTTACCATCGTATCACTTGCACTTTTTCTGATAAGTATTCCTATGGCATCTGATACATCTCTACTATGAGGACAAATTTTTTCTAGTTTATCAATATTTGCATCTATCTTCTTTTTTAGTTTTGAGTTTTAAGAGCAATGTTGCCTCTTCCATATGTCCAACAATATAAACAGTGTTCTAACAATAGGATTTATCTACTTTTTTAATAAGTATTATTGTGTAAAATAGAAAGATGAATATTTTAATATTATGGTTTTATCTATTATTTTATATTTCACAAGTTACTTATTTAAAAAGTTTTTGCTTTTTCCTTTATTAACACAAGTGTAAATTAAACATTTGGTAACTCACTTAATATTAAATTTTTTGTTTTGGGAAAAGACAGATATTTAAAATCAACATTTGAATATTCTATACAAATATCTTTTCCATAGTATCAATATATTTTACTCTCAAAAGAGTAACTATTTCTTTTATTTTTAAAATTAAAGTTAAATATTCCCTTTTTGTCAAGTATTTTAATAGGAAATCAGCAATTCTAACCCAAAATAAATCCTACACAACATATCCTTTCATATCTACATTCTGTTCGGTCTGGCGGGATATGAGTATAAATTCAAGC
>Ga0209345_10002969_pt1 | contig 17921 bp, 15 predicted proteins | sample Cruoilmetagenom7_FD_187294 | JGI IMG/M metagenome (GOLD analysis project Ga0209345, IMG submission 187294) | Oil polluted marine microbial communities from Coal Oil Point, Santa Barbara, California, USA - Sample 7 (SPAdes) (version 2) | ecosystem: Environmental > Aquatic > Marine > Oil seeps ...
TTTGAGTTAGGATGGCGTTTTAATAATGGAACTTTTAAAGTGAATTCAAACATTTATTATATGCTTTATAAAGACCAGCTAGTTTTAACCGGAGCAATTGATGATACTGGAGCACAACTTAGAGCTACAAGTGGAAAAAGCTATCGTTTAGGCTTAGAAATAGATGCTCAAATTAAAGTTTCTGATAAATTAAGTTTACTTCCAAATATTGCTTTAAGCAACAACAAAAACATTGATTTTTTCGCTCCACTTAATGGGGAATTAGTAAATTTAGGCAACACAAATTTATCGTTTTCTCCAAATGTGGTTATTGGAAACGCAGTTACTTATAACCCTTCAAATAACATTCAATTCTCATTATTATCTAAATATGTTGGTGAACAACATATGGGTAATTTGGAAAGTGCAGTTACTTCAAATGATGTATTAAAAAGTTACTTTGTAAATGATTTTAACGCAACTTATGAAATAAAACCAAACAAAATATTTAAATCTATTGTACTTAGTGCTGTGGTGAATAATATTTTTAATGTAGAATATATTTCAAACGGGTATTATTACACCTATGATGATACTTGGTCTGTACCAAATGAAACTACAACAGTAGATGGCGCTGGTTATTACCCACAGGCAACTAGAAACTTTTTGATTGGAGCAACGTTAAAATTTTAAAAAATTTAGGTTGATTCGTGATACTTACGTCACCCTGAACTTGTTTCAGTGTCTCATATTAATTCCTAATCAAAGGAATGAGATGCTGAATCAAGTTCAGCATGACGCCAATAAAAAAGCCTGAACACTAAATGTTCAGGCTTTTTTCATTTTGAAAATTAAACTTCAATACCTTTCATCATTTTTTTCCAATACAAATAAGGTAACATATATTTTTTTAGAATCCATAAACGCCAGTGCTCTTTTGAAGAATCACCAATCATTAATGGGAACTGTTTTAATTTAGGATCTGGTTTAAATTCTTGATTATAGTCAAATTCAGCTAACACCATTTTTCCATAACCAGTAACTAATGGACAAGAAGTATATCCATCATACTCTTTAGAACTCATTTTATTAAAAGCCACTAATTTCAAAATATTTTCAACTACAACAGGTGCCTGTTTTCTAATAGCTGCTCCTGTTTTTGATGTAGGCAAATTAGATACATCTCCTAAACCAAATATATTTGAAAACTTAGTATGCTGCATTGTTTTACTATCAACATCAACCCAACCTAAGTCAGAAACTAATGGTGATTTTTGAATAAATTCAGGAGCTGCTTGAGGTGGCGCCAAATGCATCATGTCAAAATGAATACCATATAGATCTCCATCTCTAGTTACCTTTACATCTTTATAATTGTGTTGAATTTCTTTATCTAAAGTCGCTTCATCTCCATCAGCAATTGTAACACAACCACCAGCTGTTAAATCTTTTACAATTTCATACCAAGCAATTTTTTTATCTGCATCAACTTTTACTAATTTATGGAAAAACCGAACATTAATATCTTTCTTGTCAACTACCTCCATTAAAGTATCAGCAATAATTTTTACCCCAAAAATAGAGCCACTAGGCAAAGCAAAAACAATGTCAGTTTTATTTCTTACGCCTGTTTTTCTATAGTGTTCATCAGCTAAATACATAATTTTTTGAGGTGCGCCACCACATTTAATTGGTGTTGCTGGTTGTGTATATAAAGCAGTTCCTCCTTTAAAGTTTTTAAGTGTTTCCCATGTATGTTTTGGGTTTGTATAGTTACTACAAACTACACCCTTATCCATTGCTTCCTGTAAGCCCTCAACCAATTCTGGAGCCATTCTTAAACCTGGAGCAACTACTAAATAATCATAAGTAAATTCATTGCCTGCCTTTGTCAAAACTTTATTATTCTCAGGTTCAAATGTTTCTGCAAACTCTTTAATCCATTCTACTCCTTTAGGGATTATTGAACTCATTGGTTTTGCTGTTGCATCAAAATCAAATGTGTTTGCTCCAACCAACGTCCAAGCTGGTTGATAATAATGTGTATCAGCTGGCTCAACAACACCTATTTGTAACGATGAATTTTTTCTTTTTAACATGGACGAAACCATAATTCCTGCAGTACCTCCACCAATTACAAGTACTTGAAAATGTTTTGACATATTTATTTATTTTTAGTTAGTAAATTTAGGTTGAGTAAATTATAAAAATAAAAACCTCTCTTTGTGATTTGAATCACAAAGAGAGGTTTTAAAATATGTCTTCAAAACTTTCTACTCTTCTGAAGTCATTTTACCTGTGGCACAACTTACAAAAGATTTGGCTTTATGAATAATAGTATTGTCATCTCCTACTTCTGGATATCCCATACTTGATAATTTATCTTTAACTAAATCAATTACAGATTTATCTTTTGAATCTATAGTTACTTTTGAAGTTTCAACATCAACATTAACTTCGTTAACTCCATCTATAGCTATAACGCCTTTTTTGACTGTGTTTGCACAACCGCCACATTTTAAATTTAATATTTCAATTGTTGTCATTTTTTAACTTTTTTAGATACTGCTAAATTATAAAAATTAAATCATTAAGAATGACCTCCAACAACAATCTTCATTACTTTTAAATTTAATTTAAAAAAATTATAGACTTGATAAATGAAACAAACTCTCATAAAACGCACCAATTTTGTTGGCTCAGTTCCAAAAGAAATGTTACTATATGGTATTGTTTTTTCTTTACTTTTTTTCATTCTTCTTAAGTTTTAGTTTACAATTTACTATTCAGGAATTAACCACCAAAATGGTTTTGCTTTTGCTTTGTATAAAAACATATAGTGCATAAACAACTTCATCCAATGACCAGCTGTACCAACTACACCAACTGTATCTTTAATATTTCTCCCCCATTTTGGGTATTTTTCCCAATCAGGTACAATTGGATTTACTGTCATTACTGCAGCTTGACCTTTAAATAATCCGTAACCTGCTGAGACAATACAAGCAGCTCCCATTTTTGCCATAGATGCTGTATGAGGGTGTTCAACTTTCCCTGTTTTAATAGCATGGATTATATTTTGAGCAACTATTTTTCCAATTACGCCTGAAGGCATTCCTGTCCTTGGAGGTGTTGGAAATATTTTTGTCCCATTTGGACTTTCCATTGGCTTAGACATACCATGAGGTGGTGCAAATGCAATACCTGCAGCATATATATTATCATATTTTTGACTTTGATAGGTTGATGGCCAATCTTCAGCCTTCCAATCTTCATAAGCTTTAGGTGTATAATCAGCATCAACTTTCATCATTCCGTTTCCTGCAAAAACTTCTGAACTAATGTCTTCATTTCTTTTATTAAAAGCTTTCATTCCTGCACCTGCAAAACCTGGAATTAACATGGCAAAATCAAACTCTTTTGTATGATGTTCTCCTCGTAAGTTCTCATAGTAAACTTTGCCTTCTTCAACTTTTTGAACTCCAGCTCTTTTAATCCATCTAATTCCGTATTCTTTTAAAATAGATTCTGTAAATATTTTAGTTGGTGTTATATATCCATTCTTTTTAATATAAGCTCCACCCATACCAAAATCACCCAATTCATATTCATTAGAAATCCACCACATATCTGCTAAATGTGATAATTTTCTCTTACTAATTTCAAAAGCAATGTTTAAAATATATTCAAAAGCTGCGCCTTGACAAGTTGCCAATGCATGACCTGTACCAACTAAAAATGTTTGACGCTCACCATTCTCCATTTTCTTGAATGATTCTTGAAGTTTCCCCCAAGCGTGTTCTGCGTGATCATAAGTACAAACAGATTGTGTAAATTTATTTGGCCCTAAACCTTCTGTTGCATCAAAATTTAATTTTGGACCAGTTCCGTTTATTAGATAATCATATGTTACTTTCTCTTCTTTCCCTTCATTTTCACCTGTTACATATTTAATTGTAACAAATCCTTTTTCGTTTTCTGAATCTCCTTCAGGATGAATTGAAGTAGCTAATGCTTGCTTATAATTAACACCCATTTTTTTGTAAACTGGTGCTAATTTAAACTTCACTTGATCTGGTGTCATTAAACCTACACCAACCCAAATATTTGAAGGAATCCATTGAAAATTACTGTTTGGAGAAACCATAACAACTTCGTGATTCTTTTTAAGGTCTTTACTTAAATATGATATTGCTGTATGTCCTGAAATTCCAGCTCCTAAAACTACTACTTTTGCCATCTTAATTATTTTTAAATTCAATACTCCAAACACCTCTTAAATCACCATCTTTATACCCAATTGCTTTATCAAGCGGATAATATGATTTAATTAAAGAATCTGTTTTTACATTTAGTTCTTCGCCTGGTTTACCATGACAAACTAAACATTTTTCTTTCATGATAATTGGAGCATAAAACTGTTTATTCTTATCAGAATTAATCTCAACAATTGGGCTTAAATCACTACCGCTTTCTAACGAAGTTTTATACCCTTCAATAATTTGTATTTCTCTTTCGGTTGCTTTATTCTCAGAATTTCTAACCCTATCTGAAGCTCGTTTAATTGTAACATTAAATTTTTCAGACATTTGATGAGTAATTGGCATGGCTTGTGTATTACAAAAAGGAACTGCTTGTTGCGGACCACCAAGTTTCATTTGAGCCATTAAATTTGTACTTAATTCATTAAATGAAGCCTTTGTAATTTCTTTACCTTTATTTATATATTCCTCTTGTTCTGCTTTAGAGAGTTTGTTGTTTTCACAAGCAACAATACTCAAAAGAACTGCAAAAATTAGTAGCTTTTTATACATTTATTTTTCTATTTGATTATTATTTCTTGTCCAGTTTGATATTCCTCCTCGAAGATCATAAACATTTAAAAACCCTGCTTTTACTAATTTTCTTGAAGCTGATGAAGTTCTATTTCCAGACCTACAATAAATATAAATTGGTTCATTTTTATCAAATTTTGACATTTGTTCTAAAAAATCTCTGCTATAGTAATTAATATTTTTTGCACCCTTAATATATCCTCTTTTAAATTCAAAAGGGGTTCTAATATCAACAATAGTTTTATTAACTGATTTTTCTTTGAATTCAGAAGGTGTAAGAACTTTTACGTTCCCTAATTCTGATTGATCAACAGCTGTTCCTTTTTTATCAATAGAAGTACTATCTGCAATTTGAGTTGATTTTGATTGTTGTTTTACATTGTCACAACTCAACTGTAATACACTTGTAATTAGTCCTAATACAAGTAGTTTAATAGGTAATTTCATTTATTATTGTTTTTGATTTTTGACAAATATAAATTTACTGATAAATTTAGTAGTAACTAAAGTTACTTCTAAATAAAAAAGGGAAGCTTTTAAACTTCCCTAATCAATTAAATTTAAAATAGTTATTATAATAATGTTGTTGGACAAACGTAATCTGTTAGTTCAGCACCACTATCTTTAATATCGTTAAATCCACCTCTTACATCAGTTACTTTTTTAACACCATTTGCTTGAAAAATTGATGCTGCTATTAAAGATCGGTAACCACTTGCGCAATGTAAAAAATACTCTTTATCTTCATTAATTTCAGCGAAATTAGCATGAATTGTATCTAAAGGGAAATTCTCAACACCTACAACATGTTCTGATAAATATTCTGATTCTTTTCTAACATCTAACGAAACTTCCATAGTTCCATCTTTTAATCTATTTGCAAATTGAATTGCAGATATAGAACCTATTTGGTCTGCTTTATGTCCTGAAGCTTTCCAAGCGTGCATTCCTCCTCTTAAATATCCAATTGTATTATCATATCCAACTCGTGAAAAACGTGTTACCACTTCGTGTTCTCTACCACCTTCAGCAATAAAAATTATTTTTTGATTAATATCTTTCACTAACGCACCAACCCAAGGCGCAAAATTTCCATCAACACCAATAAACCATGCTCCAGGCACAGTTCCTTCTTCTGCATAAATTTCTTTAGAACGTGTGTCAATTACTAAAACATCGGTCTGTTCACTCATTTCTTTAAATGAATCGGCATCAATTGGAGTTGTACCTCGGTGTAGTACTTCATCGATACTTGTGTTGATGCCTTTATTCATTCTTACATTGTTTCCAAAATATTGTGGTGGTGGTTTTAATCCTGTAGTTACTTCAACAATAAATTCTTCTTTGGTCATATCAGCTCTCAACGCATAGTTTGTTTTCTTTTGGTTTCCTAAGGTGTCAAAAGTTTCTGAACTCATATTTTTACCACAAGCTGATCCTGCACCGTGATTTGGATACACAATAATATCATCTGGTAAAGTCATTATTTTATTTCGAAGTGATTCATATAAATGACCTGCTAAATCGGCTTGCGTTAAGTCAGATTTTACTGCTAAATCTGGTCTACCAACATCTCCAATAAACAAACAATCTCCTGTACAAACACAAGGAGTATTACCTTTTTCATCTGTAATTAAATACGATGATGATTCCATAGTATGACCTGGAGTATGTAATAAGGTGATTTTACCATTTCCTAATGCAAAATCTTCACCATCTTTACCAACATATAAATCGTATTCAGCTTCAGCATTTGGCCCAAAAACAATGGTTGCTCCTGTCTTTTTTGCTAAATCAACCTGACCTGAAACAAAATCGGCATGAAAGTGTGTTAAAAAAACATATTTAATGGTTGCTCCATCAGCTTTTGCCATTTCTATATAAGGTTCAGTTTCTCTAAGAGGATCAATAATTGCAGCTTCTCCATTAGACTCTATGTAATAAGCCATCTCTGCAAGGCAGCCTGTAAATAATTGTTCTACTTTCATAATTTACTGATTTTTATAGTATTAAATTCGATTTGTATCTTCCCAAAATTAAATGATTGATTTTATGTATTTGTAATCTAAATCACATAAGATAAATTATTTTGAAAATTTTAACGGTTTGTTTGTTTAATATATTTGATGTGTTTCAAATTAAATTGATTGTCTTTTTTACTTTTTTCAAAAGCATCAACAGCTTCTTGAATGCTCATAAAACAGTTTTCATAGCTAATTTGTTTCATTATTTCACTTTTTTCAAAAACATCTCTAACAGGACCTTTCATTCCTGTAAAAACAATATCAATTTTTAAGTTATTATATATTTTTATTATTTCATACAACATATAAACACCTGAACTATCAATACTGTTTATACTTTCTCCATCAATAATAATTAATTTTAAATCTGTTCCTTTTTCAATAACACATTCATCTAATTTATCTTTAAAATATTGAACATTCGCAAAGTATAATTGCGCATCAAATCTCACTATTAAAATATCTTCTTTAACCTCTAAAAGTCCTTCAAATCTTTTAATATTTCTATAAAAATGAGTCCCTGATACTTTCCCTAAAATAGCAATATGAGGCTTTGTACTTCTATAAATTAACATTGATATTGATAAAATTACGCCTGTAAAAATTCCTTCTTTTATTCCAACAACAGCCGTAACTAAAAGTGTACTGTTTAAAATGACTAATTCTCTTTTAGAATACTTTAATATTTGCTTAGGAACTTTAAAATCTAGCAATCCATAAACGGCAACTATAATTATTGCAGCTATTATTGACTTTGGTAAATAGTAAAAAACAGGCGTTAAAAAAAGCAATGTAAATGCAACTATTAAGCTTGCAATAATGGCGGCCATTGGCGTATTTGCACCTACTTGGTTATTTACGGCTGTTCTAGACATTCCTCCAGTTGCTGGATATGTTTGAAAAAAAGAACCAACAATATTACCCATTCCAATAGCAATTAACTCTTTATTAGGAGCAACTTTATAATTTGCATGTTTTAATTCAATAGCTTTTGCTACGGATATTGCCTCTAAAAAAGCAATAAAAGATAAGGTTAATGCTATTGGAAATAATTCTTTCATTATCTCAATATTAAAACTTGGTATTTTAAAAGGTGGTAATCCTTCTGGTATATCTCCAATTATTTGAACTCCAACTTCATCTAATCTTAAATATTTTACAACTAAAATACCTAAGACCACTACAATTAAAGCTGCTGGTATTTTTTTGGTAATTCGTTTAAAAAAAATTAATATGATTATTGAAATTCCTCCTATTGCAAAAGCAATGTAATTTATCTCTTTTAAGTGTTGAAATAAATCTATAACTAAGCTATGTAGTTTATTATTTCTTTCAATATTGACTCCAAGCAAATGTTTTAGCTGGCTAAATGCAATTATTAAAGCTGCCGCAGATGTAAAACCACTAATTACTGGTCTGGATAAAAAATTAACTAAAAACCCTAGTTTAAAAACTCCAAATATTACTTGAAGAACACCCATCATAAAAGCAAGAAGTATTGCAAATTCAACAAAATTTTCCGTACCAATTTCTGCTAACGTTGCAACTCCTGATGCTACAATTAATGAATCCATTGCTACAGGTCCAACAGCTAGTTGTCTTGAAGTTCCAAAAACTGCATATACAATTTGAGGAATCATAGCTGTATATAATCCATAAATTGGTGATAATCCAGCAATTAAAGCATATGCAATACCTTGCGGTACTAACATAATTCCAACGGTTAAACCCGCTGCAAGGTCACCTTTAAACCATGATTTTTTATAGTTTGGTAACCAATCTAAAATTGGAAAAATGTTTTTAGCTTTTAAATTCATTTTTTACACTCTTCAAATAAGTTAATATCACAAGTTTCACATTTACTCTTATCTAGTTTTTTATAAATAGTTGAAATTGCGCTTTTTTTATCTTTAAAAAAGTTTTCGTGTCCAATAGTTTTAATAAACCCACCATTTTTAAGAATATCCTGACTTATAATTTTCAATCCCACAAAATAAATTCCACCCCCTCTATTTTGCCATTTCAATACTTCTTGTGTTATCCATTCAGCACCTGCCAAATCAATAAAATTTACACCATTGGCAATAATTAATAATTCTTTTCTTTCGCATTTTTCATATAAATCAGCAAAGTAATTAGAAATTCCTTCAACTGCACCAAAATAAATTGAGCCGTCAATTCTTATTATTTTTAATTGAGGGCATTCTTTAGCAGTTTCATCTCTTATTATATTTATGAATTTATCATCTTTATTTTTTCCAAATGAAGCTATATTTGGTTTTGAAGTTTTTTCTAAATAGAAAAATAATGATAACAATATCCCTAAAAATAATGCTGTTTCTAATTCTAAAAATAACGTTCCTAAAAGAGTAACCATTAATACAATAAACTCTCGTTTACTACTTTTTATAATTTGTTTTATATGATGAAAATCAATTAAATTATAACCTACTAATAAAATAATTCCTCCCATTGCTGGTTTTGGTAAAAACGAAGCATACTTAGCAAAAAATAAGACCACGAGCATTAATCCAATTGCTGAAATAATTGCAGACATTGGTGTTTTAGCTCCTGCTTGATAATTAACGCCAGAACGTGTAAATGAACCTGAACTTGCATATGAAGAGAAAAAACTTGAAATAATATTAGACAAACCCTGCCCTATAAATTCTTGATTATTATCTAACTTTTGATGCGAATGCAACCCAACAGCACGTGCAATTGAAACTGCTTCAACCAAACCTAACAACGCCAGCGTTATTGCTCCGGTTGTTAACAATCTCATATCTTCAAAATTAAAATCGGGTATTTTAAATGGTGGTAAATTAGAAGGAACGTTTCCAACTGTTTCAATACCGTGCAATTCACCTCCTAATAAAATAGCCAAAACACTACCCAAAATCATTGCAATTAGCATATATAATCTGGATATAAATTTTATCTTTTTTATTATAAATGCCAATAAAAGTGTGCCCATTGCAACACCTAACACATAAATATTTGTTTCTTGAATATGTACAATTATGTAATTAATAATTTCGTAAAATGTGCTTCCCAAAGGAACTTTAATTCCAAAAACATGCTTTAATTGTTTAAAAGCTATTAAAATACCTGCACCTGCAGCAAAACCTATAACTACCGAATGAGAAACAAAATTTACTAGTTTTCCCATTTTAGCAAACCCCATTAATAATTTTATAACACCAGCCATAAATGAGAGTACAATTGCCAATGATATGAAAGCTTCTAACTCCGTTTCTGGGCTTGCAAATTTGCTGATTACTGCAAAAACAACTATTGAACTTGTTGTTGTTGGTCCTGAAATTAAATGATAAGACGACCCAAATAATGCTGCAATTATAGGCGTTATCATAGCCGTATAAAAACCATAAACTGGTGGTAAACCAGCTATCATAGCAAAAGCAACTGCCTGTGGAATTACAATTATTGTCCCTGTAATTCCGGCAATTAAATCATCTTTCCACGTTTTTTTTACTAATGGAAGCCAAGTTAAAAAAGGGAATAATTGTTTGAAATTCATCCTTTAATTATAGTTTAATAATTATTTAGATAACAAAAGTAATGTGAACTATCTTTAGTTTTGTGATGTAAATCACTTATTATGTGTTGTATTATTTACTAGCTTAAAATAACTCTCCTTGGTTTTGCCCTTTTACTTTACCCAAATGTTTATAGGCAAGTTCAGTTACTTCACGTCCACGTTGCGTACGCATAATAAACCCTTCTTGAATTAAAAATGGCTCGTAAACTTCTTCAATAGTTTCAGTATTTTCACCAACTGCAGTTGCAATTGTACTAATACCTACAGGACCTCCTTTAAACTTATCTATAATAGTAGTTAAAATTTTGTTATCCATTTCATCCAACCCATGTGCATCTACGTTTAAGGCGTTTAACGCATATTTTGCAATTTCAATATTAATATTACCATCACCTTTTATTTGTGCAAAATCACGAACTCTACGAAGCAACGCATTTGCTATACGTGGTGTTCCTCTACTTCTTCCGGCTATTTCAATAGCTGATTCCATTGAAATTGGAACTTTTAAAATTGAAGCACTTCTTTGAACAATAGTTGTTAGTAATTCTGTATTATAATATTGTAATCTGCTACTAATACCAAAACGAGCTCTCATTGGAGCTGTTAATAATCCTGAGCGAGTTGTTGCTCCTATTAATGTAAACGGTTCTAAATCTATTTGAACAGTTCGAGCGTTTGGCCCAGATTCAATCATAATATCTATACGATAATCTTCCATTGCTGAATACAAGTATTCTTCAACAATTGGACTTAACCTATGAATTTCATCAATAAACAAAACATCACGTTCACTTAAGTTGGTTAATAAACCTGCCAAATCACCTGGTTTATCTAAAACAGGCCCCGAAGTTATTTTTAAGCCTACACTTAATTCATTTGCAAGAATATGTGCTAAGGTTGTTTTACCCAATCCTGGAGGGCCGTGAAACAACGTATGGTCTAAAGCCTCTTCTCTTTGGTTGGCTGCTTCAACAAAGATTTTTAAGTTTTCTAAAACTTGCTCCTGACCTGTAAAATCATCAAAAGTTAACGGACGTAATTTTTTTTCAACGTCTAATTCTTCTGAAGTAAAATGTTCTTTATCAGGATTCAAGTTTTCGTTCATAAAAACAAAGATAGCAGAAATAAAAAAACCTTTCTAAAAAAATTAGAAAGGTTTTCATTATATATTGTGTGAATGTTTAAGATTCTTCTTCTCCATCAAGTAATGGTGTAGTTTGAACAACAAAATCTTCATCGTGTCCTGGTTTGCTATAATCATAGGCCCAACGATGTACTGTTGGTAGTTCTCCTGGCCAGTTTCCATGAATATGTTCTACTGGTGTAGTCCACTCAAGCGTATTAGATTTCCAAGGGTTTTGCTCAGCTTTTTTCCCTTTATAAATACTAATAAAGAAATTTGCTAAAAAGATTATCTGTGAGGCACCTCCTAAAATTGCAAATAATGTAATAACAATATTTACGTCGGCAACATCGTCAAATAAGGGAAATGCTGTGTTTGAATAATATCTACGCGGTAATCCTGCCAATCCAACAAAATGCATTGGGAAAAACACTCCATAAGCTGCAACTGCAGTTATCCAAAAATGCCAATAACCTAATGTTTTGTTCATCATTCTTCCATACATTTTAGGAAACCAATGATACACACCTGCAAACATTCCATAAATTGCAGATACACCCATTACTAAGTGAAAGTGAGCTACTACAAAATAAGTATCGTGTACATTAATATCTAAAGCACTATCTCCAAGAACTAATCCTGTTAGACCTCCAGTAATAAATGTAGAAACAAATCCTATTGAAAACAGGGTTGCAGTATTCATTTGGAGATTCCCTTTCCACATAGTTGTTAACCAGTTAAATGATTTAACAGCAGAAGGAATTGCAATTAATAACGTAGTAAATGTAAAAACTGATCCTAAAAATGGATTCATACCGGATACAAACATATGGTGTCCCCATACAATAGTTGATAAAAATGCAATTGCTATAATAGATCCTATCATTGCTCTATAACCAAAAATTGGTTTACGTGAATTTGCAGCTAAAACTTCAGAAACAATTCCCATTGCAGGTAATATTACAATGTAAACTTCAGGATGACCTAAAAACCAAAATAAGTGTTCAAATAATACTGGTGAACCACCTTGATAATGTAAAACTTCTCCTTGAATAAATATATCTGATAAAAAGAATGATGTTCCAAAACTTCTATCAAATATTAATAATAAAGCTGCTGATAATAATACTGGAAAAGATACAACACCAATAATAGCCGTTACAAAAAACGCCCAAATTGTTAGTGGCAATCTTACCATTTTCATACCTACTGTTCTTAAATTAAGTACCGTTACAATGTAATTTAAGGATCCTAATAAAGATGATGCAATAAATATTGCCATAGAAACTAACCAAAGTGTCATTCCTAATCCTGATCCTGGCATAGCTTGTGGCAACGCACTCAATGGCGGGTAAATTGTCCAACCTGCTGCTGCTGGTCCAGCTTCAACAAAAAGCGAAATAAGCATAATTACACTTGATAAAAAGAATAACCAATATGAAACCATGTTTAAAAACCCTGATGCCATATCACGCGCTCCAATTTGCAGTGGAATTAGCAAATTACTAAATGTACCACTTAAACCTGCCGTTAATACAAAAAACACCATTATAGTACCGTGAATAGTAACTAAAGCTAAATACATATCAGGTGTCATTACTCCACCATCTTGATGACGCCCTAAAAATGCTTCAACAATTGTGAAAGATTCTTCTGGCCAAGCAATTTGCAAACGGAATAACATTGACATAAATACACCTATAATTCCCATAAAAATACCTGTAACTAGGTATTGTTTAGAAATCATTTTATGGTCAGTACTAAAAACGTATTTTGTAATAAATGTTTCTTTATGATGATGAGTTGACATATTTTAATTTTTTAGTAGAGTAGTTAGTTTTTATTGAACAACTTGAGCCATTGTTTTTTGGTCTTTTAACCAAGAATTGAATTGAGCTTCTTCTTCAACAATAATCTTCATTTGCATATTATAATGTGATGATCCACAAATTTTATTGCATAACAATAAGTAATCAAACTCATATGCTTCTTCACCTTTTTCAGCTCTAATTTTGTTAATTCCCTCAACTTTAGCAATTGTTTCTTCGTTTGCTCTCATTTCTTCAGTAGTCATTTTAGGGGTAAATGCAAATTGTGTTACCATACCTGGAACGCAATTCATTTGTGCTCTAAAGTGAGGCATATAAGCTGAGTGTAAAACATCTTGTGAACGAAATTTAAAAATAACTTTACGTCCTTTTGGCAAACGTAATTCTCTAACAGGTACATCATCCATAGCATTCTTATCTGTCATATCAACACCCATTGTGTTAATTCCTTTAATCTTACGCACATTTGCTAAACCTAATTCATTATCATCTCCTGCATAACGCGCTTCCCATTGAAATTGTTTTGCATACACTTCAACAATAAGTGGGTTTTCAGCATCTGAAGCATCCATAACATCGTTCCAAACTGAAAGTCCGTAAAGAACCAACCCTGCTAAAACAACTGAAGGAATTATAGTCCAAATCATTTCTAATTTATGACTATCTGCATAAAATAATGCTTTTCTACCTTTAACACCTCTATATTTAAAAGCGAAGAAAAATAATAAAAATTGAGTGATTGCTTGAACAACAAGAATTAATAACATGGTTATTAAATACAAGTTATCATATCTTTCTCCTTCAACAGAAGCTGCTTCAGGCAATAAAATTACAGAGTATTTCCAAAATGAAAATACCATTAAACCATAAAAGAAAACTCCAAAGGCTACAAATAATATTCCTTGCGTGTTATTGTCTTTTTCAGTGGCTATTGCACTCTTTAAATTAAGAATACTTGCTATTTGCCATATGGCTACGGCAAATACAATTGCCAATAAAACATAAAGTAATGCTGTCATATTTTTTAGTTAGTTGTTAGTAGAGATGCCAAATATAAAAAAAATCCTGAATAAATTGAATTCAGGACTCTTTTCTAATGAATTATATGTTATTTAATAGTGAAAATGTTCACTTTCTTTTGTAAATGGATTCCCTTTTGCTAATAAAGGTGCTTTTGTTAATGCTGTGAAAACTACATATATAAATATTCCTAGCACTAATAATACTGAACTAATTTCTGGTACTCCAACAAACCATTGATCTCCAACTGTAGCCGGCATAATCATCACATAAATATCTACATAATGCCCAACTAATATAAGTACTCCTGTACAAACGATAAACCAGTTTACACGTTTGTAATCACTGTTCATTAATACCAATAATGGGAAAATAAAGTTTAAAATAAGCATTCCTAAAAATGGTAATCTATAATCGTTAAATCTTGTTGCAAAGTATGTTACTTCTTCAGGAATATCTGCATACCAAATTAACATAAATTGTGAGAACCATAAGTATGTCCAAAAAATACTGAACCCAAACATGAATTTTGCTAAATCATGTAAATGACTATTATTTACAAATTCTAAATACCCTTTGGCTTTTAAATATATTGAAATTAAAGCAATTGTTGTAATTCCAGATACAAACATACTTGCAAAAACATACCATCCAAATAATGTACTATACCAGTGTGGATCTAATGACATAATCCAGTCCCAAGACATCATAGATTCTGAAACTAAAAAGAATACTAAAAATGCCGCTGAACGTTTAAATAATTTTGTGTAATTACTTAAATCTGTAGCATTATCTTGAGCTAATGTTAATTTTCTTGAATGTTGTTGATACCAAATCCAACCTGCCATGTAAATTACAGCTCTAATTAAAAAGAATGGTACATTTAAATATCCGGCTTTATTTTGAATTAATTCATCGTTTGCAACAACTTCAGGATCCATCCATGTAAATAAATGATTCATATGTAAAGATGAAAGCACGAAAAACACTAATAATAAAATTGCACCAACTGGTAAATAAGCCGCAATTCCTTCCATAACTCTAAACAAAACAATTGACCAACCTGCTTGCGCTGCATGTTGAATTGCGTAAAAGGCCAATGTTCCTAAAGAAATCATAAAAAAGAAAAACAATGCAACATATAATGCTGACCAAGGTTTGTTTTGTAATAAATGTAATACATGTTCTGCATGTGCATCATCTGAATGTGCTTCAGTTTCATGACTAGTTGTAGTTTCATGAGTATCAGCTTTTACAACTTCTTCATGAGTTGTAGCTATTTCTCCATGAGAATTATGACTGTCTTGTAGCATTACTTTAACATCTTCTACTGAATTTGGTGTAGATAAAAATCCATAACCAACTCCTAATAGCCCAATAATTATTAAGGCAAACGAAAATGTTTTTAATTTACTTGAAAAGGTATACATATTCTTAAATTATATCTTTGTAAAAGTGTTATTTTAATAATTCTGTTCTTAACTGCTCAACGTACATTGTTACTTGCCAACGTTCTTTAGCTGTTAATTGTGAAGCGTGTGAACCCATCATATTTTTACCAAACATAATAACGTGATAAATACTACCTTCTGTTATGTCTCTGTCTTTATAATTAGGGATTCCTAAAAACTTTTCTCGTTGTACTAATGTTCCATCGCCTGTACCCGTTTTACCATGACACGTGTTACAATAAATTGTGTACATAGCTTCACCATTTGCTAAATTAGCTTCATTAACTTCTAAAGGGTTTTTTGAATCAGTTTTAGCTGCTTCATAACCTTCATTAGTATTATCATAATCATATGGTACTTGTCCACGAGCTATAGTTCCTTCAGCAGGAAGTTGTGTGGTCATCCCATTAGCATGGTTTGGGTTTTCAGAATATGTTTCATATCCAACTGATTTGTACATATCTGGCATGTACTGGTAATTTGGCGTAGTTTTATCACTCCAACAAGATGTAAGAGTTAATATAAAAGCCAATGCTATTGTTAATTTTAAAATGTTTTTCATTTTAACTACTACTTTTCAGTTACTTTAATTTCAACTGTTCCTGTTTTTTCTAAAAACGAAACTAAGTCCGACTCATTTCCATCAACAGAAACTTCCATTACAAACATATCGTCTGTAGTTCTTGGATCTGGATTTTCAGCTTTTTTAAATGGCCATAGTTTACTACGCATATAAAATGTTATTACCATTAAATGCGCTGCAAAAAACACAGTCATTTCAAACATAATAGGCACAAATGCTGGCATATTTTGTAAGAAGGTGAAACTTGGTTTACCACCAATATCTTGTGGCCAATCTTGAATCATCATATAATTCATCATCCAAATAGAAAATACAAAACCAACACAACCGTACATAAATGCTGTAATTGCAATTCGTGTACCTTTTAATCCCATTGCTTTGTCTAAACCATGAACTGGAAATGGTGTATAAACCTCTTCGATATGATGATTTGCTGCACGTGTTTCTTTTACGGCATCCATTAGGATATCATCATCATTATACATTGCTTGTATTACTTTATTACTCATGATTTCCGTCTCTTAATTTTTTATAATGTTCACCTGATGACTTCAAAATAGATTTAACCTCGGCTTGTGCAATTACAGGGAATGTTCTAGCGTATAATAAAAATAATACGAAGAAAAAACCAATTGTTCCAACATAAATTCCAATATCAATAAATGTTGGTGAAAACATTGTCCAAGATGATGGTAAGTAATCTCTATGTAATGAAGTTACAATAATCACAAATCTTTCAAACCACATTCCAATATTTACAATAATTGAAATAAAGAATGAGAACATAATGCTTGATCTTAATTTTTTAGACCACATTAACTGAGGTGAAAATACGTTACAAGACATCATTATTAAATATGCCCACCAGTAAGGACCAGTTGCTCTATTTAAAAATGCATATTGTTCGTATTCAACTCCTGAATACCAAGCTATAAATAACTCAGTAATATAAGCACAACCTACTATTGAACCTGTAATCATAATTACAATGTTCATCAATTCAATATGTTGTTCTGTAATATATGCTTCAAGATTAGATACTTTTCTCATAATAATAAGCAAGGTATTTACCATTGCAAATCCTGAGAAAACCGCACCTGCTACAAAGTAAGGAGGGAAAATTGTTGTATGCCATCCTGGTATTACTGAAGTAGCAAAATCAAAAGATACAATTGTATGTACTGAAAGTACTAATGGTGTTGCTAAACCTGCTAACACTAAAGATACTTCTTCAAAACGTTGCCAGTCTTTCGCTCTACCTGTCCAACCAAAACTTAATAAGCTATATATTTTCTTTTGAAATGGTTTTACAGCTCTATCACGTAACATTGCAAAATCTGGTAATAAACCGGTCCACCAGAAAACTAATGAAACAGATAAATACGTTGATATTGCAAAAACATCCCATAATAATGGAGAGTTAAAATTAGTCCAAAGTGTACCGAATTGATTTGGAAGTGGTAATACAAAATGCGCATTCCAAACACGTCCCATATGAATCACTGGAAATAAACC
>Ga0209345_10002970_pt1 | contig 17919 bp, 28 predicted proteins | sample Cruoilmetagenom7_FD_187294 | JGI IMG/M metagenome (GOLD analysis project Ga0209345, IMG submission 187294) | Oil polluted marine microbial communities from Coal Oil Point, Santa Barbara, California, USA - Sample 7 (SPAdes) (version 2) | ecosystem: Environmental > Aquatic > Marine > Oil seeps ...
TTCGAGACCTCTTTGCGAAGCGTAGCAATCAATGTCGAAAGATGACACGCTTGATTGATCAAAGCTATTGCCTTCGCTTTCAGGGAAGTTCGAGCTTGACCAAACTACGTTTGCAACGCCGGGGTTGAACTTGTCAACGGTTACCGTCCAGGGATCAAAGCGTTCTCTGACGGTTCGCCATCCGGCACCGCCTTTTACTACCTGATTCGCTGATTCGGCCTTTAATGTTGTTTCAACAGCTTTTAAGACTGTGTCAAAGTACATGTTTGTTGAAATTAAAGGCAGTGGCATTAGGTTTCCAAAAGTCCAAGTTTTAAAACAACGATTCCGAAAGTTCTATCTGGCATGGCTTCGGTAACATAACAATCATACGAATTGCCAACGGTGTCTGTTACCGTGACCAGCCAATCTTTTTGAGGCTCTCCGATTGTCATGGTGGAAAGCCGCACAACTACGGACGCCTGTTCCTGCTGAACGTCTGCCCCGGTATCCATGTCAATCAACATGTTGATGTGACGCGCCTGGCCTGTGACAACCTGAGATTCACCAATCGGATTTGTGAGCGTAAATGACCATCCGAACGCTGCCGTATCTTCAAGGGAGCGTTCAAGGAATTCCTCATTTCTAAGAATCAGGCTCATTCTCCGCCTCATAATCTTCTATCAGGGCTTCCAGTTTCTTAATACCGATCCTGTAATTAGGCTTAAGCCCCAACTCTGTTGCCTTGTCAAACAGCACGTCTCTTTCGGACTTGACATCCGTTTCAGGCGTGTCCAAAGCTTCCGGTTCTATCGTTTCCGGTACTGCCGTTTCATCAACAATCCATCCCTTTTCGACATAGTTAACAAAGGTTTCTTCCCCCATTTGCTCAATAATATCTGCGGGAAGTTCATCGCCAATGCCGTAAGCCTTGCGCCCCTTACTGTAATACGTAGTGGTTTTTGAATTCCAAATCATAAAAACCTCCTTACGTTGCCAGCTTGACAATCGTGTCAATTTCGGTTGTCGGAAAAATCGGCGCCACCTGAGTCCTAACAGTAAACGACTTTTTGTTTGCCCCGCCATAAGCATCGACGTGGAACATTGCAGAGTTGAAAATTCCGGACTCAACAACATTCGGAGACATGCCTGAAATATCACCAATACCAAACATGCGCTGAAATATCGAGTCATCAACCTCAAGCCGATCCTGCGGGCCAAAATAACGGTCATAGCGTGCGCCCTTGGCTACCATCAAGACCTCTTCGTCCGGCAAATACTGTGTCTGAACGTCTGCATCGGTCTCATATATTGCAGGATATGTCCACATATTGAACTTCCAGTCGCCCGCCTTGACTTGACCCTGATAAATAGCACCTGCCCTTACCCAATCATCATAGCCGCCGGGTGCATCCTGCTGCATGTCGGCCACAAAGTGGACAATACGCCTGCTACCCGCAAGAGTTGTGATCTCGGTAGTTGCAAGAAATTCCGTCCAGGACTGACCGCTGAAAATAATATCAGTCGGGCGCCTGTTTCCATCTCTGAAAATAAGATCCCCGGCTCCGGCAAGATCAGCAACTGGAACAGCATTTGCCGAATCACTCCACACCGTTGAGGCTGTTGCGTTATGCGTAGCTAAACGATAGAAGTCATATGACAGGCCGCCATGAATGGTCTGGAATCCCGTCCGGATTGACTCGGCCGCTGAATATTCCATCTTGCGAATGATTCGGTTCATATGTTCCCGGTGTGCTTTCATTGCCAGGGCTGTTTGTTTGGCAGTCCTTGACAATGGAGCATAGACCGGTTCACCCGGCATGCGCTTCGTAATCATGTCGGATGTGATAGGCGTTTCTTCCTCAATAAGAGGAAACAGCTTTGTATCCGATGTGAACTTTTCGATAAGCCCCTGCTTCTTGTTGGGGCCAAGATTTTTCGCGTCAGTTCCCCTTGGGATATAGACTGCCAGCTTTTTGTTCCCGCGCTGAATATCGATATCAATCGCATTTGCATCAACCTCGATAATTGTTTGACCCGATGTAAAAAGATTCTGGAAAAAAGTGAAAACAGGAATCGTTTCAAGGTCGGTGAACACGCGGGCCATTAGCCGTGTGTAGTTTTGTATAGCCTGGATAGCCATTTTTTACCTCCATTTTAAGATTTAGCCGCAATTATAATGCGGGATTTTGATATCTGGAAACGCTTATACCCGGCGCGGTTCTGATATTCAACATTCTCAATGCGTCGCCCATGGTCAGGTCTGAAAGGTCGCCGGATCTCGAAAGCTTGAAATTGTCAAAATCACCGGAACTGCCATCGCTGACAGCAACGATTCTGATTCCGCCGGTTGTCTCTGCCAGCCAGGTTATAGCTCCCTGGGTAGCGTTTGCGATGATAGTGCCGAGAGTTTGCACACCCGTAAAATCCTTTACCGTCCAGCTTTCCACGATGTTTGCTACATCACAAAGCAGTTTGTAGGTTTTGCCCACTTCTGTCGGAGCGCTTAGAACCGGCAACGTGCAATATTGATCCGCCGCACTTGCCGTGAGGGTTAAGTCGCCCTCTTCGTCATAGGCATTAACATCGACATTGGCCCAGTTAATAGTTTCTGTGCCACCGTCGCTGTTGAATGTACGGTCGGCCGCATTGGGCATCAACTCCAAGTTTAAGCGCGTGTCAATGTCGGTACTTCCGCCGAAAACCAATTGATTCTCATCGAACAGGCCGCCCGAATACGCCGACAGGTTGGTGGTAGTGGTTCCTGAACTGTCAACATCTGCGATTGCAAGTATCAGTTTTGGAATCTCACTGCCGTCTGTTGCCAAAGCATCGCAAAGCTTGTACGTTCCTGGTGTTGCGGTCACTTCGCCAAGTACTGCGCCGATTGTAAGATCTCCCTGGCTGGCCGCAAGCGTAATCCCGTCCAGCACCTCCGCAGTATCGTCCAGCACAAAAGGTTCGTTATCGTTGTTTGCTCTTATCTGATAAGCCATTTATCTACCTCCGCTTTTTAAATTATTTATCTACTTCCACTTTTTAAACTATTTATCTACATTACGCCTGGCATAGCCGCAACTTGAGCGCCAACAGCGTCCAGGTGATCAGGGTGCGTCATGACACCGTCAACCATTTCCGGCGCTTCCTCTGCGCCATTTCCGGGCGGATCTGCTTCATCTGCTTTGGCCTTTTCAACTTCTGCCGCGGCCTGGTCAGCAGACATGAGATTAAGCAAGAGCTGGTCAAGGTTCGTGCCTTCGGCAATTGCTTCGTCAATCACGTTCTGAGAGTGAGCTTTCGGAAATTTCGCTCTCATCTCAACAAGCATCTTTACCCTTGCCCGCTCCTTGTCAACGCCTTCGGTCAAGCCGTCTGCCTTTCCGAGCGCTATAATTTGGTTGTAAACATCGACAAATTTCTCTTTGATTTCTTGCAAAGTCATAACTGTTACCTCCTGTTTTTGTTTAGGTTTTATTTCTTTTAAGGCCGTTTCAGCCGTTGTCTTTTTGGCTTTAAGCTTTTCAATCGGCTCATCAGCCAGCATGGTAGCCAGTGCGGCCATGTCTTTTTTAATGCTTTCGGGTTTATTGATTTTTTCCTGGCATTCATTAAACATTAATTCAGCTAGGGCCACGGCTTCTGCCCGATCTTCCGGCTCTGCATCGCCTATCATCTCATGAACAAATCCGGCTTCTTTGATTTCGTCGCCATAATAAAACGCTACACGATTCATAGCTGTTCGGATTTCTTCGAGAGAAAAATCTGTCTTGTCGGTAAATTCCTTCGCTATAATATTTGTAAGCGCATTCAAATGGTTTCCATATTTAAACATGGTTATATGGTCACCAATAGCAAGGCCGCTGGAATTGTGGATCATGAAAATTGCGTTTCTTTCGGCGGTTCTTTTGTTGCCAACCATCGCTATATAGGAAGCCATAGACGCAACTGCGCCAGTCAAGTTCGTATCTACATTGCCCTTGTAATTTTTAAGTGCATTGTAAATTTTCAATCCTTCGGAGATGTAACCACCAGGACTCGCAATGTCCACAACAATATCCTTGCCGTTTGCCTCCGCAAGCTGTTCTCTAATGTCTTCGACGTTGACATCCCATCCTATTTCGCCCTCAAGTGTAATAATATATGGCATATCGTCCTCTCTGTTTCGGTTTACTACTCAAGATATTCATGCAAGCCCAAGAAAAATGACAGCGTACTTGTATCTACACCATGGCACCAGTTACGAGCCCACATTTTAGCACCGACATCCGAGCGCTTGTCGATAAGGTCAATCGGGCCAATAAACGTATTTCCGCCGCCTGTTCTCAAGATAAATTCTGAATATGTACCGGCCGACAAAGCCGCTGCGCCACTCGCGCCGATTGCAACCTGCACGCCATGGACAGAGTTGTTGGTTTCAAAGTCAGTGAAATTCAATCTGTGCAAATCAAACTTAGCGTTGCCTGCAATAGCCGGGGTATCGCTTGAGCCTAAAATCTGAACCCATGCGCCCCAAGTATCATTACCGGCATCAATCACAAATGGCACCTTAACTGTCAGGATTGAATCTGCCACATGGACCTCTCCGCTCGGCACAGCCGCTGCTCCGAACCACCTCTCATAGTTGTGTAAATGATGCTCAACCTCTTTAACTTCTGACAATATTCTTTGGTCTAAACCACCGCCTATTCCGCTTGGCATTACCGGCCCCCTAAATAACATCTACTGCTAAATTGTTTGACGCATCGCTATTGAGTGCGAGCGCATAGAAAATATCGTCACTATTGTCTGCGGGCAAGCTCATGACATCGTTGTTGTCATTGTCAAGAGGAACCCTTTTTGATTTTGCCAGCGTTACATTTGTGTTTGCAAGGGGCAGCGTAGCCGCCGTTTCCTGGTCGGTGTGACTCACCACAATAACACCGCCGGTTTTCTTCCAGCATGTGCCGGATTCACCAGCCGCCGTGATCTTAGTCCAAACCGTTGACAATATACTGTATGATGTAAGTGCCATTATGCTAAACCTTTCTGTAATTTTAAGTTGTTAGGTTGTTATATCAATACAACAACACTGGCCCAAAAAGAGACCTACATTTTTGTTTAATAATAATTACAGTATTTTAAGTTGTTACATTGATATAACAACTAAGCCGCTTGTTGCGCATTATTCTCTTTTTGTTCAACTAACGGTTCATTAGCCGCTGCAAGTCGTTTGTTTTCAGAAGTAAGCCTGTCAACATTAGAGTCAAAACTGCCCCCATGCCGCCGCTGGGCCTCTTGTTCTCTCGTGGTGAACCCTTCCGCCACCCTGATTTTGGCCGCCTTTTCTTCTTTTCCTGGGTCAATAGATGGGCTTGGAATACCTATCCACTGTGCGGACTGCCAGGCGGCTCTTAATTGCGGATCCTCATAACCCTTCAGAATCAAATTGCCGGTACCGACTTCGCCCAAAAGCCACGAATTAAAAACGGGTGTTTTAAAATCAGCTATAAAATCATCCCGCTTGACAAAAACCGACTGCCAATAAAGCTTTAGTGACGCCCTGGAGGCACTGAAATTATTCCCAAAGGTCATGCTTAACACTTCAATGGGCATAGACAATGAAGACGCAAGATATTTTGTAACGCTGTCCACAAATTCCCCGAAATTGACGTTCGGTCTTTTTGTGTCGTGACTTGCAAGTTTTTCGCCCGCATTAAGTGAGCTGACCAAAAGACCGCCAGTATTTTGCAGTACGTTTTTGCCGAGGTTTGTATATCCCGGATCCGTTGAAGATTCTGATGCTAAGGTTAATTCATCTGCTGTTTGTATCAAGCTTGGCGGCACAAAAGAATTTGACGGAAACGGGTTTGTAGCCGGTGCATTTTCTCCAGGCTCGACCACTGCCGCGATAGTTGCGTTTGCAACCGCCGCCATTAATTCAAGCAGGGAATAATCGGTTATTTTTTCCAGCTCATGAGCAACATGCGCAAGTGCCGGAATACCGCGCGGTTCAGTTCCGAATTCCTGAACCTTGCCATGGATTAAAATAACACGTCCCGAAACCGGGCCATACTTCGGAAATCTTACCCATTCGTAATTCCCGGGCAGCATATCATATCCACTGCCGTATATGGAAGTCGCCGAATTAATATCAAAATACGCCCCGGCCGCTCCCAGCTTACGAGTCTTGACGTGAATCGCAACTTCCTCATCGTTGTGGTTAAACTCAACCCCGTCAACAACATAATTGCCCCGGTTCATTATTGCGTGTCTGGTAGCAGCATCAAAAGGGGTTGATACCAGTTCAGGTTTGATGATTTTGACTTGCAACGGATTTGTTAAATTTGGATCATCCGAGAATGGAAGTGCTGCAAAATAATCACCCTTTACAAGCTGATTTCTATATAAGATGCGTTCAATCTGCCCAAGAGTGTTCTCTCTTGACAGGTCGCAATCCTTTGAATTGCCCCAGAGATTAAAGCGGGCCTCTATTTTGTTGGAAATTTCTTTGCGCTCGTCTTGAGATAATCCAAGAATGGATGAGACCGGGGTTGATTCGAGCGAAAGACCGGTGTTTATGACCGTATCCACCAAACGGTTAATTATGCCGCGCGCCTGCATGCTGTCCCAATAAGCCCGGATTGACCGTTGACGCATAGCGTAAGCGCCGGAGCCGTAGGCGGTTTGATAATTCATGCCGCCTGAAAACTTCTCTCCGCCGCCTAAATTGGATCTGGCACTGTATCCGGTTCCTATTTGTTGAGCGATTGCATCATGATAGGTTTGCAATAATTCTTGAGAGGTTGGGACTATTTCAGCGCTGGAAGGTTTGAACCAAGATTTTATTTTTGATAGCGAAAAGTTCAATTTAAAATCTCCGGTATGTCAGGCCCGTAACTCTAGCGCCAAGGCTGTCCTGGATAAATGCCTGCTTCTCCGTTGTTAATTGTGTTAAATATAACCTAATTTCTTTCAAACTCATTATTACACGTTGCCGTGACTGATTAGTGTCGAGCGAAAAATCCGTGGCCTTGATGGCATTTTGTATTTGTTCGCGAACAAATGTTATTTCCGTCTCATATTCGGCCAGCGTGTCAAATAAATAACCCAACCTGCACCCCCATGTCTTATGTGTAAATATTTCATTTGCACAGGCAAGAACGCTTGTCAAGTGTTTTTTTTGCAAAAAAGAAAGAAATTGTGCGAAAATTGATGATTTTGATAGGTTAGGGGCTATATTTTAGGATAATCAGGGGTAATTTAGTGGGGTTGGTCAAGATTTAAAAACTCCTATATTCTCCATGTGCTGGATTTTGATGTGTTAAACTAAAGCGTTATGGCTTTTTAGATATAGATAAGCTGTTGATTTTGAATTGCAGTTAGGAAAATTATGCTTTTTTTCGGCATTCCAGCGGGCTTTTGCTGCATCAAGTTTTGAATTAAATGCGCCTAAATTAATGCTTTTATATAAAATTGTTACGTTTGCTGTCCATTTTTGATATCTTTTAGACCAACTAACACCCGTTATGCCCGATTTATTTTTAATTGACAGTTTACAATTTCGAGAATTGCATTGACGCGATATATGTCTTAAGTTGTCCCATCGGTCATTATCACGGACTCTGTCCCGGTGATCAGCTACGTTCTCAGGGAAATAGCCTTCCATATAGAGCCATGCCAATCTTGAAGCATAATAACATTTTCCACAAATGCCAATTAATCTATATCCAAGTTCTTTATTAATATAGCCTGCGACATCGCCGCGCTTAACTTCTCTGTTAACAGTTTTTACCCATGTAAAAACACCAGTTTCCGGATCATAATGTAATAATTCTTTGAGTCTTTTCTGCGTAAGTTTTTTCATAACAATCTCCATCGTTAGCTCATTAGAAGGGAACGGCAGGACGGTGAGTGGCCGTCTTTTCGGGATATCTCCCTATCCGTTCCCGTGTAGATACTATTTTTTTAAAATATTGTCAAGCTTTAAAAACGCTGTAGCTTGCATGTGGGCATAAAAAAATTCTGTCTTTTCTGATACAAATATTTTGCGTCTCATTGTTTGTTCGTATGCTTCGACTGATTCCGCAAGAATATTTGTCATTGTTAAATAATATAAAACCTCTCGTGCGGCAAGATTTAAAACACGACAATCTAAGGCCTCGTTTCGTTTACCGTGTGGACAGTAATAACTATAGTCTATGCGGTTACCTATTCTTTTTCCTCGCTTATATTCTGCATTTAACATTTTAAAATATTTATCATCATAATTATATGGAAATTCTGGATAATTCGGCGGTGTTTCTGTCCCTATATCTTGCATCGTTCTCAGGCTACTATAAACCATATCTTTAAAATAATTAACAGCTATTCTAACGCTCATTAAATTGGAACCTGGCAATTCGTTTATTCTAAAGCGTTGTTGTGGATTAGCAAATTTGTCTTGTCCTACCGTTGGAAATATTCCCGGCATCGTTTCACAAAAATCCACAACCGTATCTGTCCTGTAATTGCTATCTACAAAGGCCATGGATGGTGCTATTTTACCATTTTCGTTTTCATAAACAAAAGCGCCGTCAAGGAACATTTCACGAAAATTAGGCCAAGCACCTTTTGTAACGGTTTTGGTATCTCCTGGAATAACCACGTAATCAATTGACCATGTTTTGTATTTTCTGCCATGACCACAAATCTCAAGTTCCAATCTATCACCTTGGACATCCGCCCCCAATGTTAAAAAAAGAACTCCATCCGGCACGGTTTTTGACTGATAGTTGGATCTATGCGATATAACTTTATGAAGTTCTGGTGCTTCGCCTTTTTCCTGATACGGCCAGCCGAGGTAAAGGGTTTCAAACGCCTTCAGCTTGCCTGGATCATTACTTTCAATCGCATCAATATGTTTCTGTATAACATCCGCCCAGGTTATCATGCCCGGTGGTGAATATAGGCAACTCATATGCCGTGATCTATAATTTGCACGTTTAGCTTTTGCAGTTGGCCGCCATTCGCAAAGCCCTGATGAATATTGTTCTGCCTTGTGATAGTTAAAAAAGCCCTTTCTGCAATTATGGCAACCATATCTTACAGAATCCAGGGCAAGCAATCCATCTCGGTTCCTCTCATATTTCAAGTGCTTAAATTCAAGCTCCTGCATAAATCCGCAATATGGGCACGGCACATAATATTTGCGCTGGTCGCCTATGAGGTAGGCATGATACACGTTTGACAGGTCAAGTTCAATCGGAGTGCTGAAAAGAATGATTTTGCGCTTCGCCTTGTAAGCAGACGTTCGGCCTTCAGCCTGTTCCAGAGCATTTCCTTGCTTTTTAAGGTCAAGGCTTGCTTCGTCTATTTCATCACCAAAAAAATATCTATAAGATGAAGACCTGAAAGCGGCCGTGCTTCCGTAACCGGCTATCTTGATACGGCCGCCTGGGAACTCCTTGAGAAGCGTTTTATCACCGGTTTTTTTGCTGCCACGCTTTGTGGATTGTGAAAAAATAAAGTTTTGCATCCCGGCTTGTTCGATCATGGGGTCAAACCGGTTTTCACTCCACTCTTTCCCAAGCGGATCTGTAGCGGTTGTATAGAGTATAGGCCCTGGTGCGTTGTCAATAATATAAATTATTGCATTTTCAATGCCCGCAGTGAATCCAAGCTGGTGCCCTTTCATGCAAACGGAAACCTCGATCGGACTCGATTCACTAATATCATCCATAAATTCCACAAGATAAGGCGTTTTTTCGTTATTCCATGGGCCCGGAAACGGTGTTCCTTTCGGTAAAATACGCCTTTTTGCGGCAACGTCTGAGACTTTTAAGGTCAAGCGTTCGTCGGTGAGTGCATCTATTTGCTCAATTAGCCATTGAACTTCGTCTTTTTTGTAGTCTTTTTCGGGCAGGCGCACCACAATTAGCTTGCCTGGAATCTCGGCAGGCCATTTGACAGGATCTTTCTTCCCTGAGGCAATCAGCATCAAAAAATGCAGGTGAATTATAATGTCAATCGCTGGTCTATTGTCAATGCCGACTGATAGAAACTTTTTTATATCTTCAACCGGTTTTTGCTCACAGAGCTTTTTATTTTCAAGGAAATTGTGAAGGTGTCCGGCTGATTCAACCTCTTTTAAGATCAAATGCGGGGTTTTGTTTTTTATCGCCTTTAGGATTGACGATATCTTAACGGCATCGGAAGCGGGTGCGCTTTTGATAGAGCCTTGCAGGTCTTTTATGGTTTTATGTAATAGATTTATCATATTTAAACTGCAACGTCACCAAGATTTAATTTGTCCCAGTCCGTCTCTATATCAAAACCAACGCTTACGTCATATAGCGCCGGTTTAAGCTGGTGATACGTATATGGAACTTTCATTTTTTTAGACAACTTCAACTCATTAGATGTGCCCTTGCTCTCTCCGTCGTGTATAAAAATGCTGTGGTCACTATCCATCAAAACATCTTTGCTGCGGTGTTCAAACGCCCCCCTCAAATATTTAAAATTTAAAAAATGCAACTTTAACGGTATGGCCATTTCTTTGCAAATTTTGCGCACCAGCCCACAAACACCGCCCGGCTCTGCATGCGTCACGATTGTTGTGGGATTATGGTTCTTTATTTCTTCTAAAATAACAATTCTTACACGTTCATCGTTGAGGTCGCGGCTTCCATGGAATGATAGATTGAAGGTTTTTTTGTTGTTTGCTGACATTTTAAACACCTTTGATGGTTTTAATAGATTTATCATTTTCAATATAAACTTAGCATATATACGAACAAAGTTGTTTTGGTTATATAAATACGCCTAATCGCCTGTAATCGTGTAATATCGCCCATAACCATGGTTGACGTCAATGCACCCAAGATGCTATATTGCATCAACATCAACCATCAAAGGAGGTATTATATGAAAAAAGCAAAAGAGGCTGCCGAGTTTGTAAACAAAAACCCGAAAACATCTCTTGAACGGGTTAAAAAGGTTATGCCAAAATACAAACTCGCGCTCCATAAAAACCAGTGGATAGCAAATTTTTTTAAACATCTTGACAGCGATCTTCACGTAAGGTTTCAGGCACTGAAACCGCCGAAGCCTGTGAAGAAAGCGGCTTAAACCGCAAAGCATTCCAGGGCGCTGAAGCTTTATCTCGGTGCCCTGTGTATTTTTCCACCCCGCCGAATCGTTCAAGAACACCGATAAGCCCCCTTTTGGAACTACACCTAACGCGCCCCCCGGATATAGATATTATTTTCTTTTGCGACAATTCGCGCTCAATTTCAAAAAATTCGTCACCTGCCCTGGTGGACAACATCGACAAAACACGAGCGGTCGGCCCGAACACCCTTGCACGTTCAGCCATCATATACTTCCATGGCCTTTCACCGATTCCGATATGTTCACGAAACAAATGCCGCCACAGTGTTCCATAGTCACGCTCCCAGTGTATAGCGTCATATTCCATTTGCGTGTGCGGATTAGGCATAAAAACGGACGGAGACGGTATTAAAAGAAAGTCCTCACACCCCTTGATATCTTCAAAACGATGTAATAATGTTTTAAATTCTTCAAAGTCTTCGGCACATTCACCGGGCAAGTCCAGAATTATATAAAATAACATTCCAGGTCTTTTGTTTATTATGGCCTTTTTAACCGATTCATAAATAAAATCGTTTGAATACCCCTTGTTTACAGATTTGCGCAGCCGTTCGCTAACACCTTCGATCCCGCACCGTAAAAGGCCACCATCATTATGCCGCTTTGCAATACGATCAAGCCTGACGTCTGTATCAAGTCGTGTTTTTCCGTACCTGTGGCACAGTTCCGTTATCTCTGCATTTCGTGAGTGTAATGTTGGCTCTGGCGAAAAGGCGCTTATCTTTTTGGTTGCTGCGTGTTTTATGAGTGGTTCTATTTCGGAGATATCAACCTCACGATAAGGCTTCAGGCTTGAAACTGCACAAAACCGGCACTTATATCTGCACCCCCGTGCCACCTCAAGTCGGGTTACATTGTTTGTAACACAACTAAAAGCAGCCAATGGAGCAGCGTTTCTCCAAATCAATCCCGGATCCTTACCCTCTGCCACGGCTGTTATAATATCTTCACCATCCCCGCAAACAACCGCATCAGCATATGCTTGGAAGGGTATAGGATTAAATGTGTTAAACCCACCGACTATTACGCGCGGCCCCTCACCCTGCTTAATCCCGGCGCGCCTTAAAAAATCGGCCAATAAATAAATATGCTCCCACCAAAAGCAGGAAAACAAAAGAACATCAACATATTTCGCGGTTTTAGGTGTAACCCTGTAAAAATCATGACCTTTTAGCTTGTCTGCGCACAATGCAAGCCCATATCCAAAATCATCACGACCAAATGTCAAATAACCGATTTTCATTCTTCCACCTTGATGATACACTTGTATGTTGCCGCCATTTTATCCAGTATGTCCCTGATCTCTTCACGTTTGCCCAAATAAAGACCAGGATGGAATGATAACCGAACCAATATGTTAGGATCTTTATCGGGCACCAGGTCGGGTATGTTTGTGGGCGCGTCAACCAGACCACGGAAGTCGTTTAGGTCGTCAACGTCAAACCCTGTCAAGTCCATGTCAATTTCAAAATCATTCAGCTCGACCAAAAGCCCCGACAGTTTATCATCGTCAATCACGGCCAGTTCTGCAAGGCGAGTATCCGCAACCATATCTGCATGCTCCACTGCTTCGCTCTCATAATCCTGATAATCAACCGGAGCCTTTTGGATTCCCGCCTTAATTGCCGCTTCAAGCCGACCATGACCCTTGACTATAAGACCAGATCTCTTTGAAACTGTTATCGGCATGCGCCAGCCCTGTTCAGTGATGATCTTGCCTAAGAGTGCAATTTGCTTTTTAGGGTGTGTATTCGGGTTTTTAAGATTCGGCTTTAGTTCGGAACACTCAACGATTGCATCGTGAGCACACCAGACAGGAACGTCTCCGATTGTCGCACGTGGTTTCTTTGTCATTTGATCACCTCGTTGATTATTTATGTTTTATCTTTTTCTTTGAGTGGATCTGTAATGTTTTTTGTTTTAGTATCACACGAAACAATACCGATATGGCCGGTTCCCAATTGAACCGAAAGCGTAGTATCTTTTTCAAATTCAACGTCGATTATTTTAGCGCCAGTATCTTTGTCGTATTCAATTTTCAATCTCATTTCAACCTCCCCTTAATTTGTTTTTTTGTTGATACAATCGATTTCCTGATCGAGTCACGCATAATCTTGATAATTTCCCCCCGGTTAGCCCCGGCGCTGATCTTATCAATCACAACATCAACCACCATTTCCGGCATGTCTAACATAGCTATATTTAGAGCGTCAATATACTGAAACAATACCCCCGCAACCGCGTCTTTTTCGATTAAAACATCACGTTTCTGCGCCAATTGCAACTGTTTAAGGCGTTTATCTGCCGTGATCTTTCCTATTTCCTGTTCTAATTTCTCACGCTGAAGGCTTATAAGACTGACCGCAGGCTCTGATTCTGACGTTTTCGGTTGTGCCATGCCCTGTGCAGGCGCTTCGGTGTTCTTTGCCACCTGCTTTTGATACCACAATTGAGTTAAATCATGGTCAAAAACAACCCGGCGCTTACGGTTTACCTTGATATGACCTGCGCCAATGGCCTTACTGACTGCCTGTCTTGTTGTACCGGCCAGCCGGGAAAGCTCAACCTGTGTTATTATGGAGTTCAAGTCGTCTCCTGGTTATGTGTTTTTAGCACAACTTCATCCCGATCAACATTAAAAAACTTTTCTTTAGCCTTAAACATTACCGTACATCCCTGACAAATATAAAACTCAACCCACGTGGTTCCTCCGGGGCCAAATATCCCGTTGGTTTTTATTACCTCTGTTGCTTTTTCAGATCCGCATATTGGACACGGCATAATCTATTTACTCCCTTCTTTTATTATTTGTTGCTCCCACAGCTTGGAAGTGATTGCATCAGAACAAAACTCTGCAAACTCTTCTTGTGTCATCGTTCTTCCGGTATGTTTTTTGAGTTTTTTTTGGCTAATTGATACCGTGCATTTCATTTCATTTTCTAACTTTTTATTTTTTAATTTCATTATTAAGCCCTTCTCAATTCATTCAACTTCCCCATAATCTTATCCATAAACAGATCTTTAACGGCGCATATAGCGTCCACTTCGTCCACAATTTCTATGCCGTCAATCTCTATTTCTGCGGGCACGAAAGGCGTTTCCCACCTGTCGTATTCGTCTGTGTGCGGTTGCTCTTCCGGCACATACGTTATGTCAAAATCGAACCCGTCAATCTGAATTTTCATTGTATACCCCTTAACGTTATACTCACCTATTGGAATGATTACATATTTTTGTGTAATTATTGCCAAAACCACAGATACCAACTCCACCGGGGCAAAGGCACCGCCGTTGGTCTTCAACGGCTGGTCGGGAGTCGATATACAAATCAGCAACCTGCCGTACCTCGGGGAACGACAGCAGAAAATCCGCAACTTCTTTACCCTCTAAAATGTTGCAAACAGCCTCCCACTTGGCTGATATCGCAATTAATTCTGCTTTTGTTTCTCTGTCCATTTTTAATCCTCCGCCATAACGTTTTGGCTGATTTGTTAGGCTTTTTACTCCACAACCGGCGCACGTTCTGCCTCTTCAGTTTTTCGTTTTTTTTCCAATGTTAAGTATTTTGCTATTTGGTAAGCATGATTATCAATAAAATTCATAATTTCCTTTGCTCGTTGCTGCCAGCAATCGCAAGCCGCTACATATTCTATATTTTCAAACCAAACATATCCAACAGTATAATCTAAGGGCGTGGCATTCATGTTGGCTTCCAGCTCTTTTTCTTCCCCATCTGCCCAATCCCAATCACCACTAAGATTATAAAATACACGACCACATTTACACGTTGCTCGACAAGACCCAATCCCACAATCAAATGCCCTTTCAAATATTGTCATATTTCCACCCCCTGTGTGTTTTTAGCTAAAAAGCTTCGCCCTGTTCTGCTTCAATCATTATAACCCTGCCACCAGCAGTGTAAACAATACCTTTGTTACTTGAATGTTGAAATTTTATTGTATGACTATAACCATCTTCGTCCGTTGATATTGAGGACGTAACATACCCTGATGCAGCTAACAAATCTTGTATTATTGACACCAAATAAATGTCCGTCATAAATTGCCCCCTTGTTTTTTACAAAACGCCCCGAAACGCTCATCATCGAACGATCTCAATTTGACGCATACAAATTCATATTGCCCCTCTCAAAAGTCGTGTCTACATAGCAGAGCTTTTGAAATCGACCGGCTTTTGTTCATTACGATCTGTGTCTTTTATCTTTTCTCGACTAAATGCAGGCCAAAAAAAAAGACTAATTTCTTTGAGACATTCTGACGCATGCTCGCACCATGTGCAAGCTTCATCTCTGGCATAACCGGTTCGGCGCTTTGTAAGCTTGCATCCGTTCATGTAGATAATTTCTGTTTTGCTCTTGGCTTGGTTACGCTGTTTGCGCCGGATGTAAGAGCAAGGTTTACAAAAATATACGTAATCAGGATTATCCCTTTTACGTACTAAAATTTTTGATAATCCCTTGTGGGTTAAAACTCTTTCAGTATTTTCACAATTTGGATTTTCGCATTGATATACATACCGTGCCTGTTCTTTTTTGATGTTTTCGTGTTGATCGTCCGGATGTCTGTTTTTAAAAAAACATTTAGTACAAAACAATAGATAGCTTTGTGTCGGGTTCCCACACTCCCGACAAATAAATTTTTTCGGTCTATTCCTTGTGCGATTCGGGCATAGCTGACACATAGGTTGTTGCCCTCTGCGAACAGCACGCCAGTAGTTGTAGTGCGATATGACCGCTAATGATCTTGTGGCTTTGCAGTGCGGACACGTGACTATCATGCGATATTTATCTTTAGGATCTTGAAATTCGATTAAACAGGCCTCACAGAACGGTTTAAAACAGCCGTTCAGGTTCCGGTCGGTTCCTTTGCCGCAAATCAAGCATTGGCCCTTTATCCGTTGTTTTACATTTTTTTTCATATTGATTTGAATATATTCTCTGATAGTTGTTTAAGCTGGTCTGGTGCTTCAATTTCTGGTAGCCGTAAAGCTGCCTGCCGAAAGTATGCTGTGTATGCGTTACAAAAATCTTTAACAAACCATGTGAACTCTTTAGTTAATACACGCGAACCCCACTCCCTGTAAGGCCAGCGGGTTTTCATCAGGTGTTCCGTGACAGGATCTGTGGTTTTCAACGGCGTGTCAGATCCATATCGCTGCAAGTGTGCGATAACATTATTTGCCTCTACTTGAGCCCTGTCTTCAACCGTTTCTTCTTTGCCGCTGATTAAAACAACAAAGTCGGCAACAGTAGGCATTTTTGTGTATCTGCGTGTCATCAAAAGTGTTTTTGCAGCCATTTCGATCTGCTGAAGCGTGTATTTCTTGAGCATCTCAAAGCGCATTTTCATTCCTTCGGGCGATATCTTGTCCCGGAAGTTGTCGGCCATTCCCAACATGATCTTGCTGAATTCTTTTGCATCTTTTGCTGTTAACTCCATACGCTATCATCCTTTCCGTTTTTGTGTCTGTTTAAAAATATTGCCGCTGACTGCAAGTTTGAATCTAAAATCGGATCTCCTGTGGTCTGGGAACCTCTTTCGTACGCTGTTGCTATGTTCTGAAATTTAGTTAATCCGGTCTTGCTAGATTTTTTTCTTATGTTTGCCAGGGAAAGAACTTTGTCCTGCCAAAAATCATCGAGCTTGGCAAATTCTAAAACATCAAAGATATATTTTTCTTTAAATTTGTCTATCCGGATTAATTTTTCTATAGCGTTATAACTATCTTGTTCCAGGCGCGCACTCTTGGGCGCTCTGTTTTGAAAAGTTTCAGAAATATATTTTATATATGTATCGACAAACGTTTTTATTTTGTTGTCGGTATATATATCTTTCTTCTTAACATTCTTATTAGTCTTCTTTACATTCTTGTTTGTGGTCACTTGCTGGTCACTTGCTGGTCGCTTGCTGGTCGCTTGCTGGTCGCTTTGGTGGTCAGTTTGATTTTCTTGTTGTTGGTATTCATCATAATTACAGACTGTTAAATAAGTAAATTTGGTGGTCGATTTGCTGGTCGATTTTACGACCATACCCAAGTTATACAATGTAAGTAGGGCAGTTCTTACGTTTCGCTCTGATAATCCGGTCTCTTTGGCAGCTTGTTTTCTGCCGGTTATAAAAGACCCTCTATCTATAATCATTTCTTGTTTATTCCAGATTATTTTTTGTGGTTTATGATTGGCCTTTAATAAGCAATATTCAAAATAATGCCACATTAAGGGCTTTTTAAACAGGGGGTTTTTTAAAGATTTTCTGTAAAGCTTTACCCAACCGTTATCCATGGCCTATTCGCTTTTTTGTAATTTTTTTAAATGCTTATAAACAGTTACCCTTGTTAATCCTAAAACTTCAGCGATTTTTATGCCTGTAGCCTCGGGATTTTTCTTTAAATAGTCCTGGATATCTTTAAAATTTCTTTTCCCTGCATTAATACCTGTCTTCGGTTTAAAAAACATAAGCGCCTCCCGTTGCTATTCTTTTTATTACACACCATTCTTAATCTTGTCAAATTATTTATTTATTAATATTTTTTTGTTAGTTTTTTGGCTTCTTGGTAATCGTGCCGCAAGCCGACACTGCGAATAGCACCCCTTAAATCTCTTTTGTATTCTTTTTGTTGGTGTGAATGGTTTCCGTAGATAAGCTTTCTTATTTTTTTTGATTTCTTGCCGTTCATTTTATCCTCCCGTTCTCTAATTAAAAATTGTTACCGGTTTACATTTATTGTATACCAGCCCGTAAACTTCCAAAAAAATGGACGATATCATATTGAGTTTCAGCTCGGAAAATTAAC
>Ga0209345_10002971_pt1 | contig 17917 bp, 18 predicted proteins | sample Cruoilmetagenom7_FD_187294 | JGI IMG/M metagenome (GOLD analysis project Ga0209345, IMG submission 187294) | Oil polluted marine microbial communities from Coal Oil Point, Santa Barbara, California, USA - Sample 7 (SPAdes) (version 2) | ecosystem: Environmental > Aquatic > Marine > Oil seeps ...
CCGGCCTCGCTCACCAGCTCGAAGAAGAAGCTGCGGTAACCGCTGTAGGATGAGCGAAAATTTTCGTACTTAAGGCATAGCGCTCTGGCTTCCTTTGGCCTCCGATAGATGTATCCCTGGGTGATGGCCCAAAAAGCCCTCATCACGTGCTGATCGAAGATGGGGTAATCTTGCGGGCGTGCCATATGAAAAAGGAAGACCTGCCACACAATCCACGGCGATACGCGGGAAGCCTTCTGCCAGAAATCTCGCTCATCAGGCCCTTGTATATGAGAAAGCCTTCGAAAGGCGTTTATATCCGATAGGATTGTCCTGGTCGCCTCGAGGAGGGGCACGCCATAGCGTTCGTTCTTCCACCTCCATAGGAGGCTGATGTTTTCCTCGCTCAAGTCGCCTCTCATGTTCAGATTGGCCTGATAAACCCCGTCAGAGATCTTACTCTGGTAGAACTGCTGCCAGAATTCCACGAACTCCCGGGCGCTGCACCTGGCATAGAGCTTATAGTAGGTCATCGGATTATGTTACCACAGCTCCTAGCTGAGAGCAAACTAAGATATGACCATAGGCTGTTTGACATTTCACAGAAAACCAATCAAAATTGCCTTGAATTAAACAAGTGCGTGTTGTAAAATCGCCTTGCTTACATTATCTCATAATTGGCAGTAAGTTCGGCCACCAAAGGATAGCGGATGAAGACCATTTGGACGCCCTGGCGCAGGGGGTATGTTATAGGGAGGAAACCACCGGGCTGCCTCCTTTGCATCAAACAGCAAGAGCCGGCGGAAAAGGATCGGGAAAACTATATACTCTATCGTGGTGAGACATGCTACATACTGCTCAACCTATTCCCCTACACTAACGGCCACCTGATGATCGCCCCATACCAGCATGAGGGTAACATAGAGCGATTGGATAGTAAATCGCTGTATGAGCTAATTGCACTTACTCAAGCCAGCGTGGCAGCACTGAAAAGAGCTTTATCTCCGGCGGGCTTCAACATCGGTATGAACGTGGGAAAGGTTGCTGGAGCGGGCATTGCTGACCACCTTCATATGCACGTAGTGCCCAGATGGCAGGGGGATGTAAATTTCATGTCGGTGTTCGCTGAGACGAGACTGATCCCCGAAGCCCTTAATACCACGTACGACGAACTTGTTCCCATCTTGAATGAGGAAATATCTGGCATTTAAGTAAGGCTATGACGGCAAAAGTTCTGGCGGTTGATAACTCCAAGGAAAACCTGAGGTTTATCCATGCGCTGCTCAGCGTGGCTGGATACAAGGTAGTTACTGCCTCCAATGGTGAGGAGGCCCTCGATAAGGTTGAAAAGGAGTCCCCGGACCTGGTCGTTATCGATGCAATGATCCCCAAAATCGATGGATTCGAGGTGTGCACCCTTCTAAAAAGCAGGGAGGATACAAGGCTAATCCCTGTGGTCCTGATTACCCCGTACAATGGATCGGAGCATAGAGTAAAGGGTTTTGAGGCTGGTGTGGATGATCTACTTCATCGACCGATCAATAACGCCGAGTTTCTTGCTATGGTACGGCACCTGGTGCGGACAAAGCATTTAAACGACGAGCTGGTCAGTGTGGAGAACACCATCCTTGCCCTGGCCACCGCCATCGAGGCAAAGGACCCTTACACCGAGGGTCACATCGACCGAGTAGCTCGTTACGCCACACGATTGGCAAAGGAGATCGGCCTCTCGTTCCGTGAGCAGCAACTCATCAGAAGGGCAGCGATCCTCCATGACGTAGGCAAGATCGGGGTCAGCGAGTCGCTTCTTAGAAAGCACGGCCCGCTAACCAAGAAGGAGTTCGACCGTGTGAAGATCCATCCTATTGTGGGAGAAAGGATCTGCAAGCCACTGAGGCAGGACAGGCTAATTCTCCAGGTGGTGCGACATCACCATGAGAGATACGATGGGAAGGGCTACCCAGATGGCTTGGCAGGGGAGGAAATCCCCTTGGCAGCAAGGATTATGGCGGTGGTGGATACTTATGATGCTCTTACTAGCGATCGTCCCTATAGAGGTCGGCTAACTACTGAGGAAGCTCTTAGGGTGCTCCGTGCTGAGCTGGAAAAACAGCTTGACCCCAGATTAGCGATGGCTTTCATAAGTATGGTGGAGACGGGGCGATTGTGCTAAAATGACGTTGGGTGGTGGGCGTAGCCGAGCGGTTAAGGCGCCAGGTTGTGGCCCTGGAGATCGAGGGTTCGAATCCCTCCGCTCACCCTTTTTCGAACGGGAGCAAGGATTTTGGGCTAACGCGCTATAGCCGTCGAATGGCAGATTTAGATGGAAGCGCTGTAAAATGCTCAAAGAAACCAGCTAGCTTTACATCTGGCACCACACCCAGAACGAAATAAGAAACCCATTATCGTTACATCTACCGGCTGATCCCCAGAACGAAAAAGCGCCCGTAGCTCAGCGGACAAGAGCATCGGTCTTCGGAACCGAGGGTCGAGGGTTCGAATCCCTCCGGGCGTGCTTCTGAGTGTTAGCGCTCGCCGACATTCTGCCAACTTATTGCGCTTTCATACCTCTGAACTACCATTTACAGCAGAGTATCAAGGCACCTCGCACTCCCCCCATTGAAGCGCAGGCTAGGTAAAAGCCACGCCCTGTACCCCGAATCCGGTGCAAAGACACAAGATGTCGACGTGTTCAGCCATCAAGCCCATATTTGTGATTCTACGCTGTTTGCTGTCACCACCAGCGAACTTTATCCTCAGGGTGGCTTATTTCCTGTTGGTGCACTGGATGATGTTTATGGTTCTATAGGGGTCAGTGGCTTTCGCCTTTTCCACCCCGAAGCCTGACTTCTCCAGCAGAGCAAACAGGTTGAGGAAGGAGTTCCATGGCAGCACACGGCTGGGGCAGAACTCTAGGCATATGGGTCCCAACACCCTGGCCACCGGTCTGAAGAGATACTGCACCACCGCCGCCTCATCTATGTCTGACTTGATGGCATCGAATATCACCAGCCTCCCATTCGGCCGGCATACCCTCTTCATCTCCTCAAGGGCCCCCTCGGGGTCGCGGCAGCTGCTCAGAAAGTAGAAGGAGAGCACCTTATCGAAGCTGTTTTCCGGGAAGGTCATTGCAATGGCATCCATGGGCTTCAAGGTGAGATCCTCCTTCCGGGAAGCTCCCTGGCCCTCTCTATCGCCTTTTGAAGCATTGCTTCGCAGTAGTCGACTCCGACTATCTCGCAGCCATCGGTGAAGTATGAGAGATTGATACCTGACCCCACAGCAACCTCTAAGATTCTCTCCCCCAACTTGGCTTCTAGCGCATCCATAGTCTCCCTCCTTGCCTCATACACCCATTCACCACCCCAGATGGCATCGTACATTCCCGCCGACTGGGAGTAGAGTTCCTTTATATACTCATCCTGGAGATAGTCCTTGTTCTCAACCTTCTCCGGATATGCGTTTGTCTCCATGATCAGCCTGTGTATCTCTGCCTGGTTATCGATGTAGTTCTTGTGCGTTAGGGGCTGTGGAGGCAGGGGGGAGCTGAAATCCAGCTTCCCGAGCAACTCCCTTAGCCCCGGCAAATCAAATCTGCCATACAAGGTCAAAATTCGGTCCATAAACTGAGGGTTCTCTCTGAGATACATCACGAATTTCCCTGTGTCATACTTACCGATCTCCATATCAACCCCCATTGTGACGTATATGCGAATTGCTGAAATCCTACCATGAGTTCTCAGGATAGTCAATAAAAGATAAAATAGTTTACAAAGGTGGGTGCTCGGCCTTGATCGGGCGCAGCCTGCGGGGGGAAGATAAATGAGCGCCTCCAAGAATACGTAAACGGATTGGTGGAGACTGGACTGTAGCTAGTAGTGGAGCTGACTTCTGCGGATCGGTAGGTATCAGAAACCCATCATAGCAACCGCGACGCTGGATGTTGACCGCTGGCGATTGACATACTATCCGACCGCCGAGGGCAATCCCCGTCGCTACAAAGGGCCGGTCGCTTTGATGGACTCCGGGTCGCCCATATTGAAAACCTGCACTTTATTGCTAATCCTCTTGATCAACTTAGATAGGACTACCCCAGGGCCCACCTCGATCAAAGTGGAGATGCCAACCCGTACCATATTTTCCACGGAGGGCTGCCATAGAACACAGTGGCAGAGCTGCTGTATGAGCTCCTCTTTTATTTCATCAACTGTGGTTATCGGCTTAGCTGTGCTGTTAGCTACGATGGGGATTTCGGGGGTTCTAAAGTTTATTCGTAAGATGGCCTCGGCCACGCCTTCAACGGTTGACTCCATCAGGTTAGAGTGAAAAGCACAGCTGACCTCAAGCGGCACCACTCCCACCGCTCCTCTCGCTTGGGCCAAGTCCATAGAACGTGCCAATGTCTCCCTCGTGCCGCTGATAACGATCTGCCCCGGGCAGTTGATGTTGGCGATCTGGGCGCCAGTCTCCAGGCATATCTCACTCACTGGCGTCTCATCGAGGCCGATGATGGCCGCCATGCCTCCGGGTTTAACCTTGCCTGCTTCCTGCATCAAGCGCCCCCGTTCTCTGACAAGCCGAACTGCATCAGCAAATTCAAGGACGTTTGCGGCTACCAGCGCGGTGTACTCACCGAGGCTATGCCCGGCGGCAATGTCAGCCTTCGTCAGGCCGTTGAACTCCGCAGCGGCTCTCAGGCAAGCGATGCTGACCGTCATTACTGCTGGCTGGGCATTGATGGTTTCGCGGAGCTCGTCCTCAGGCCCCTCCAAACAAAGCCTTGTCAGTGGAAACTGGAGCGCTTCATCGGCCTCCTCGAAGACCTGTCTGGCCTGACGCGAGCTCTGGTAAAGTTCCAAGCCCATACCCACAACCTGTGAGCCTTGTCCGGGAAAGACAAAGGCAATCCTGGGTATCGGCTTTGTTTCCTGTTCAGCCATGAGCTGTCTCCAAATTATTAGTCCCTTCTCTTAATGTCGTAGCCTTGAGCATATCCCTTCCACACAAATGACTCAATCCCTGTGGCCTATATTCAACAGCAAAGGAAATCTTCCGGGGTTATCCACTCGATTTCGTTGTCATCTCTAAGAACGGAAACAATATGATTTTTGTAATATAATTGCTCTACTAGAAAGAAGCGATCCCGATAGTCTAAGACAATATGATTCCCATCAGGGACGCATACTACCCTACAGGCCTTCAACCCGCTTATGCCAATTCCGATAGCTTTAAGCGTCGCTTCTTTCGCAGTCCAATAGCGGAAAAAGGTATGCCAAGGCTTGTCTTCGCTTAACTCCCATTCCCCCTCGCTTGCCACAAGACCAAACAGAGGTTCGGACCGAGGCTTTATTTCCTCGATATCGATCCCGATCCTTTCCTTGCTGACAACAGCTGCCACATACTTCGATTTATGGGAGAGAGACCAATAATTGCCGTTAACTGGGAATGGAATGTCGTTTTCGTCTTTCCGTAGCTCTCCGAGTGTCACTCCGCTTTTCTCTGCACTCAATCGTAATGCCTCTCTGGAAATCATACTTAGCCTGGCCACCTTTTCCTTTCCTGAGAGCTTATGGCCAGCTTCAGCAACTGGCAGAACTACTGGAAATAAAGCCATTGGTCCGATCAAATCCTCATTACTTTAGTGATAATATCTTTATCGAAGTAGTTGACCGACATTCCGCAATCCACGATAATTCCTTGGGCATTAATGCCGCTGGATCGATCGCTTAAAAGAAACGCGACCGTGTTGGCCACTTCTTTGGTGGCTATAGCCTTTTTACGCAGCGTCAATTGCTCGGCATAAAGATAGTAGTCCAAGTATCCCGGTATTCCTGCGGATGCAGAGGTTTTTAGCAATCCGGCGTTCACCGAGTTGAATCTGACTTGAGAAAAGGAGCTGAAGGATTTAGCTAAAAAGCATATAGTTGAATCCAGAGCAGCCTTTACCGGTGCCATGAAACTGTACGGCTCGGCTGCCATTTTTGTAGTTGAAATTGACATGGTAACTACAGATGCCTCCTTATCCAGGAGGTTCTTAAATGCATTAGCGATACCGATTAGCGAGTAACAGGATATATCAACAGATTGCAAGAAGTCTTTCTTCCCGGTTTCGTGAAAAGGTTTAATCCTATCTCCATAGTTGGCGAAAGCAAGGGAATGGACGATACCATGAAGCTTGGGATACTTTCGAGATATATCATCGGCCAGTTTCTCGATTTCGTTCTCCCGCTCGACATCACATATGTAAATATCCGCGTCAGGAAGGATCTTGGAAACGCTTTCCTTTAATTCCGGCGACTGAACAACATAGACAACCTCGGCTTTTGCCTCAGCAAGAACCTGGCTAACAGAAAAGGCAACACTCCTCTTGTTGGCTACACCGAACACAAGAAACGTTTTGTTTGCAACGTTTAAGAAGTCCATATCATTTTCCTTTGCTATTGAATTTAAGTTTCAGCTTCGGCCAAGCTAACAGCGAACTCCACCGTTACCGACGTCTTTCCCGCTACTGATGCGCTGCCCTTCAGGAAAAAAGCATTGCCCACCTTTTCCACCAACTCGGCCTCCAAGTCCAACAGGTCGCCGGGCTTGACCATGTTTTTGAACTTAGCGTTGCTAATTCGGGTTAACACAGGGATACCATCGCCAATCGAACCGATAATGCTGGAGAGCAGAATCGCCCCGCTTTGAAAAATGGACTCACAAATAAGCACCCCGGGCATAATCGGATTCCCTGGGTAATGCCCCTTAAAGAATGGCTCCTCTGGACTTACCTCTTTTATTGTTTTAATTCTCGTTTCTGTTAACTCTACGATCCTATCGACAAACAAAAACGGTGGCCGATGGGGTATCGCCTCTAAGATCTGCTCCATTTATAGACCTCCAGTCACCTCAAGGGTGGAGCCGTTAACATATGACGCTTCTCTGGAAGCCAAGAAGAGAACACAAGCAGCAACCTCCTCAGGCTTCCCGAATCTCTTTAAAGGGACTTGATCCGTATAGGAATCGCGCAATTCTTGGGGCAGGTCTTGAATGAATTCGGTTGCGATAAATCCCGGTGATACACAATTGACCGTGATGTTACGGCGTCCTACTTCCCTGGACAATGATTTGGTCAATGCAACTATGCCTGCCTTTGAGGCCGCATAGTTTGCCTGACCTTCAAAGCCGAACTTGCCAGAAGGGGAGGTGATATTGATAATCCGTCCATACCGTTTGCGCATCAGGCTCATAACCGCAAACTTGCACATATAGAAGACTCCGCTGAGATTGACATTCAGCACATCGCTCCACTCCGATTCTTTCATCATGGCCAGGACGGCGTCCTTCCGAATGCCTGCATTGTTGACCAGCACTTCGAAGCCACCATAGTTCTTGCCCATGTATTCGAAGAATTTCTCAACCTCTTCATACTTAGCCACGTCATATTTCTGGATATCGATCTTTTCAGCGAACTCGCTGTTGTCCTGCTTGAATTGTGCCGCAGCAGCTTCGTTTATGGAGTAGGTGACAATGACACGGGCACCTGCTTTCAGGAAACCCTCAGCAATGCTTCTGCCTATCCCTCTCGTGCCGCCAGTTACGATTACAGTCTGTCCCGCAAAATCATACATCTGTTGCCTCCCTCAAAACGAAATCAGGACCGCAAATACCTGTCAACATTGTTCGAGGTAATCACCCCGTAGTTAGCTGCGCCCAACCAACCGGACATAATAATCCCCACCGACCCGGTATGGAAAAGCCCAGGTATCTGCTCATAAAGTCCCATACTGACCTTTAACCCTTCGAATTTGGTGCCGAAAGAAGCGCCACGTTGATGAAGAGTATACCTCTCAAATGTCTTTGGGGTAGCAGCCTCCACCCAGTCGATCTTCTCTCGGACTCCAGGCACATATTTCTCCAAAACATCGAGTGTAGATTCGACTAATTCCGCTTTACAAGCGCGGTATTCTTCCTCGGACAGGCTTGCCCAATCCTCGTAGTTTGCATTGGTAGAAGAAACAAGCGAGTACATATCAGAGCCTGGTCTAGTTTCTGGATAATAGACAGAGAAGGTCCGGCTGGTGATATTCTTGCTGCAAAGTTTTACAGAATCGAACTTGTCTGCCACTGAGGTGAAAAGCAAATCCCCTATGTAGTCGATTCGTTCGCCTTTCTTGATACCCATATAGACCTGGCAACTGCTGTTATTGAGGCGTACTCTTTTTGCTTCTTCGACGAAGCTTTCAGAAAAATGCTCGTCGCCGACGAGATTGTGAATGGTCGATTTCAAATTGCCGTTGGAGACAGCAACCTTACACTTGATCATCTTTCCGTTCACTATTACCCCCGATACTTCGTTATCTTCGACGGTGATTTTTTCTACCTGGCAACTAGTCCGAATATCGACACCATTTCTTATAAGCTCGGCCTGCATCTCCCCGATAAACTTATCCGTTCCACCTTGAACGGTATAAACGCCTTTACTCATGAAGTTGGAAAATACAATCCCATAACTTATCGCTGGATCATCCAGCGTTGAGCCATTGGCATAGGTGATCGGTTCCATTAACATGCGAACAACGTCGTCACGGCCAGGAAAGAACTGTTCAAAAAGCTCTCTGGTTGTCATAGTCTGGTCATCGTAGAAATTCATATCCCTCGCTGTGTTGAAAAAGCCCTCGATGTTATCTTGTGGTATTTCGAATCGCTCTTGCAGAATGCGTGTGAAATCCTCTCTATCGAAGGTTGTGGTAAATGAGAACTGAGGGTTGTCAAACCTGATTCCCTTGAGTTGAACAATCATGTCTGCAATTTCAGGCGTCCAGTACTTCCGACAGGTCTTGATCATGCCGACTGGAAATCCATGCAATGATACATCGAAAATGTGCCCCCCCTTCCTCTTGAACCAGGTAGCCAATCCACCGAGCCTATGGTGCTGCTCCAGAAGTAGAACTGAGTAACCGTCTCTAGCTAGCATATTGGCACAAGTCAACCCGGCCAATCCGCTGCCGATGACGATGGCATCGTATTCCGGCTTTGTGCCCCTCAACCGATCGCTCATCTCAAGGTCGCCTCTTATCAGCCCTTCTGTAATATGTGGAGATTTGCCATGGAGACACCGCTGAGCATTGCCCCTACGATCCCCAGAAATCCCTGGTCTGTACCGCAGATAAACAGGTTGTCCAAATGGGTTCTCCCCGTTTTGATCTTACTCGGTGTCCCATATACTGCGCCATTTAGATGACCGGTGTATCTGTTAATCGTTCTGGGGGTGAACACATCTGTATAAACGATTGCGCCACGAAAATCTGGCATGAATTGTACCACCTCTTTAAGAGTGGTTTCAAGCCAGATAGCTTTTTGCGCTTTATACTCTTCCTCATCCAGCTTGTTCCAGAGATCGAAATTAGCCATGTTGGTTATCCTGACCATGGCTTCAGGCAGTGGCCTTTCAAAGTGAAAATTGTTAGGGCAGCATATAACACCGCTTGAAACATCGACCAAATCATCCGGTCTTCTATAGTTGAATCTATCCGAGTTGTTGAAAAAGGTGATTGTTTTGTCATAGCCCGCTTCGGTAAGTTCTTTATCCAGGATCATAATAAACTCTACGAATGAAAGTTTACCCACGTCACACGCCAATCTCCCAGGGTCATAGTCGCTCAAAAGCCGCAGCGTTTCAACATAACCGGCTGATGATATTATATTGTCGGCTGTCAGCAACTCGCCATTATCGAGTAATACTGACTCGACCTGGCCCTTAGCAACTTGAATGCTTTGTACCCCGCACTTTAGCCTTAACTCACCGCCGTGATCCCTATATTTCTTGACCAGTACATCGAGGATCCGCCGGACCCCAGCCTCGGGCCGGGCAAAACCTTCGCGGAAGATGCTATTGAACATGATAACGAACTGCCCGAATTCCATGTCATCTTCCTGGGCATTGCCGTAAAACATGAGTGGGCAAAAGATCATATCAATGAGAAGCGGATCGGATATAATCGAGCTCACGACTTCTCGAGCCGAGATCGGCTTTACATCCAGGGCCAATGCGTCATATTCATAAATAGTTTTCAGCAGTTTTTGGAAATTGTCGGTTTGCGCTGGGAAATTCTCGACTACCTCCTGGATAAAGAAATTAAAGTCGTTATTAAATCTGAGGGTTTTCTCCGGAAATCTGACTGCTGACATCCGCTGTTGACAGAGGGCAAAATCTTCAACCTTTAACTTGAGCTGTCGCAACAGCTTTGGCAGCGGCGTCGATTTGATACCCTGGGGAACATAATTGGTCATTGCGTGAAGACCAACATCGAATTTATGTCCGTCCCGACTGTAGTATGAATTCAATCCCCCGACACGATAGTGTTTCTCAAGGATACAAACCTCTTTGCCGTAGTACGCCAATCTAATGCCGGCGGCCAGACCCGACATCCCTGCACCGATAATGAGAACATCGTAGCTCATAACAAAGCCCTATAAAGAAATTATCCCCCTGTTTCGCAAGGGGGGAAAGTTATAACAAAGCTTGATTCTCTCGTGAAATTAAGTGAAGCTGTGTAATTTGATTCGCCGAGCCCTATTGACTAAATATCTTTCATCAGTGGCTCCAAATAGGCCGCAGAGCCATCCAATGTAGATAACTCCATATAGTCGTCTTCGGGCACAATGACGCCGTAGCGTTTTCGCAACTCCATGATCATGTCCAGGAAATCCATCGAGTCCATTTCGATCTGGTCTCGTATGCGGACATCAGCCTTAAGATTGCTCAAATCCTCATCCGGTAATATTTCCTGAATGACCTCCACTATCAGCGACCTAATTTCTTCCGCTTTCATACGTTTCTTCCCTTTCTATATCTGGTTAAACAGTCCTTTCGATATCATCCTTCAAATCTTTTGACGATAAGGACAGAATTGATGCCCAACATTCCGAAAGAGTTATTCAAGATATAGTCGGCCTTGTCCACCTTCTTGGGTTCGTTGATTACGAGGTTCTTGAAAGCACACTCAGGGTCCAAATTGTCCAGGTTGATCGTCTGGTGAACGATATGGTCTTCAAAGGAGGGTAGATTGCCCGCTAATTCCAAAGCGCCAGCAGCCCCCATCGCATGGCCAATATAACTTTTGGTATTGTTAATATACGCATTTGAATTATCCCCAAAGACCTCTCTGATCGCCTGACATTCCGCCTTGTCCCCTTCAATTGTCGCAGTAGCGTGGGTATTGATAATATCGATGTCGCTCGCCGATAAGCCCGCTTTCTTGAGAGCGAGGTTCATACACTCAACTTGCCTTTCCGGGTTTGGAAGAATAAAATCGGTCGCATCTGAGTTGATAGCATATCCGACGATTTCGCAGTAAATCTTGGCACCCCTTCTAAGAGCATCACTCAATCTTTCTACAACACAGATACAGCCGCCTTCGGAAACAACGATACCGTTTCGATCCCTGTCGAAAGGGCGGGATGCCTTCTGAGGGTCGGGATGGCTGGCCAACGCCCCTTCGTTCTTAAAAGCGGCAAAAACACCGAATGTATGAGGCGTCTCAGAGATGCCACCGGCCAGGGCCAGATCCACTTCACCGAGCAGCAACATTTGTAGACCTTGTATAATCCCAATGTTGCCGGCGGCACAAGCGGCTCCCAATGTGTAGTGCGGGCCGGTAATCCCCATGTTCAGGGTGACTTCGCCGGCCGGACTATTGGCCACAGTTCGTGGGTTGTGGTGGTGGGACCAAAAATCTACATTGTAGTCATATTGCTTGATGTTGTAAACCTCGTGCTCTGTTTCCACGTTACCGTGCTCGGTAATGCCGAGATAGATACCGATCCTGGACTTATCAAAAGTAGCAAGATCCAGCTTGGAATCGGCGATGGCTTCATTAGCGCAGTAGATGGCAACCGAACCGGCTCGCGTCCCGCGACGCAGTTCCTTTTTCTTCTGATACTTCAGTGGGTCGAAATCACAGACGCCAGCTATGACTTCACCCATGTAGTGGGCCTCGATTCTCCCGACTCCGGATTCGCCAGCAAGCAGGTTCTGACGAAACTCTGCAAGATTGTTTCCGTTTGGTGCCGTTAGACCGATACCGGTTATTACAATTCGCCCTTCAGCATTCACCTTGGTACTACCCTATTGTTACAACCTCATGCTACCATTCCACGCCAAGCATTATAGAAGCCAAGCCACTGCCAATTCCCATCATCGCAACCTTATCACCAGTATTAAGATGACCCTCATCGCTTGCTATGGCTAGCGTAATCGGCAGGGAAACTGGCCCGATGTTTCCCAGGTATTCCACACTGGAAAAGCCCTTCGATTCATCAAGGTTTAGGGTATCGAACAACATGTCTTGATGAACAACGCTAACCTGATGGCAGAAAACCTTGTCTGCGTCCGAGTTGTTCCACCGCAGCTCTTTTTTCAGGGCTTTCCATGTCTCTTCGGCCAACAGCAGGCCATTTTTCAAAACCCCTTGAAAGTCGGTGCGCATATTGGGACGGCTTTTCGGGTCGAAGAAATAGGTGTCGTTTTCTATGCGACAAAGGCCGTTGTGTTGTGAAGCGGTCCGTATAATCCCACCCAGAACCTTATGGCGCGATTTGGACACGGATGAGTGAGTTAGCACCACGGCTACTGCTCCCGATCCCAAGGTTAGAGAGGCAAAGGTGAGTTTGAGCCTGGCCTTAGTCATGTTTGGGTCTTGCAGGATCTCATCTACCGTTACGTTAGTTATGTGGCTACTGCTCTCGCTGGCAACCACAATTCCTGCTTTTACTTGTCCTAATTCGATCATATTGGCCAGGGTTACCATGCCGTTGACGAAGCCCAAACAGGCATTTGAGATGTCGAAGATAGTGGCTGTGGGAGGGAGACCCAAAGAATCATGGACTAAGAAAGCAGTCGCCGGCTCCAGATAGTCACGACTCAGGGAAGTATGAAGCAGACATTCAATGTCTGCCCTGTCGATCTCAGCATTAGCGATGGCTTTTCCCGCTGCTATCGTGCTGGTCTGACTTGGCGGCATTCCATTATTCCAGAACCGTCGCTCACGAATCCCGGTCATCATTTCGAGACGACCGAAGGCAAGGTTCAGTTTATCGTATACTGGGGCTAACCTCTCTTCCAGACTCAATGATGTGATGACGTTCTCTGGGAGTTCATACCCAAAAGACTCGATGCAGACATTTTTGTACAGCATTCAACAACCCCTCCCCAGACTAGCTACCGACTCGGGAACATGTGAGCATGAAATCGACAAGCATTCTGCACTCACAGTTCCTACTCTGATACTTCACTTGCATCTGACTCATAACAATGGTTCAAAACCTCTAGTGACAACGACTGTATCGATATCCTCACGATTCACTCTGCTTTCTTGATAGCAAAGTAGGTATATGGAACTTCAGCTTGAGATTTGACCAGTTATCAATGGACTCCGAAGGAATTATCCTATCTGGAACATACTTGCCAACTCCAGCAACGACAGTGGAAATCTTCCTCGAACTCGCTACAACGTTTGGGAAATACTCATCTGCAGCCACAATAATAGAAGACAGCACCTTGGGAGGAACGTATTTGTCTACCTCATAAATGACAAGATCGATGGCCTTAGGTGGGACATGCTTGTCTAAAGCATTCAGGAAAAATAGCAGTACTTTATCCGATACATATACATCCACCACTTTTACCGGAACAGAGGCTATCTTCTCTGAGGCGATTCTAGCTGGCTGTTCAACACGAATACACAGCTTCCTTGAAAGCGGAATCGCTTTCTTCAAGGCAAATCTAGCTGGCAGTTCCAACGTCGACAATTTTCCCTTTAATAACATATCCCCCCCCCTAGCGAAGATAGTGCAGCGAATGTAGTAATCATGAGGCATAATTATGCCATTTTGGATCACGTTTGTCAAGAGCTTCTCTCAGCGCCCCTTTGCTTTCCTACACGATTTCTAAACTCGCGCCCTGTGGTTGCCACTAACAAAGCGGTTAGCTACGGTTTGCGCCTTGCATTTAGAACTCAGCACTCCACCATCAGGGTAACGGGGGGATTAGGATCAAGGGTAAATATTGCCCGGCAACGTATTCCCTGCCAACCGTCGGCCCTAATGTAGTGCGAGGGTTTGCGGGAATCGCTGTCGTCAGTAAACAATCCAAGAGGTGAGTGGTAGATTGGCCCGGGCATTTGAGGTGGACGAGAGATTCTGCATGGAGGTATGCCGGGTAAGTATCTTATAAATTATTTCTAGTATTTGAGATAGAAGTGGGTCTTATCAAATTCCTTTGATCGGTATCGCTCCCATTGAGGGAAAACCTCGCTGTAGATCCCGAGCCTGATACCTATTAACTTCATAACTCTAAGCAGCATCAATCTGAGCATCCTTGGCCTACTGAGAAGTGCTTTCATCAAGACGAGAAGGGTGCCAGTCAATGTAGGTGGGCATCCCTCTATTTTGATAGCATTCTGCAGGCTCTTATTGCGTCTGACTGCACAATCACCGTAAAGAAAGATTTTTTGCGTATCTATTTCTGGCCGTAATTCCAGCCCATAATATAACTCCGCACCGCCGAAATCCATCTGGGGGTTGTCCTTAGCGAATATCGATAGTACCAACGCAAGCGTAGCACCACATCCACTGCAAAGGGTCTGTCCTGGAGAGGGGGCTAAAAGTCCTGTTATACCCGATGGGGTAATTAATTCTTTATCCGGTTCAAACTGCCACTCAAGTTGCTCCTTCAGGGATTCTATGTCCTCTCCCTCGATTTGAATCGTGCTTATGTCAAAAGATCGATTATTTCTTTCAGCGAACTCTCTCAGATAATCAACCTGCACTGGATCGATACCCAGGATTGTTGATCCGACAACATCGCACTCGAATATATCCGTGCTTGCTATAATTAGGTCCTTGCGGTGGGCTATGCCGGCAAGGGTTTCCGGCCCTTTTTCCAACATATATATTCCATCAATAATAACCAGGTCGCTCTTGACCGCCTCGTTCAAAAGGCAAATCAGCTTTTCTATTCGCTTAGAAATATGAAATCTTTTTTTTGAAGCTTGGCTGAGAGACCCCTTCAGATTCTTGAAACCGAGAGAGACCTTTGTTTGAAAATGGGTTTTTAGAACCGGTACATTGATTAGGAAGTCTGTCTCTAAAGCTGTCTTGGCAACATGAACCTTTATCCCACCTAAATTCAGCTCCTGGAAAGGACCCTGGTTGAAATCGATCGTTTTGACTCCGTATTTCTGAGCCACCTTGTCAATGCCCGACCCCGTAAAACCTCGTTTTGTATATGGCTCAAGTTCATCGAATATACCGATGATAGCACCTTCGCCGATAGAAATATCTTTGCAGCCGTGTTCTAGCAGTAACTGTACGATCCCATCTACGATCTGTGAGGTTGTAACCATTCCATAGGGAGGTGTGGTTCTGTGCCGGAAACAGTTATTGGGTTTTATCAGGATTTTGTCATTCTTGGTGAGTTTCTCAAAGCCGTTACAGAGTTCGATAGCCTTACGGAGCGAACCCAGGGAACCGTCAAATCTCACTAGCGATACCGTCATGATCTTCCCGGACCGACCTTGTAGTTTATTACCTCTTCAACAAATATATCCAAAAACATTTGAGTTTTCTCCTTTGACTACTCGCTAAGTCTAAAAGGCGGATAGCGGTCGGTGGTTAAGATGATAGCATATGCTCCCACTCTCAAAAACCATCGAGATACGTTGACTACGTACTCAAACAGGGCCCTCGGGTAACGACCAGTTAATAGAATGGAGAACCAAGCGATTATTACCGCCATCAGGACACCGCTGTATAGAAAGAAGAGAACTATCCAGTGGGGAATAGCCAGTAGCCATTTTACCATTGGCAGCCAGCGGTTGAGATCGTCTCTGGCATTTGGGTACGGGATGTCAATATGAACTGCCTGCTCCTCGTCGATAGAAGGAAATTCATCCGTCAGTAGGCAGAGATAGGCCCAGACGCGGGCAAACAATTTGGTCATAGCTAAATTCCAGTCAAACCACCACCTGGGGTACTTTCGACGGAAGAGGAGCATTAGCACTGTCGGTAGAGCAACAAATCCAGCCAGTAGAAACTCATTTCTCCATTCAGCCGCATCCCAGACGAGTGTAGCACAGGCAACCAATATTAAGACGATCTGGTTAACTAGTATCACCGAAAACCAAATGATTGGAATTACCGCTAAAAGCCTGAAAAACGTAGTTAGCTTATTTAGCTTTCTATCTGGATAATCGATGGACAGGCTCGCTGGGTACTCGCTTGAAACTTCTACCATAACAGTTCCTCAAGGTGTACTTATCCTGAGCAGGTATGGAGCATTAGAGGTGAGTTGGATGCCTAATACCGAAGCGACCTAGCGTGTCATACCTCAATAGAGGTCAATCTCCAGAGAGGGGGCGGGATAGGCAAGAGTCGTCAACCGCAGAAGGCGATAGACTTTTCATGTATTCATATTTCTGCACCCAGAGTGAACCAGACCCGCGATTCCATAGATAAGCGATAGCAGTCCCGTACGTGCTCCTTGTTCGGGCAAAGGTACTGAAAGCTCTTAACCACGATCTCGGTCTTGAGCTAGTGTCTCTATAGATTTGGGTAACGCCTTCCATCAATTCATCATGGGTCATGTGCTTAGGCCTAAATACAATCTCCGTGAAATCGTAATGCATCCAATCATCAGGATAGTTGGTGAGTAGTAGCCTTCCTTCCTCTTTTAGGTTACTGTATAATCTTGTTCCTGGCAGAGGAGTTAATATTGTAATCTGTGTTGCATCTACCTTGGAATCCAGGATAAACTCTGTCGTTCTCTGAAACACGTCTTTCGTATCCCCATCACTACCTAGAACAAATGCCCCGGCTATCGCGATGCCATGGTCATGTATTCTCTTGACCCCCTCTTTATATCTCCCTACACCCACCTTTAGATTTCTAGTCTTATGCATAGCTTGAAGTGCAGCTTCACTTATAGATTCAAAGCCGATGGCTAAACCCGAACAACCGGATTTTCGGGCCCACTTCAATACCTCTGGGCTATATGCGATATCAATGCCCACCTGAGAAAACCATCTCTTGTTTAGTCCTCTGTCTACCATCCCTCGGAACAATTGAATTGCCCTTTGTTCTGCTTTTTGGCCGTAACCCACGATAGTATTATCCGAAAAAAAGATGTTCTTGTTATCTATGGATTCTAGTTCATCCAGCACCTCTTCCACAGGCCTTACCCTATACTTTCGACCATTAAAAGCTGTTACCGAACAAAACTCACAATCATTAGGGCACCCTCTCGCAGTTTCCACACCGCCTAAATTAAGTGCATATTTATTAGACAGGAGGTCACGCCTAGGTCTAACAAGATTCCGTAAAGGAATATGCTCCCCTGTATAAAACTTTTTCAATTCATTTCTTTCGAAATCATAGATTGAATCTTGCCAAACAGATTCTGCCTCTCCTATCACAACGGAATCAGTGTATTGTATGGCTTCTTCAGGCAGCATAGAGACATGAATGCCGCCCATCACCGTTTTAATGCCTTTTCGCCTGTACTCCTCAGATATTGCATACGCTCTGCTAGCAGTGGGGGTCAGAGAAGTTATCCCTACCAGGTCAGCATCCTTAAAAGCTAGTGACTCAATAGTCTCATCGATTATTTCTATGTCCCATCCGGGGGGGGTTAGTGCGGCTAAATAGGCTAAGTTTGTTGGCGGGTACTGCATAACACGGACGGCAGATTCATTCCAAAACTCCTGGTACTCGACTTGCTGAACGGGATTGATTATTAGTAATTTTTTAGCCATTGTTCTCTCGTTGGATATTGTTGGCTAGGACAGGTGCCGTTTGTTAGCTAAGCATACCTCTGCCTGTTACACCAGCCTACCGGTCGCGGCGAGCAGAGCGGCAAAACCATAAACATGAGATTCCCACAATCGCGGTATCCTTG
>Ga0209345_10002974_pt1 | contig 17909 bp, 13 predicted proteins | sample Cruoilmetagenom7_FD_187294 | JGI IMG/M metagenome (GOLD analysis project Ga0209345, IMG submission 187294) | Oil polluted marine microbial communities from Coal Oil Point, Santa Barbara, California, USA - Sample 7 (SPAdes) (version 2) | ecosystem: Environmental > Aquatic > Marine > Oil seeps ...
GTTGTGGTGATCGTCTTTTTGTCTGCTTTGTATATCTTCCTCGGTACCTTCATGGGCTCTATCGAGATCATGCTGCTGACGCTGCCAATTGTTATCCCCATAGTCCAGGGGCTGGAATACGATCTGATCTGGTTTGGCATCATTATGATCAAGTACCTGGAGATAGGCCTGGTATCGCCTCCGGTGGGCATAAACTGCTTCATTCTTAAAACCGTCGTCGATGACAGTGTGCGCCTGGGGGATATATTCAAAGGCGTCTCCTGGTTCATCGCGATGGATATAGTCACTATCGCGCTACTGGTTGCATTCCCTGAAATCGTTACGTTCCTGCCCAGCCTGATGTAACCCCGGGCAGCACAGGCATCTGTTACTCACAATACAAACAAGAGGCAGCCATGAACATCACACAACCCCTTCACAAGGCACTCAGGGAATGTCCCGACGCGCTCGCCATTGTCGATGGCGAGCGCCGCCAGAACTGGCGTCAGCTGGTCAGCCGTATCGCCAGCCTGGCCGGCGGCCTGCAAGACCAGGGTATGCAACATGGTGATCGTGTTGGCATGCTGGCCCGGAACTCCGACAATTACGTGGAATACCTCTATGGCGTGATCTGGGGTGGAGGTGTAGTCAACCCGGTCAACATTCGCTGGAGTGCCCGGGAAATAGCCTATTCCCTGGACGACAGCAACACCCGCATTCTTCTGATTGACGACACCTTTCTGGAGCTTCTTCCAGCCATCCGCGAGCATTCCTCCGCGCTCAAAACCATCGTCTTTGTCGGTGCAGGCACAACCCCGGAAGGCGCAATCAATTTCGAGCGCCTGATCAGCGCATCAGCCGAGGTACCCGACGCCGGTCGCCATGGCGATGATCTGGCCGCCATTCTCTACACGGGCGGCACCACCGGCCAGCCCAAAGGTGTCATGCTCAGCCACAACAACTGCTACCTGGGGGCTATCGGAGCATCGCTCGGTGCACCGCGCCCTCCCAGACAGGCAGGACTGCACGCAGCCCCGTTTTTTCATGTCGCGGGCATGCAGTCGATGTTTGGTTTGTCCATACGCCTTGGCACCCATATTGTTCTCACCGGCTTTGAGCCCGCGCTGGTACTGAAGGCCATAGAGGAGCACGGCGTTGCGGAAATTTTCCTTGTACCAACCATGCTACGGATGCTGCTGGATCACCCTGATTTCGGAGCACGTAACCTGAGTAGCCTGGAGTCCGTCCGTTATGGCGCGTCGCCCATGGACGTTACCCTGCTGGAACGGGCCATGAATGAGTTACCGGGCGCGGACTTCTCCCAGGCCTATGGCATGACAGAGCTTGCTCCGACCGTTGCGATCCTGCCACCCCGTTACCACACAGAAGAGGGCCGTAAAGCCGGAAAGCTGCGTTCTGCAGGCATTCCGACCCCGGTTGCCGAAATCCGGATTGTCGACCCCATGGACAATGAGCTTCCTAACAACTCAGTGGGGGAAATTGTTGTGCGCGGCCCTATGGTTATGCAGGGCTACTGGAACAAACCTGAGCAGACAGCAGAAGCTCTTCGGGGCGGATGGATGCATACCGGAGATGCCGGCTATATGGACGATGATGGCTTTCTGTATGTGGTAGACCGCATCAAGGACATGGTCGTGACTGGCGGCGAGAACGTTTACTCTGCTGAGGTGGAGAACACCATCCTCAAACTTCCGCAGGTAGAACTGTGTGCCGTGTTCGGAGTGCCGGACGATCGCTGGGGCGAGCGGGTTCATGCGGCCATCAAACTGCGCCCGGGCAGCGACCTGAGCGAGCAACAACTGACAGATCACTGCAAAGAGCATATTGCCAACTATAAATGTCCGCGCAGTATCGAATTCGTCGACGAGATGCCCATGTCCAGCGCCGGAAAACTGCTCAAGTTCAAAATGCGCGAAGCCTACTGGAAAAATCAGGATCGTCGTGTTGGCTGACACCCATCCTTTACTGGCCCACTACCAGGGGACAATCATCCGCCAGCACTGCCTGGCGGTACTCCCCCGGAGGCAACCCTGTCCATTTTTTGAAGGCCCGGTGAAAGGTGCTGGGTTCGGAAAACCCCAGCCGCTCCCCCACTTCCATGAGGGACAGATTCGGGCAGGCCAGATAATCGATAGCGGCATCCCTCCTCAGGTTATCCTTCAGATCCTGAAAACGCTCATGCTCCATCCGCAGCCTCCGGCGCAACGTATAGGCTGGCATCCCGAGTGCTTCTGCAACCTGTTCAAGTGGCACAGAGCCATCAGCAAGGTGCTGTCGCAGGTAGCGCCGAACCCGCTCGATAATGTGCGAACGATCGCGGTAACGTACCAGGAGGTTACCGGGGGAGTGCGGCAGAAAGCTACGCAGGCTTGCACCATCCTGGCGTAAGGCGCAATCAAGCCATCTGGCATCAAAACAGAAAGCGTTGCAGGACTGCCCGTACATCACGGGTCCGTTGAAGAGCATGCTGGACTCCAACTGCTCGGAACAAGTCTGCCCACGCATCAGAACACGGGTTACAGGTATGCGTTCTTCAATCATCCAGCACATCAGGCCATAGCTGAAAAACATGAAAATCCTTTCGGCAAATTCGGAGCATTCATCAATCGCCCCATGACTTTGCAGACGAACCCACGCCAAATTGTCCTTGCGTTGCAGACGAACCGTGAAATCCTGCAACATCAGATGATAAAACTGACAACCTGCACGCAGCGCATCACCAAGTGTTGAGGAATGAACCATCAATTCACAACATTGTGCGAAGGTGCCGAACCTCACAGGGTGAGAGCAAAGGCCCCAGTATTCATCTCTGGTTTTGCGCTGAACAACCCGCAACAATTTAGCGAACTGCACCTGTGAAATCCGGGACAGCGGAGAGCTCTGCAGCCATGGCGGAATCCCTGCCTGTAACAACAGGGCGTCTGGATCAAATCCCTGCCTGCAAGCCCCTTCGAGAACACTGTGTACCAGGGAAGCCGAGATCGTATGTCTTGGTAGTGTCTGCTTCATGGTGTGGCTTTCTGTTTTTATAGGTATGGAGATTAACCATAGTCCACAGAATGCCTCTCCGGCACCATCAAACAATCCTGAAGGCCATCTTTGCAATTCCTTAACCCCCGCAGGGGTTATCGGAGACGGTACCAGCGCATGCCATGAGCATCGGTTTCATAACAGGCTTCGCCTGATTCACAGAGATAGTTCAGACAAGCCAGGGCTTCCCCTGTGGCCAGATTGAAAATCATGAAATTCTCCTGAGGAATCTCACGCCCAAACAATACCGAAAACAGATCGACCACCCTTCTGGGACGGCTCTCCAAAGCCTCGCGCAGCCTGTCCATGGTGCATTTCTGGTCGGAGATGAGAGCATCAATGCGGTCATGCAAACCGGTAAAACAGTGCTGATGAGCCGGCAACACCAGAACATCATCGGGGATCCCGGCTTTCAGCTTCTCTAGTGAAGCGAGCCAGTCAGCCATCGGATTTGCCGCCGGTTCCAGGGGAGTCACAGACACATTGGATGAAATTCCAGGCAACACCTGGTCGCCGGAAATCAGCAATCTGCTCTCCTCGGAATACAGGCAGGCATGCTCCGGGGAATGCCCATTACCGGTAACAATCCGCCAGCGATGACCACCTATAACATGATGCTGGCCTTCCTCCAGGCGCTGATAACTCCTGGGCAACCGGGAGATCCGCTGACCATAGTTCCGGTAGTGGTCGTGATATGTCTCTCTTGCCGACCCGGGCCAGCCGACCGCCCGGTGAAATTCCGTAAAATCTTCCGGTATTGTTTCATCGTGGGCCTGTGCCACCAGTACCCGACATGTCAGGTACTCCATACGGGTCATCCAGAACTCTTCTGCACCCCGCTCCATCAGCCAGCCCGCCATGCCGACATGATCAGGGTGCATATGGGTCACGAATACCCGCCGGACAGACATGCCCTCTGGCAGGGCAGCCAGCAGCGATTCCCAGGCAGCTTCGGCTGCCGGGGACAGCATCCCTGTATCAACCACTGAATAGCCGTCTTCCTCACGGAACAGCCAGATATTGATGTGGTTCAGCTTCCCGGGCAAAGGAATCCTGGCCCAGAAAATATTCCTGGCCACTTCAACCAGTTCGCCCACTCCCGGAGGAAAAGGCATGCCCGACAAATCAGACACAGGTCATGCTCTCTTTACGGGCATCTTCCTGCAGCTGTCGCCACATGATTTTGCCGGTGCCTGACTTGGGCAGCTCATCGATTATGGCAACTGCAGTGGGTACCTTATAAGCGGCCATATGCAGTTTGCACCAGGCAATAATATCGTCTTCAGTGAGGTTTGCAGGCGCTGTCGGCTTCAGCACCACCAGTGCCTTGGCGGTTTCACCTCGCTTCGGATCCGGCGCGGCGATGATGCAGGCTTCATGAATGTCGGGGTGTCCATACATGATACTTTCCACTTCTGCTGGCCAGACCTTGAAACCCGAGGCATTGATCATCCGCTTTAGCCGGTCAACCATGAAGAAATAGCCCTCTTCGTCCATGTAACCCAGGTCGCCGGTACGGAGAAAACGCCCACCATCGAGTTCAAGGAAACTTTTGGCCGTAGCCTCGGGATCTTTCCAGTACTCCAGCATCACCTGCGGGCCTTTCAGGATGATTTCACCTGTCTCACCCTGAGGCAGCTCTTTCAGGGTGGCCGGATCAATAATCCGGGCATCAACTCCGAATGTAGCTACCCCCAGACACTGGCGCTTGCCCCGCTCAATGGGGTTTCCAAGAATGAAGGCTGCTGTCTCGGTCAGCCCATAAGCTTCGTTGTAAACAATGTTGAATTCCTCTGCCAGTTTCCGGGAGATTGCTTCCGGCATGGCAGCACCACCGCCCATAAGCTTGCTCAGACAGGAAATATCATGGTTTTCCAGCTCTGGATTCGAGAAGAAGTCAACAATCATCGACGGTGGCGCACTCCACAGGCTAACGCCGTGGCGTTCAATCAGTTTCAGCGCCACATCCCTGTCCCAACGCTGCATCAGTACCGAGGTTGCACCGTTGAAGATAGGGCCGTTCATGCCCCCCTGCATGCCCAGAAAGTGAAACAGCGGCGCAATGGCCAATGCCGAAAATGCGGTAGAGCCGCCACGCCAGACCGTCGAGGCCGCAATTGATGCCATTACAGTGCTGTGGGAATGAACACAGCCTTTGGGGTGGCCGGTAGTACCGGAGGTGTAACCAATGACACAGAGATCATCATCCTTTCCGGTAAACGCTGCCGGTGGAATGTTGCAGTCAAGCGCATCCTGCCACAGGGTAATGCCATGACCACTGAGCCCCTGCCTTGGCTCGGATACCGCGGCCGGTACTGCAAGGTCGGTCGGCTCTGTAAGGTAGTCAGAGTAGGCGTGGACGACCAGGTGATCCACATCACCGGATTCCAGCAACGGCTGTGCGTTGACATACAAATCCTGAGCCACCAGAGCCGTACGGGCTCCGCTATCGGCCACACAATACTGAAGTTCATCGGCCAGGTTCATCGGGTTAACGGGAACCACGACTCCCTGTGCCCGAAGAATGGCGTAATAACCAATAACGTACTGGGGGCTGTTCTGGGAATACAGGGCGACCCGGTCGCCGGGACGAACACCACATTCCTGCTGCAGATATCCCGCCAGGGCCTGAACTTTCTGGCATAACCCGGAGTAACTCAGTACCGAGTCATAAAAGACAAGCGCCGGTTTGTCCGGATAGCGGGTCGCCGCTACTTCCAGGTTGTAGTACAGACTCGTTTTCGGCAATTCCAGTGTCCGAGGTAACCCCTTGGGCCAATACCTGTCTTGTTTCACTTTCATAATTGTCCTCTCGGCTCCACGCCTGATGTGTTGCTGAAATATTGCGATCAGATTACCCGGCGAGCGATCAGCTCTTTCATGATTTCATTAGAGCCACCGTATATCTTGCTGACCCGGGCATTGGCGTACATTCGCGCGATGGGATATTCAAGGATATAGCCGTAGCCCCCATGAAGCTGCAGGCATTCATCGATCACCTCACAATTCTTCTGGGTGGTCCACCACTTGGCCATGGCTGCTGTAGTGGTATCCAGCTCTCCGGCAAGTAACTGCATCATGCACTGATCAACGAAGGTTGTTGCGATGGTTGCAACGGTTTTGCATTCAGCCAGTTTGAAGCGCGTGTTCTGCAGTTCACTGAGCTGTTGGCCAAACACTTCCCGCTGCCGGACGTATTCAGTAGTGAACTCTATAGCCCTGTGCATACTGGCTTGGGCTGAAAGGGCAATAATCATGCGTTCCTGAGGCAACTGCTGCATCAGCTGGCCAAATCCCAGACCCTCTGCTGCCCCCAGCAAGTTGTTTACAGGCACCCGAACCTCATCAAAAAAGAGCTCGGCAGTGTCCTGGGCCTTCTGCCCGATTTTTTCCAGCAGCTTCCCACGGCGAAAACCTGTCTGCCCCTCGGTTTCCACCATGACCAGGGATATTCCCTTGGCGCCAAGTTCCGGATTGGTTTTGGTAACCACGCAAATCAGATTGGCGTGAAAGCCATTTGTAATAAACGTTTTGGAGCCGCTGATAAGGTAATCATCACCGTCGCGAACCGCCCGGGTTTTAACACTCTTGAGGTCGGAACCAACCCCCGGCTCAGACATGGCGATGGCGCCGACAAGCTCGCCGGTGGCCATCCGCGGCAACCAGCGCTGTTTCTGCTTCTCACTCCCGTAGGCGAGGATGTAATGGGCAAGAATGCCGTTGTGAACACCTATGCCAAAATTCACCAGTGCACGGGTTAGCTCAATATTGATCACGGCCTCGTGGGCAAAGTTGCCGCCAACGCCTCCGTACTGTTCCGGAATACTGGCACACAGCAGCCCCATTTCACCGGCACGCAACCATGCTTCGCGATCCACATAGCCTTGTTTGTTCCAGCGTTCCTGATTGGGGACGAACTCTTTATCCAGAAACCTGCGCACCGAATCCCGGAAGATCTCCAGTTCTTCCGTCATCCAGGGTGTCTTGTAATGATCCAATGTTATTCTCCCGTTTATTCTTGTTGGTAATAATTTGCTTCAGGCTCCAGCCCGCCTCATCAACCAGGCCGGAATCAGGGCAAAGGCAAATGCCAGAGCAAGTATCAGAAAGCTATCCTGAAACCCCTGGCTGTACCCCTGAAACCAGACCACCTCCCCGAGCTGACGCAACGCAAGGCTGTGTATCTGATCTGCACTCGCACCTGCTGCCGTGTAGCTGTCGCGCATAGCCGACAGCCACTCCCGGGTCATTTCACTAGCCACCGTCTGGGTTTCCGCAATAACCGCTGCGTGCCCGGCACTGCGCCACTCCAGTACAACAGCAAGAACATTTACACCCATGGCACCACCAAGCTGGCGCGAGAAATTGTTGGCTCCAGCCCCCTGGCTGAGCAGGTGGGGTGGCAGCAGGTTCAGCGAGCCGGTACTCAGAGCCGGCATGCCAAGGCCCAATCCTATCCGGCCCAGCGCAACCCAGCCCACAATGACCCACGGCAAGGTATAAACATCAATGACAGCCAGCGACCAGCATGACCACGCAAACAGTGTCGCCCCAAGTGCTATCAGTAATGGTGCCGGGTAAAGATCACTGAGGCGCCCGGCTACCGGAAACATCAGGCCCATTGCCAGTCCCGCCGGAATCAGCAGTAATCCGGAAGCACTGGCCGAAAATCCCTGGATTTCCTGCACAAAAAGCGGCACCAGATAGGTTGACCCAAACAATCCCGCTCCATAGCAAAAAGCCACCAGGCAACTGGCTGCAAAACCGGGATTGGCAAATATCCTGACTGCCAGCAAGGCCCTTGGGCTGTGCCATTCCCAGACCACAAACACGACTGATGTCACCAGCGCCCCAATGCCGCTGGACAGAATCTCCGCGGCCCCCCAGCCCAGCCTCTGGCCGTTGGAGAGGGTCCACAACAACAGTCCGAGAGCGGCACAAAGCAAGGTGAAGCCGGTCCAGTCGAATGGCTGAACCCGATCCTCCGCCTCGCGGGCAGGTGCAAAGAACAGGGCAAAGACAATCCCCGCCAGACATGCCGGTAGCGGCAGGAAAAACACTGCCCGCCAACTCAACCAGTCGACCATGAAACCACCCAGTGCCGGCCCTACTGCAGGACCGAGAACAACCCCCAGTCCATAAACCCCCATGCCCAAACCGCGCTGCTCCGGTGGAAACACCCGGAAAATCACTGTCATAGCCAGCGGCTGGATGATCCCCGCCATGGCTCCCTGCAGAACCCTGGACAGGATAACCATGTCTTCGTGAAGGCTGACGCCACCCAGCACTGCTGCGATCATGAACAGCACCATGGCCCCGATGTACGCACCTTTCATACCGAAGGTCTGCAACACCCAGGAGCTCAGCAACATAAACGCAGCCATTGCGGCGAGAAAACCTGTTGACAGCCACTGAGCCTTGGTCTGGGTGATTCCGAAATTGCCCATGATGTCCGGAATAGCCACGTTGACAATGGTTGCGGCCATCGTCATGGACAGGGTACCGAGCATCACTGTTACGGTAATGAACCACTTGTATCGCTGCCCATAACGCTCAAACAGGGCTTCAGTTTCCGACACGGATGCCCGCCTCTACCATCATCCCCGGGCGCAACCGGCTGTCAGGCTTATCGAAAACAATCTTCACCGGAATCCTCTGGGTCGTCTTGGTGAAGTTACCGCTAGGGTTAGGGCTGGGTATCAATGCAAATTCACTGGTTGCCGCATATCCGACCCGCGCCACCGTGCCGGGAAATTCCTCTCCAGGGAATGCATCAACCTCAACTGATACCTTTTGCCCCGGCTCTACCTTTCTTACCGCTGTTTCCTTGACGTTTGCCTCTACCCAGAGACTGTCCGGCCGGAAAACCAGCATCAGGTTCTGGCTGGTCTGTACATACTCTCCAGCCTCAACAAAGGTGCGGGCTATGCGGCCATTTACCGGACTGCGCAAATGGTGGTCCCGAAGCCGCAGCTGCAGAGTCTGCTCTTCCGCTGCCAGCCCGGCCAGACGACCGGCAATCACATCCGCCTCCCTTGCCAGCACTTTCTGTCTGAGCGATTGGGCCTCTGCCCGGGACCTGCCAGCCCTGGCCACCCGGGACTGGCCCTCAGCCAGTTTCAGGTTCAGTTGCGAACCGTCACGCAGGTGGCGGGCATCGGCCAGTTGCTGTGCCGATACCATGGCATTGGCAGTCATACCTTGAAGGCGCATGAGATCGGCATCGGCCTTGGTCAGCTCAAGTTTTTGTCTCGCAAGTTTCAGGTGCGCTGTAGCCAGTGCCTGGTCAGCCAGCTCCAGTTCTGTGTTGTCCACAGCCCGGGCATAATCCAGTTCCGCCTGAATCCGGGCGGCATCCGCTTCCAGCACAGCCCGGCGACCAGACATCACCGCCAGCTCAAGCTCCAGCTCACTACTGTCAATCACCAGCAACGTCTGAAGCTCACTGACAGAGTCGCCTTCTTCCACCTCAATGGAACTAACCCAGCCGGGCAGCCGGGAAGCTATGGCGACCATATCTGTCTTGATCCGGGCGTCCACCACATGCACATGGTTTATCCGGTAGATCAGCCACTGGCTTACCCATACCAGCAGAATCAAAACGAGCACCAGCACGACAGCTGTCTTTACAGCGCCGCCGCGTGGCAGATAGCGCTTACGAGATCTCGACACCGTCATACCGGATATAGCCCTTGTTATAGTTGTTATGACATCCTGGCCGCCGGCCTAGCCGGCCCGGTCAAGAATCGTTCTGGCCATAGCGATGACCGGTGCATCCACCATCTGGCCTTCCACTTTGAAGGCACCGTCTCCGGACCTGGCCGCCTCCATGACCTTGTAAGCCCATGCCACCTGCTCCGGATCTGGCGAAAACCCTGCCTGTACTGGTGCGATCTGTTTCGGGTGAATACACAGCATGCCCGCAAACCCCATGTTCCGGGCCCGTCGAGCCCGGCCGAGAACCGCCTCCTCATCATCAAACACCGGAAACACCGTATCGATTGGCGCCAGCAAACCGGCAGCCCGGGAGCTGACCAGAAGCTGATAGCGACACTGATCCATAACGGTTTCTGCAGCTTCGGTATTGCCTTCAACACCCAGATCATCGCTGAGGTCCAGGCCGCCATAGCTCAGCCGTTCAACTCCCGGTACCGCAGCGATCTCGTTGAGAGCAACCAGGCCGAGAGCAGATTCAATCAGCGGAATAATAGTCTTTCCGGCACTGGCCACAGCGTGAATATCATCCGCGGATTCAGCTTTCGGTAACATGATGCCGACTACCTTCGCATGACGTGTACACAGAGCCAGATCTGCCTCAAAACCCACGGCTCCCCGGGCATTGATGCGCACATATATCGGCGCACCATCATGGCCGGAAAGGAAGGCGTCCAGCGCCTGACGGGCAGAATCCTTGGCATCCGCCGGCACCGCATCTTCCAGGTCCACAATTACCGCTCCGGCATTGCTGGCAATAGCTTTGGGAATTCGCTCGGGGCGGGAGGCCGGCACGAAGAGCATGGTTTTCAAATCTCTGCCTGTCATGGTCAGATTCCTGTTTTCTGTATTACGTTAGTGTCCGATCACACCGCTATGCTGTAACTGGCGGATCCGATCCTGGCCGATGCCCAGCTCTTCAAGAATTCCGGCGTTGTGCTCGCCCAGAGCTGGCACAGCAGAAACTGCATCGGGGAAACACAGGCCCGGAGACTTCAGGACAGGCAGGGGACCAGCCGGTGTTGCCACTTCCAGCCAGCGGTCCCGGGCAGCCAGTTGCGGGTGGTTCCAGACCTGCGCCATGTTGTTGACCGAAGCATTAGCGATACCAGCCGAATCCAGGCGGAGCACCACTTCGTCAAGGGTCATCCCGGAAAAGACCTCCCGGATAAGCGCCCCGAGCTGATCCCGGTTCGCAGATCGCCGGGGGTTATCAAGGTAGAGCTCGTCCCGGGCCAGCTCCGGGCGTTCCAGCACCAGCTCACAAAAGCCCTGCCATTCACGGTCGTTCTGTAACCCCAGCATCACCGTTGTGCCATCTCCAACCGGAAAGGGGCCATAAGGGTATATCGTAGAATGGGAAGCTCCTGTCCGGGCCGGTTGCGGCGCCCCCTTATAGCTGTAGTACATGGGATAACCCATCCACTCCACCAGACTCTCCAGCATCGACACATCAATATGACTGCCTTCGCCAGTACGAGCCCGTAACAACAGCGCTGACAAAACGGAATTGCTTGCGTACATCCCCGCAGCAATATCCGCAACTGAACAGCCAGCTTTCGCCATACCATCTGCGTCCGGCGCCCCGGTCACTGACAAAAAACCACTCTCACTCTGTATCAGCAAGTCATAGGCTTTCTTGCCACCATGAGAGCCTCCTTCTCCATAGCCGGAGACGTCACAGACAATCAACTGCGGATACTGTTCATGGAGTTCGTCGAAGGACAGGCCCATCCGTGCAGTGGCTCCGGGAGCGAGGTTCTGTACCAGAACGTCTGCTTCTGCCAGCAGCTGGTGAAGGATTCCCTGCCCCTCAGCAGCCTTCAGATTCAGGGTCAGGCTTTCCTTCGACCGATTGGCCCATACAAAGTGAGAGGAAAGTCCGTTGGCTCTGTCATCGTAGCTCCGGGCGAAATCCCCACCATCAGGGCGCTCAACCTTGATCACCCGCGCACCCTGCTCCGCAAGCTGACGCGTACACAAAGGAGCCGCAATAGCCTGCTCCAGTGAGATCACTGTCACCCCCTCCAGGGGGAGGGGCTTTCTGCTATTTCCTGTCACAAAACCTTCCCTTGGATGCCAGATGTCAGAAAGACCGCGGCAACTCCAGCAGATGCTCAGCCACATAGGAGAGAATCAGATTGGTAGATATGGGCGCTACCTGATAAAGGCGCGTTTCCCGGAACTTCCGCTCCACGTCGTACTCATTGGCAAAGCCAAACCCGCCATGTGTCTGCAGGCATACATTCGCGGCCTCCCAGGAGGATTCGGCAGCCAGATACTTCGCCATATTTGCACTGGCGCCGGCGTTCCGGCCGCTGTCGTATTCTTCACAGGCACGCCAGCGCATCAGATCCGCTGCTTCTACGTTGATATGGGCCTTGGCTATGGGGAACTGAACTCCCTGATTCTTGCCAATCGGACGGCCAAACACTTCCCGCTCACTCGCGTACTTGCGTGCCTTGTCTATAAACCAGCGCCCGTCGCCAACGCATTCGGCTGCTATCAGAGTGCGCTCGGCGTTGAGGCCGTCGAGAATATAACGAAACCCTTTACCCTCCTCGCCGATCAGGTTTTCAGCGGGAATCTCCAGGTTATCGAAGAAGAGTTCATTGGTTTCGTGGTTCACCATATTGGCAATAGGCTGAACTGTCAGACCATTACCTATGGCCTGCTGCAGGTCGACGATAAAAATCGACATGCCTTCTGACTTTCGTTTAACGTCTTCCAGCGGTGTGGTGCGGGCCAGCAGGATCATCAGGTCAGAATGCTGGATGCGGGAGATCCATACTTTCTGGCCGTTGATCACGTACTTGTCGCCCTGGCGGACCGCTGTAGTCTTGATCTTGGTGGTATCCGTTCCTGTGGTTGGCTCGGTTACACCCATGGATTGCAGACGTAATTTGCCTGCGGCAATTCTTGGAAGGTAGTTCTGTTTCTGTTCTTCGCTGCCGTGACGCAACAGGGTAAACATGTTGTACATCTGGCCATGTACGGTTCCGGAATTACCACCGGCACGATTGACCTCTTCAAGGATAACTGAAGCTTCTGCTACCCCAAGGCCAGAACCGCCATACTCCTCCGGAATCATCGCGGCCAGCCAGCCCGCCCGGGTCATCGCCTCGACAAACTCCTCAGGGAAAGCTTTCCTTTCGTCTATACCACGCCAGTAAGCAGCGTCAAACTCCGCGCACAAGCCACGTACACCGTCGCGAATATCCTGATACTTCTCCAGTGATGGACTGGTCATCTATTTGTTCTCCTTGAACACAAGTTCTGCCTCGTGAGCCGGGCCGTCTTCATTGGCAGCCCAAAGCAATGCATGACCGTCACCCTCTATCCGCCCTGCAACCTGGAACGACTTGTCTACGGTTAATGGTCGCAATCCACGGTAGGACAGACTTACCGGCGTCAGCCCCGGGTTGGCATCCACAAAAGCCTGTACCATCAGAGTGGCTATCATCGGCCCATGAACCACCAGATCCGGATAACCTTCTTTCTCAGTGGTGTAAGGATGATCGTAATGGATACGGTGGCCGTTGAATGTAACCGCCGAATAACGGAACAACAGCAACGGTGACGGCTGAACCGACTGGCTCCACTGAGCCTCTGCGACTGGCTTGTCCAGCGACAACCGTGGCGGCGCCGGCGCCTTGTATACAATGTCCTGCTCCTCGCTCAGACACAGCACGCCGTTCTGGCGGTATTCATGCTCCACCGTGACAAAGAGCAACTTGCCGGAACGACCCGTTTTTTCATTGATTGCCTTGATGCAGGACCGGCGTTCCGCTGGCTGACCTATGGCGAGTGGCCGGTAAAAATTAACGCGGCCACCGGCCCACATCCGGGTGTTGCCCTCAGACTTCGGCAAAAAGCCACCCGGAGCTATGTGACCATCCAGCCCCGTAGCGGAAGGCGGTACTGGAATCTGGAAGAATGCCCAGTGCCACAAAGCTGCAAGGTCATCACCTTCCCGGGGGAACGGGCGATCCAGCATGGCTGCAATACGACCGGCATGAGAGGGGTCCAGGCGATCCCTGCAGGATTCCTGCTTGCCGATCCAGCCTTCGGGAGAGCTTGACATCACGCATCCTCTTATCAGTCTTTATTCTGGATTTCGAACAATGGTAAGAATGCCGTTATACAACGCTCGGGAGTATTCGTTTTTCCACAAGGGTGCGTTTTGTTTCCATGAACACCCCAGTGGTTTAGACTGACAGCCTCTTTGTTAGCCTGCTGATTATCTGAACCATGCACTTTGATATTCCGGATCTCCGCCTGTTCATCCATGTAGCCGAAGCCAATAGTCTGACCGGCGGAGCCCGCCGGGCCTGCCTGTCCACGGCAGCGGCCAGCATGCGGATAAAGTCGCTGGAGGGGCAGCTCGGCAGTCGACTGTTCTATCGCGACAGTCAGGGCGTGGAACTGACGCCTGCAGGCCATGACCTCTTGGTCCATGCACGCGCAATCATGCGCCAGGTGGATTACATCAAAGATGAGTTTTCCCAGTATGCCGAAGGGGAGTCGGGGCATTTACGCATCTTCGCCAATACCACTGCGGTGAGCGATTTCATGCCAGATGTGCTGGCAAGTTTTCTGGTCAACCGGCCTGGCGTTACGATTGACCTCCAGGAACGCCTCACGAACGACATCATTCGCGGGGTAGTTGATGGGTCAACCGATCTGGGTGTCGTCGCCGGCCCGGTAAGCCCCCACAAAAAGCTCGAAATCATTCCATTCAGCGTAGACCGGCTGGTGGTTGTAACCCGGAAAGATCACGAGCTCGCTATTCGAAAGGCAGTTCCATTCATCGAAACCCTCCGCTATCCCCACATCGGCTTGAGGGAAGGCAGCACCCTGTTCAACTTCCTCAAGGAGCAGTCCAGCGAAACCGGCTTAACTCTTCAGATGAGAATCCAGGTCTTCGGCTTTGAGTCTGCCTGCCGGATGGTCAGCCGGGGTGTGGGCATAAGCATATTGCCCCGTTCAATTGCACACAGGTATGCGGATTTTCTGGATATTGCCACCATCGACCTGGAAGACGAGTGGGCGGAGCGGGAACGCAGCCTGATTGTCCGCGAGTTTGATGCCCTGCCCAAATGTGGCAAGGAGCTGGTGGAAAAAATACGAAATCTCGCCTCGCCTGATGCTACGTTCAAATTAAGGGAAGGCGAGTCTTCCCTTGTACAGAGCGTCAAAAAGGAAGGGTAAATACAGCACATACCAGGCTACAGAGTACCAGCATAACCAGCGAGAACTTCAGGCTCCACCCGTAGGATGCCGTTCGGGCATCATAGCCAGTGCAACGCTCCAGCAGCAGGGCGTTAGCGGAATAAGGCGTGCCTGCGATGGTAATTCCCCACCCGGCTATAATGCCAAGCCCCAGCCCCAGCAGGCCATATTCGGGCCAGATGGGGCCCAGAATACTTCCCGACAGGGTACCTGAGATGATCGGATTCACTCCGACAGTTCCTCCGATGAAGAACAGCCAGGGTACGGCCATGGCCACCATCGGATATGCCCATACCGGCAAACTGAATTCCATACCCAGCCAGCTCAGCGCAATGGTGCCAATAATACCGCCAAGAAACGATGACCCACCCATAATGGCCAACTCGTTGTTTGCCATTGCCATTGACGGCATGGACACCACACCATCATGGACACGACGGTAGAGAAGCCCGATAACAACGGCCGCCAGACAGCTCAACGTAACCGCCTGGGAATAAACCAGACCTCCACCCACGCTCAGAGCGAAAGCCCCCAGGCAGATCAACACAATAATGCCGATAAAACGGAGCCACGACAGCATTGCTGACTCATCCCCAGCGGCATCAATCGCCAACTCTTCACGTGGCGGCTCGTCCTCCCGCGCCAGGGCTCCAGCAAAAAGGTAAAGCAAGGCAAACGGAAGCCCGAGAGCAATAAGCTTCCAGCTCGATAAACCCGGAAGAAAGGTCACTGTCATAACAACAGAGATGGACAGTGGTGATGCCATAGGCGATGCGGCAAAGCCCCGGACAACTGCCCGCGCAGCATTCCGCGCCATCGGGCTGTCGCCCTGCTCCTTGACCTGCAGCCCGATCATGGTAGCGACCACACCTACAGATCCAAAATTGAGGGGTACGGAGAGCAATGCAGTACCGGAAGTCATACCGACATAACGAAACAAGGATTTTCCGGCAAACAGGCTACGGGAAATCCGTTTAAGGTCATCAGACTGGCCCAGCACTGCGGAGAGCAGCATCACCGTAATGATCAACGCCCCGATTCTGGACATGTTGCCTGCTGCCTTCGGCACCGCCGCCGGATCTACCATGAGCCCGGCAAATGTCAGAATAAAGATCAGCAACAGGATAATGCGCCCCACCATGCGCAGATTCCCCCAACCCAGCAGAATAGCCAGGCAGATCAGAACCGAAGCAATATAGGTGTTGCCCGGCAGAAAAGTCGCGATGCCGGTAAATAATGCCAGGTAAGCAAGAACTGAGCGAAGTCCGGAAAAGCTATCCGGCCGCAAAAAGGAGTTAGTCATATCCCATCCACTTATGATCGAAATATTTCTGAGGTTCTAGATGGGACTTGCCACATCATGCGCTCACCGAGAGCAGCGGCGTCACATATTACTCACCAGCATTGAGTTGGCAGTTAACTCGGCTGATTATCTGCGGGCCGCCGTGAGGAGATTCTTTTGGGCTACGAAACCTAAACCCTCTCTCGAAAGAGGTCAACGAATCATACCCTTCCCGCTAAACCATTTTTCTATAAAGTCCATGCCGGATTTATATACCCTGTTTTGACTTCCGGCCCGGACGCGTTCCCTGCGTCCATTCCATTGGCAGGCAACTCAGTACATCAAGGAAGGAAGGAAAAGAGAGATCTCCGGAAAGAACATCAACAACGCAAGCACTACAGCCTCTGCCGCCAGAAACCACAAGGTTCCCCGAACGATTGTGCCGAAAGGAACCGTGTCTCCGACGCCAGCACTGACGACAAAGAGATTGAGCCCTATAGGGGGTGTAAGCAGGCCTATTTCAATAAACTTCACCACAAGCACACCAAACCATATGACGTTGATATCGAAAGCAATAACGAATGGAGCCAAAACCGGAAGCGTCACCAGCATCAACCCTATAGGATCGAGAAACATACCCAGAATGATATAAAAAATCGTTACCATAATGAGAAATATCCATAGCGCCACAGCATAATTTTCGACCCAGTCCCCAATGCTCATCGGTATTTGACTCAACGTAAGCATCCGGCTGAACAACACCGCACCAATGGCAATAAGGAAGATAGAAGCCGTGCTTTGAACGGTTTCAGAGACCGCATTCCTCATCGCATCCCAGCTGAAGGAGCCCTGAACAACGGCAGCTATCACCGCAATGAAGGCTCCGAATGCACCAGCTTCTGTAGCAGTTACAATACCCGTATACAAACCGCCCACTACACCTGCAACAATTACAGGTAAAGGCCAGGATTTAGCCAGCAAAAGGAGCTTTTCCGGCATTTCCAGTTTGTCGTTGGTTCGTGGTGCAAGACTCGGGTTCAGTTTCACCCGGATTATGATCACGGCCGCGTAGGCCAGCATTGTCAGCAGCCCCGGTATTATTCCAGCCATAAGTAGCTGGCCAACCGATGCCTCCATGAATACCGCATAGAGAACAAACGGAATACTGGGCGGTATAAACGCTCCAAGGGTTCCTGACGCCGCAACGATACCTGTGGCAAGCCCCGGGTCATACTTTGCCCTTAGCATTTCAGGAACTGCAAGCCGGGACATTGCTCCTGCCATCGCCACACTGGAACCACTTGCCGCGGCAAAACCGGCACTTGAAACATTAGTGGCAATTGCCAGCCCTCCCGGCAAAAAGCTGAGCCAGGCGCGCCCTGCGTCGAACAGTGTGCGGGTCAGACCGGTATGAAAGGCAATCGCTCCCATTAAAATAAACATCGGGATTGCAGTCAGCGACCAATGGGCGATGAACTGGAAGGTAGTTGCCCCCATCAGCGAAAATGCAGCGCTGGATCCACGGAGCCACCAGATCCCTGTGAAAGCGGTCAACCCTAACGCGATCCCGATAGGTATGCGCAGCACAAGAAGCAGTAACAGAATACCTATACAACAAAGGCCAATTTCTACAGGGCTCACAGGCTGTCCT